>Ga0209777_10005639_pt1 | contig 14334 bp, 17 predicted proteins | sample FrelakmetHBP12HB_FD_187147 | JGI IMG/M metagenome (GOLD analysis project Ga0209777, IMG submission 187147) | Freshwater lake sediment microbial communities from the University of Notre Dame, USA, for methane emissions studies -HBP12 HB (SPAdes)... | ecosystem: Environmental > Aquatic >...
GGTAGCGGCTGGCGCACTGGTATTTTTGGGGTTGTTAGACTTCAGCTTCAATATCCAGAACGGCATATATATGACCTCTACGGTTGAACTGGTATTAAACGCTTTTATCAACGTTTGGTGTGTCGGCTTTGGCGTTGCTATTGCTGTGCTGATAGGCAGAAAACCTGTTGCGTAAAGGCCTCAAGGCGGAAGTAAAAATTTACCGCGATAACTGGGGTGTCCCGCATATTTATGCTGAGAATGAGGATAACCTCTTTTTTAAAGATTTGAAATGGTAATCCTTACTTCAATTAAACACAATTCGCGCCAGACGACGAATATCAGCACAACACCTCACATTTTATGGTCAATATCTAATTGACATACAAAACCGACAATTTTATAGTTCGTCCGAGAACAATTAACGTTTTATAAAAATCAAAAAGCGACGCGCAAGGGAGGGAAATTATGGCTCAGACAAAAATAACAAAACTTGACAATGATGATTTTTTCTCAAAGATGGAATTCAAGCTTACCAACGGCACCGCCTTGACCCTGCCCGCGAAGGACGGCAGAATGTGGTGTGTCTTGCTGGTCTACCGGGGACGCTGGTGACCATTCTGCCATCAGCAGTTAGCTGATTTTCAGGGACGTCTTAATGAATTCAGTGAAAAGGGCATCAAAATTATCGGCGCCTCTGTGGATAAGCTGGAAGATGCCCAAAAGATGGTTGAACGCCATAAACTGACCTTCCCGTTGGCATACGGCATGGATGCAAAAGAATTTGCCGGTATGACCGGGGCCTTCTACGATGATAAGAAATTGTTCATCCATGCAACCGGCTTCATTATCAGACCGGATGGCACGATCGAAGGCGCTGTTTACAGCACTGGACCAATCGGCCGTTTAGTGGCAGCAGACACATTAATGCTGATCGATTATCTCAAGGGCTTAGCGTCACAAAATAAATCGTAATGGATTAGCTCATTGGTCATCAGATGATTTGATTATGTGGTTTTGTTGTTAGGGAGAAAATATGAGTACGTTGATAGAAATAAAAAACTTGGAAAGAGAAGGCCTCTCGGACTGCGCGAATCACTCTGACGGACAGGAAGGTCTTAATGCGTTTGTGGAAAAACGTAAACCGACATTTGGCAAAAAATAGGGGCTTAATTGTTAAAGATTCCTTGGATTTTTCTGTTGAACATCCGGAATTTATGATATTGGGTTACGCGTGACCTTCAGGTTATCACAAATTGAGTCGTTAATTTAGTAAGTATAAAATAGAAACGTCCCCTTATTTATAAGCTTTAGAAAAACCAACCAAGTACATTAATTGTTCGGGCAGATGGAGACAAAAGGAGGCATGGATATGGCTAATTCAACGCGGACACTAGGAGACGAAGCAGAACTGGCGCTGTACACCGTGACTGCTACGGAGATAACCCGCTACCGGGACAGGGAATGGCAGAACCTTGCTTTCTTCTCCGCAGGGCTTGCGGCAGTTATTGGTATGATCCTCACTCATGGGTGTCTTGTCAGGCAACACGGAATCGTGTTCGACATCGTACTTGCCTTTCTAGCAATAGGAAATGTGTTCTACACATGCTTCGTCCATACCCGATTGACCATGCAAAGGGGTACGGCTCGGCTTCTTGAGAAGCACCTTGGCCTCGATGACTTGAAAGTGGACGGCATCCTGGTACTTCGGCGTTTGAGAAGGGATTGCACACCTCCTCAAATCGCTAGATGGACGCATGGATTCTGGAGTCACTTACTTCCGTTCTTTATAGCCGACGGTGCCCTCGCGCTCTTCGGCATGTGGCTCATTCATTGCGCATAGAAGAACAGAGATAGAACAAACCGCTACTGCCTACCCCCACAGGGCACTGGGAGGCACTGCGGCAACGTTACGTGTTGGGTGGTACACGAGATAATTACTACATATGACTAAAAAGAAAATAAAAAATCAAATTTTTGATATTTGTCATTATGCAGTAGCTTTTATAGATCTATTGGGACAACAAGAGTTTCTTCGAAATCTACGTTCACTACCAAATTCAGAAAATCCCCAAGAAATAGAATCAACAAAAGAAAATTTAAAAAACACGTATAGTGCAGTTATCGGAATGAGGAAATTTTTTAGTGATTCTTTTGCGACATATACTAAAAAAACAATAGACTTAAGTGGTTTGACACCACAACAAAGAAAAGAATTTGATACACTTACAAATAACCCTATAGAATTCCAAACCTTTTCTGATTCGGTTGTCATATTTCTATCGCTCAAAACTGACACAGCAAAAGTACCAGTGAGAGGTATCTTTGGTATTCTGGGTGCTGCTGCAACAACTTTTATATGTTGTTTAGCGTTAGGCCATCCTATCAGGGGCGGCATTGATATCGGTCTTGGAATGGATATTGACAAAAATGATTTTTATGGTCCAGCTCTTTCCAGGGCATATTCACTTGAATCAAGAATTGCGAATTATCCAAGGATTGTTATAGGGCGCGAACTTGTTACATATTTAGAAATTACAAGAGACCAAAAACCAATAAATGTAGTAGCCAAAGCATCAATAAAGGTTGCTGAAATATGTCTTGAATGTATATCGGTAGATGACGATGGACATCTATTTGTAGACTACCTTGGAGAATACTATCGCAGAACGATTGGTAAAGTAGTAGATATTTCTGTAATACAGAAAGCGTATAATAATGTTTTGAATTTTTCGGAAAAATACAAAAAAGAAAAGAATAGCAAGCTGGCTTTTCGCTACACGTTACTTAAGAATTACTTTGAAGATCGTTTACCGCTTTGGGAGGATCTTTTAAAAACTTCATAGCAGTATAAAACATGACCAGCATTTAATAAATCAATTCAAGCAACGAGAAGAGACGCGGGGATATTGACGCGGCGAGCTTAGTGGCCCGTGCCGCTGATTTCATTGTTGCTCTCTTTCAATTAGTAATTGTCGGTTTTCCATACTTCACGAATCTATTGACTTGTAAGTGGCATCCAACGCCCACCCTTCCTTCTTGAAATCGTTGCAAACGGATACTAGCCTGCGATAGGAAATAATTTGACAGAAGAAGTAAATTGTGTTTTCTTTAGTCAAGCAAATCCGAACAGGAAAATTAATCAAGGGTATGAACCCCAAGGCAAGCCTTGGACCATAATTCCGCCTCACGTGGCGGGGTATCATACCCTCCGCTTACAACGCGGGATTGTTCGACTTGCAAATTTCAATGCACTTCGTTTTTGAAATTGGAGTCTCACAATGAACGTCCTTACAGTAGCTAGAAAAAACAAAGGTAAGAAGCAAGGAGTCAAACAAATGGGGCTACCCATCGTTTTGAGGACGTGTATGCATTAATCCTTATAAAAAATATACCTTCCTTGAAGCCATGGGTAAGTCCCATGGCTTTTTTTATTTGTGAAACGATATCCTTATCAAAAAACTATAACCGTATAACCTAAAGGTCACATGATAATTAAAACAGAAAGGAGAACATATGCAGACAACATCTTGGGCTGGATGCCATATACCCATAATTACACCCTTCAAAGATGACCTGTCGGTCGACGAGGCGGGACTGCGCAAACTCGTCAATTATTATATTGAAGAAGTGGAATGCGATGGTCTTGTTCCTTGCGGAACGACCGGGGAATCCCCCACCCTGGATCACCACGAGCATGCCCGGGTAATCGAGATTGTAGTTGAGGAAACCAAGGGGCGTGTGCCGGTGATTGCCGGGACAGGATCCAACAGCACCAAAGAAGCAATCGAGATGACAAAGCATGCCGAAGGTATCGGAGCCTCCGCAAGTTTGCAAGTATGCCCCTATTACAATAGGCCTACACAGGATGGGCTGTTGAAACATTTCGAGACAATAGCAATGTCAACAAAGCTTCCGCTTTTCATCTATAACATTCCATCAAGATCGGCGCGGCTCATTGAAGCAAAAACAATGATTGCGCTTTCCCAGATAGACAATATCATCGGAATGAAGGATGCCTGTGGCGATATGATGATCACAATGGATATTATCCGGGCTACACGAGTGAACCAAAAGAAATTCTATGTCCTCTGCGGGGAGGATGCGCTGACGTTTCCGATGTTGGCTTTGGGTGGGGATGGAGGAATCTTATCGGTAGCTCATGTCATTGGAAAGGAATATCGTAAAATGATAAATCTTTACCGTTCGGGGAAAATCGACGAAGCGCGGGAAATTCATTTCCAAACTTTGCCGGTTGTGCAGGCATTGTTTATTGAGACCAATCCGGTTCCCGTCAAAGAAGCTCTGACGATGATGGGGCTTCCCGCCGGAAAACTTCGCCTGCCGCTCGTTCCCCTTCGGCCGGAGAACCGTGAAGTTTTGCACAATACCCTGCTTCAGTTCGGAATTTTAAAGGGCTGACAGGAATCGAGATAACAAGAAGAAGCCCGGTGGAATTTTTCCACCGGGCTTCTTTTCTTTAATACAAACTCTTAACTTTTTTGTTATGGTTCTATTGAAGCATTAGGATCTGCCAACCATTCCTGGGAGGAGCCGTCATAGACCTTAACATCTTTGTAGCCGAGCATATCCGTCATAATAAATGCCCACGCCGTGGCAGTCTTGCCGGTATCGCAATAGACGATGATCTCTTTGCTCATATCCTTACCGGCCGCTTTTTCCGCCAGTGCGGCAAGCTCTGCCTTAGCTTTATACAAACCTTCCGGTGTATAGAGCTGGCCTACAGGAAGATTGACCGCGCCTTTGATTCTTCCTAATTTGGGAACGAACTCCAGCTTTTCTTTCCCTTCATAGAAAGCCGGGCCACGGGTATCTATAATCGTGGCTTTACCTATTTCGGATATCACAAAAGCTTTATCCACAAATAGACCCTTATTGACGGCGGCCTTGAATGGTTTCGCTTTTGCTTTCACGGCATCCTGAGATACGGGTTTGTTTTCCTTTACCCAGAGAGTATATCCGCCGTTAAGAATGGCTACGTTGGCAACGCCGACGTATTTCAATGTCCAGGCAACGCGTGTCATGTCAAACTGATTAGGGACTTTCTCTGTTATCCCGACAATTACGACCAGAGAATTTTTGTCGATTCCCGCTCCTCCGATAACGTCAGCCAGGTCATCAATCGGCGGCAGTTCGTTAAGCAGGTCGCCCTTTTTAATTGCCCAGGAACCGTAAAATACATTAACCGCACCCGGAATATGGCCTGCCTGGTAATCCTCTACCTTGCGCACATCCACGATAACTATTTTTGCATTTTTCAGATTTTTCTGGAGCCAGTCCGTGGATACAAGGGGATCAATTCCTCTGGCCATCGCCGTCAGTGGCAGTAATAACGCAATAACGATCACTACTGCTTTCAACCATTTCATTCTTTTCATAAATACCCTCCTTTAGTTACTTGTTGATTGGTTTAATGTTGTAGATTAACTCTTCATTCGCTTTTGAACCATCCTTAATAAGCATTTCGCGCTTAAGGAACCCTTCTTTTGCTACATGGCAGGAATCGCAGGAACGTGTTCGTTCCGTCCGTTTCTTGATGTTGTGCACCGACGAATCCCAGTAGTTGGGCAGGGCGTCGAAGTTTTCCATCTTGATTCCGGCCTTATTAAAGGTACTTCTTATAGTAGGAATGAGCCTGAGCGTTGTTAATGTCTTCTTATCCCGCGGGTTTAAACCCAAGATAAAATCCGGCTTTGATGTAGACCCCGACTCCGTATGGCAACTGTAACACTGACGATACTGGCCGGAAGAATGGCAGGCCTGGCAACTAACAGTGTCTTTGTGCAGTTCATGGGCAATCTGATATTTTCTGTTCTTGTGACATGATAGGCACTGGGGGCGATCCTTGACTTCCTGCTTGGACTTATACATTGTGCCGTCTCCGTGCATTTCAGTCTTTTTGTGGCAATCAACACACACCATGCCTTTTTGATAATGAACATCGGGCGTTCCCCCGTATTCTCCCGTAAATTCTGGATAAACACGTCCGCCATGACACGAAGCGCAGGTTTTTCCTTCATTTTTCTTGACGAATTTATGGCCCTGCAAAAGTCCGGTGGTAATACCGCCAACAGGAGGAGATTTGACATGACAACTGCCGCAGGAAGCATGGCACGCCCGACATGATTGTTCGAAAACCTTACTGTCAAAAGTTTTTAATTCTTCCGCGGAAAACCTGTGCTTGACGCCTTCATGCTGTCCCAGACTGGTGTAATGGAGAGCGTTGGTATAGTTAAGCGCAGTCTTCTTGTGACAGATGCCGCAGTTTTTAAGATTATCGGATGGTTTGGCAATGAACCCCGCGTGGGCTGATTCTTTCGTTTCTTTTTTATCATCACCCTTGTGACAAGAAACGCATTCCATGGCCAGGTGAAAATCCTTGCCCATCCATGCCGGGTTTACCAGATAACCCTTGTAATATTCTTCCGCCCGGACCGGGGGAGGAGCTCCCGCTCACCCTTCACCCTCGCCCTGTATTAACGGCGGTTTTACCAGAGCTTTCAGTTCGCTGTCATTGGTATGGCATTTGTAACAACTGCCTTTGCCCGCCTTTGATGTGATGGGGCCGGCCTGGGCAATCTCCGTCCAATTCTTATGGCAACTGTTGCAATCATACCAGGAAAAGGTCTTTTTCCCGTCATGGCAGCCAAAGCAGTATTTTTGCGGGTTGTGATCTACAACCGTTATGTTGTTTGAACCTTTTTTGATTGAAAAAAGCTTCGTATGGCAATCTTGGCAGTTCGCGGGCGGCGTATGCTTTTCGTGGTTAAAGCGAACTTGCATTTCGCCTTTTCCGAGGAAAATAGAAGTATTGTAAACAGGGATTTTATATGGCGCTGGTTTGCCCTTGACATACCCCACTTCCAACCCTTCAGCACGGACATGGCATCTGGCGCATTGGGTATCGGAAGCGAAAGCGTCTTTCCCATTGTGGCAAGCTCCGCAATATTTACCGCGGTAAAGGGACTCCATGACGAAATCATCTTTTTCCTGGGCACTTAGTGCTTCCATCTCAAAAAGGCCGCTGTGGCATTTTTCACAGCTTAGCTTTTTGTCATCCACATGATATTTATGCCGGAAGATAACAGACGGCACCGGCTGGGTATAAAGAATGCCCCCTTCGTCGGAAAAAGTCGCCTCCGCAGCCATGCAGATTTGCGCCATGCAAACAGATGCCAACAAAATTAAAAATATGCGGCTTTTCTTCATCGAAACCTTCTCAGACCTTCATATAAAAAATATTCGGTTTAGCGCCCACTTCTTCTCTTAATACCCAAACCGGCTTTTGCAGTTGATGGATAAGTTTATAGACTCTGCTTTCGGGATCAGACAAATCGCCAAATACCCGGACATCAGCTGGGCAGGCTTCCGAACAGGCCACGTTCTTTACGCCTTTGGAAAGCCGCGCTTCAAAACAGAAATCGCACTTATCAATCGCTTTTTTAGCTTCGTTATAATATCGAGCGTCATAGGGACAGGCCATCATGCAGGATTTGCAGCCGATACATTTTTTATTATCCATCATCACGATGCCGTTGGTTTTATCTTTATAAGTTGCCCGTGTCGGGCAAGTCCGCACACAGGGAGGATTGTTGCACTGGTTGCATAGGATCGGTATAAAATCCCATTTTTGATCGATGGATGTGGGAACTTCCCTCTTTAAAATCATCGTTCGCCATCCGTAGTCAGGCACGTGATTGGTGGTTACACAGGCTTGCATGCAGAGCTTGCAGTCGATACAGCGATCCTGCCTTAATACCATGGTGTAGTGAGGTTTGTAGGGATACTTATTGCGATAGGCATCGAGAGAATAAGCCTTGTTGACGTTGGAGATCAGAGACAGCACCGAGCCGCCAGCCAAGACGCCAGTTATCTTAAGACCGATTTTGAGAAACTCCCGGCGCTCCATTTCGAGAAGATATGCCGGGCTTTCCTTTGCGTGTTTTTCCGGTTTAAGTTTGCTTGAATCCATCAAAAATCTTCTCTCCCAAGAGAAAGGCCAAAACACAAAAGCCTACACCACCCAACACCACCAGAATTTCACTAACGCTGGGTGAATAGGTATGCAATTTAGAATATTCGTTAACACTAAGTTCGAAATAAAGAGGCACAATTTGCCCCACAACGACCATATTCAGGCGCATGAAAAAGATGCTGAAAATCATGATGGCCGATGCCACAAACATGATCATGATATTTTTCGTTCTCGATATAAGAAGCAGAACGAATGGAATAATCATTCCCCCAAGCACTTCAATCCCCCAGAAACTGAAAGCATAAGGCCCGGCAATTAGAGCATTCATGGCCTCAATCGCGGATGCCCTGCCTATGGATGTTGTCAGCATTTTCCAGACAGTAAAAATCATGATGATTACGAGCAGAAGGATGGCGAGCTTTCCCACGGACTCCAATGCCTTTTTGGTTGGCTGATCGATGGTTTTCCTGTTGATCCAGTGGGACAGAACGAAAAAAAATATAATAAAAGCGCAACCTGTTATCATGGCGGACAGAAGGAAATAAACGGGTAAATAGGGGCCATACCAGTAAGGGCGGCCATGCATCATGGCAAAAACGCCTCCCAGATTGGTGTTGGCCGCCACTTCTGTGATTACCCCCAACAAACCGGCAATTGCTGCTTTTTTGTGTTTTTCTTCCTTCAAAAGAAAAATAAATTCGATTGTCAGAAAAACCAAGGCAAAACTATAAAGTGTTCCCATCCACCAGATATTGGAACTCAGGTTCGGCGAAAGAATATTGTATAAAGCCATTCTGAACGGATGCTCGATTTCCAGTCCAATGACCAGGAATCCAGCCAGGATGGTGATAATTGACAAATAAACAGAACGCTTGGCAATAGGCATGAAATCACGAACGCCGAAAATATACCCTATTGAAGAAACCAGACAAAGTCCTGTGGATGCCACGACAAAATAGACATATGTGGAAATGAGTATAGCCACAGGAACTTCGCGATAAGTGCCATAGGCGTGGCGGGAGCCGGCAATGAATAAGGCATAAATTCCAGCCCCAATGCCGATCAGCATCAGAAGACCGAAGAGGCCAACAAAGATCAGATATACCATGCCGCTGGATGTCACACGCTCATAAGCAGATTTGATATTGAGAAACATCCGAGCCTTGCTGAAACCTGCCATACCTTATCCTTTCGCAGATAAACGCGACGATAAATGATAAAGCAATTCTATGAAAAAATAACTACTCAGGATAAATCAATAATTCTGGATAATGCAGTACGAAAATCTTCATGCAATTTTTTTGGATTATCTGCGGATTCCTCTATACATGTTTTCATGTAATTGGAAATAATAGCGCCCCCTGTTTTCTTAATGGCGGATGTAACCGCTGACACCTGAGTTAAAATATCAATACAAGGTGCTCCTTCCTCAATTAAACGCTGAAGCCCTCGAATTTGCCCCTCAATCCGTCGCAGGCGGTTGGAAACCTTTTTTCTTTCTGGATTCATATATACCCTAGGGGGTATACTAAAGATACTGATCCGCTCTGTCAAGGAATTTTTAAAACAATACGCTACGGTCGAACCAGCCTGCTAATTCGTTAACAGAATTACATTGCCTGAAGGATATATAAGTGATAAAAATGGCCATTCGTTTAGATGTTCAATCTTGCAACGGATAGGTACTTGCTGGTACATAAACAAGACGGTCAAGGTGTTTATGATTATTTTTCTCATTTATCGGATTAAAGAAAGGAGAAGCATATGAAAAAGAACATGGGAACTATAGACCGGATTATTAGAATACTGCTGGCCATTGTTGTTGCTATTCTATATATGAACGGCAGCATTACAGGAGTTGCGGCGATTATTCTGGGCATTCTGGCATTTGTGTTTATAATAACAAGCCTGATCGGGTTTTGCCCTTTATATGTACCTTTTAAAATTTCCACGATCAGCAAATCAAAGTGAAACTGATTGCTGTAGCAAAATAAATGCCCCTTTCATTCCAGCCTGGATTCCGATTGAGGATGAAACGGGCGCTCATACTTGTTTCTTGCACCTTTAGTCTCTTGTCCCCTCTAAGGTGGTCAGCCTACAGCCTTCTCATTATTCAATTATTTTAAGATTTCAACCTGAAGACTACGGAAGGAGCAATCAGAAATTAAAACATAATCACGGAAAGAACGGTTCCAATGAGGATAAGCCAAGGGAGTTGAACATTGAAAATCAAAGCGATAAAAGTACCGGCGGCAAATAATATTCGGCCGGCGTCCCACGGAATATTCAGCGCAAACTGAATTACAACTGATAGAAGCAGCCCGACAAAGGAATAAAGGATGCCACGGATTGCTCTGTTAAAATACGGGGAGCTTTGAAGTCTTGCAAAATATGGTTCCAAGCTTATTACAAGAATAAATGAGGGCAAAAATATAAAAATCGTCGCAGTTATCGCACCGGGATATCCATATAATAAAAAGCCGATAAAAGTTGCCGTGATGACAATCGGCCCCGGTGTGAGCTGACCTAAAGCAATGCCATTCAAGAAAGTAAGGCTATCCAGCCAACCCCGATCATAGACGATCTCATTGAACATTATGGGCAATGCAGAAAACCCGCCGCCAAAAGCGAATAAATCAATTCGGGACATAAGGAAGGCCAAGTCGAAGAGTGGTCTGCTGAAAATGAAAAGCAACACAAAGGCAATTGCAGCAAACAAAATAATTAATAAAAATGATTTAGGAAAATAAGGATGTTGTGGAACAGTTGTTTGTATAGAAGTGTTGTTCTCTTTGCTAAGTATGCCCATCCCGCATATTGTGGCGACTATAATTACTAAAATAGGATTTATGCCAAACCCGAACATCACTGCCGCCGTAAGGGCAATAAATGCTCCTCTCCAGTCCTTTAGCCAAGCTTTACCGAAGACAAAGGCGGCATTCGCCACAATAGCTACGACCATAGCTTGAAGACCCTTGAATGCGGAGATCATGGGCGGTAGTGTATGTCCCTTTACATATAAAACGGAAAGTACGATCATGATTAGAAATGCCGGAAGACCAAAACCGATAAAGCTTGCACCGGCGCCGAACACGCTTCTCGTTTTGAAACCAATATAGGCGGCGGTTTGCATTGCTGTTGCACCCGGGAGCATTTGGCATAGGGCAACGCCGTTACGAAAAGTAGCCTCGTCCAGCCATTGCTTCTGTTCCACCACCATTTTGCGAATATGGACAACCATTGCGGGGCCGCCAAAAGCTGTACAGCCAAGCTTGAAAAAAGAAAAAAATAATTCTTTAATAGATGGCGCGCTATTCAAATGAGTTACGCCCTTCGTATATTTAATCTTAGTTTTTTAATCTTTGTGGCAGCCGTGTTCATGCTGAGAGCAAGCTATTCCGGAATCATTGAGGTTACCGGTAAGCCAACTTTCCGCAACACTTTTTATATCGCCGGAACATCCTCGTAAAACCTGGATGCCCTGGCTGTTTAATACGTTCACCGCTCCTTGTCCCATGTTACCTGCCAACATGTATTTCACACCCATTTTTGCCAGTGTCTTGGCAATATCCGATTTGCAGCCGCATCCCGCGGGTGATGCAATCTTTTCCTCCGCGAGGATCTTGTTTTTGTCATCAACGGTGAATACCGTAAAACATTCACAGTGTCCAAAGTGTTCATCAATCTGATTCTGGTTTGACGGTAATGCGATTTTCATAAAGTTCTCCTTTAAAATATTATTGAGTATCTCTTTTAGCCCTGCGCCCTTTTCCGTGGCCGCATGGCTTTGTTTCGTCAAAAGCAACTTCCCCGCCTTCAATTTTCAGCGCTTTTCCATTCATCATAACATCGGCTATCTTTTTGTGTGCCACTTCGATGATCCGGCCGAACGTCTGGCGGGAAATATTCATTCTGGCTGCTGCTGCTTCCTGATAAAGCTGCTCATAATCTGCCAGACGAATCGCTTCGTATTCATCCAGGCTCAGCACTACCTCTTCCAGATCAGATGCGGGTATTCCCCGTGGCTTGAAATAATTTTTATCCGGAACGCCGCAAACATGACGGCAGCACTTAGGTCGGGGCATTTATCTTTATTACTCCTTTTGAGCTATTATAGGCATATGCTCATAACTTGTCAAGGGCTAAAATTGTTTCTCATCCGGAAATGTTCAGACAAACAAATGATTATTCTTGTGTTTTTGCGATAATGTCTCTATCGTCAAAACACAATGAATGGCCGGAGCATAATAAATGCTTGGAAAAAACAAGGTAAATACTAAAAAGCGAAATTTCGATCAGGAAGCAGCCAACTGGGATCAGGTTCCTGGACGTTTAAAAGTGGCTCAGGATATCGCTCATACCATGATTCAGGAGATAACCTTAACGCCAGATATGGACGTTCTGGATTTCGGTTGCGGCACGGGATTGTTGACATTCGCCTTACAGCCTTTTGTCCGTTCCATAACCGGTGTGGATAGTTCCCGGGGAATGCTCGACGTCTTTAAAACAAAGATCAAAGAACAAAACCTGAACAATGTAAAAGCTAATTACCTTGATCTGGATAAGGGTGATGTTCTGGACGGTTCCTATAATCTGATTGTGAGCAGTATGACCTTGCATCATATTAAAGAGATCGGGCCTCTGTTGAAACTGTTCTATCAGGTTTTACATCCTTCCGGAACCCTGTGTATTGCCGATCTGGATTTGGACGATGGCCAGTTTCACAGCAACAATGATGGAGTATTTCACTTCGGATTTGATCGGGAAGTTTTGCGTCGAACGTTCATAGACACGGGATTTCGTGATGTTCGGCATCGGGCAGCCGCCCAGGTTGAAAAACCGGTTGGTGGCGGTCAGACCCGTTTGTTTGCAATGTTTCTAATGATAGGCCGTAAATAAAAAGCCATTTTAAGAATGCTGACCGGTCGGTAAATTGGGTCAGCGCCCTATTTTTTTCTTCCTTAGCAAAAGGCAATACGACGTTCTCTTTGACACGAAAGATATTAGATGATATTCAAAAAAATACTGTGAATAAGGAGAACCTTTGTTGCTGAAGAAGCCAAACCCTCTGTGGTCATTTTTTTCTTCTGTAAAACTAACGATTATCCTTTTAGTTCTGATTGTCCTTGTCTTCATTATAGCCACCTTTCTTCCACAGGAAGCAGTTCAGGAATTTGCGCGGCAATTCTCACCAGTAGCTGCAAATGTTCTCCTCTTTTTTCGATTGTCCGATCTTTATCATTCGCCTATATTTTATGCTTTACTGGGATTTTTGGCATTCAATCTGACGATTTGCTCTATAAATCGTTTTCCTATATCACTCAAACAATATAAAGATCCACCTTTCCCGGAACCGGCGGGCATCTTCGAAAACCTGCCTCAAAGCCAGCTGATCATCGCAAATAAAGAAACGAATAAGGTCAGCGCAACCATCGAATCCAGTCTAAAAGCAAAATATAGATCCGTCCGAAAAATTGATACGAAAAAAGGGCATGTGTTTTACGGTGAACGGGGACGCTTTTCCATTTTTGGCGTCTATGCGGTTCATCTGAGCATTCTGCTGATAATTGTGGGGGCTGTTATCGGTTCTATTTTTGGTTTGGCGGCCGATATAAATATTAAAGAAGGGGAATCCGTCAATGTCGTCAATCTCGCGGAAGGGAAAGGAATACATCAGCTTGATTTTTCGATACGGTGCGATAAATTTATCGTCGAATTTTACGAAAACGGCGCCCCCAAGACTTATCGCTCCGATCTGAGTTTTATCAAAAATGGACAAGTGGCATACCGGGAATCTTTACTGGTCAATCACCCCCTCACCTTCGAGGGGCTGCGCTTCTACCAATCCAGCTACGGCACATCGCCGGAAATTAAGGCTATAATTACATATACAAGCAGCCGCAAAAAAAGCAGAGAAATAGTTCTTGCAGCGGGAGATACCTTTGATTTGCCGGAACAAAACGCCAAGGCCGTTGTCTTGCGTGTTGAAGAAAATATTATGGAGCTGGGACCGGCCGTAAAACTGAAAATCATTTCGCCAAAAAAAGATATCCAGTTTTGGGTCTTTAAAAACACCGATGACATCAAAGCCGCCAATCCCGGTCTGTTGTCTAAAGTACCTCTTTTCAATCCCGGCCTTTTCAGACCCTTAGTCTTTTCCCTTAACCGGATCGAACAACAATACTACACCGGTTTGCGTGTTGTTAGCGATCCCGGCGTTCCTCTGGTCGCGGTTGGAGCAGCGCTTATGATTGCCGGCCTAATAATCGTCTTTTTTTGGTCGCATCAACGCTTTTGGGTGAGGATGGAGCAAGAGGAAGCAAAAATTCGCATCAGTGTTGCCGGCCGGAGCAACCGCA
>Ga0209777_10005640_pt1 | contig 14334 bp, 8 predicted proteins | sample FrelakmetHBP12HB_FD_187147 | JGI IMG/M metagenome (GOLD analysis project Ga0209777, IMG submission 187147) | Freshwater lake sediment microbial communities from the University of Notre Dame, USA, for methane emissions studies -HBP12 HB (SPAdes)... | ecosystem: Environmental > Aquatic >...
CGATCTGATGTTCGCGCCTTCGGGGATTTCCAGCGGGATCGCTTCGAGCTCCATGGGAAATACGATACTACGCAGAAGACCGGGAGCGTTCGGCCGCCCCCTGACACTCGCGGGCGCTCGCGCCTCGGGCGAACCGTGCGTGCGCTACCTCCTGCGGATGCGGTGGTCGCCGACCGAGGGCATGCGGACCACCTGGCACAACTCGAACAGGCGCGAGCGGGCGCGCTCACCGATGCGTTCGGCAAGCGAGATCTTGTATTCAGGGTGAAGGGCGCCCGGCGCGCGCTCGACCAGAGTGTCACCGGCGTCAGGATCGGCCAGGTTCGTGGTGGCGACGAGCGCCTTCTGGTGGTTGCAGCGGTGGGTAACGATGGACGTGAGGGTGTCCTCAATCCAGCCCATGACGCGGTGCGAGCCGAGGTCGTCGAGCAGGAGGACGGGCGCCTCCAGGCAATCACGGTAGGTTTCGCGATCGCCGGCGCTGGCCTCGGCGTCGTAGCCCGAACGGATGCGCTCGAGGAGGTTGATGTAGTCGTAAAAGCGGCCTTCGAATCCGCGTGTCATGAGCTTTCGGAGCACGGCGACAGCGAGGTGCGTCTTGCCGGTGCCGGTCGGACCGATGAACAAAAGGCCGGGTTTGGGAACGAAGGGGAACTCCCTGGCGTAAGCCGAGGCCTGCACCATCACCGCTGCGAGCGCGCGTGAGGCGATCGGGTTATCGGGCGGAAGAACGAAGTTGTCGAATGAGGCGTTGCGGTAAAGCGGCGGGATTGAGGAAGCGGCTTCGAGATCCGGCCGCTCGGCCTTGAGGCCGCAATCGCAGGGCTCGGCCGTGGAGATGCCGTCACGGTCAACGACCACCCATCCGGAGTCGCTGCATTTCTCGCACGCCATGAGTCACATTATGCTACGTGCGGCGAGGCGGGAAGGGGCAACGCATCCTCAGGGGGTGCGCGATCCGTCACTTCTGCGTCGCGCACTCCAGAAGCAGCGGTTCGCGCGCAACCCTGGCGGGGCTGGTAGAATCGCAGTTCGGCGGAACGCCGCGTGATGTCGGAGTGCTTCGTGGCGGGTACCCCTGAAATACGGGCAACAGAGCTCACGCGGACCACACCATCGAGGGGCGGTCGAGCTGATCTGGCGAAGCTGGCGTCCCGCAAAGAGGGATCAATACATGTTGCGATTGCTTGTCCTGTTGAGCCTGCCGCTGCTCTCGCAGGCTGCCGGTGATCATCCGATTCTGCCGTTGGGTTCGCTGGCGCCGGATTTCACGCTGGCCGGCATCGACGGCAGGATGCATTCGCTTGCCGACTACGCGGCGAGCCCGGTGCTGGTCGTCGTGTTCACCTGTAATCACTGCCCGATCGCGCAAGTGTATGAGAAGCGCATCTCGCAGCTTGCCGCCGGTTACCGGGCGCGCGGGGTGGCCGTCGTTGCCATCCAGCCCAATGCTCCGGAGGCGATACGGGTCGATGAACTGGATTGCTCGGACATCAGCGATAGCCTCGAGGAGATGAAGATCCGGGCGGGCTATAAGCATCTCGACTACCCGTATCTCTACGATGGCGACACGCAGCAGACCGCGCGCGCTTACGGGCCGCAGGCCACCCCCCACGTCTTCGTCTTCGACCGGCGGCGCCGCCTGCGCTACGAAGGGCGCATGGACGACAACTATCGGGTTGAGCGTATAAAGAGCCAGGACACCCGCAACGCCATTGACGCAGTGCTGGCCGGCCGCGAGGTTGCGGTCCCGCACACCGGGGTCTTCGGGTGTTCCACGAAATGGAAGGAGAAGGAGGCGAGCCGCCTGGAAGCGCTGCGCAAGATCGAGAGCCAGCCGGTGACGGTGGAACCTGTCTCCGCGGCCGGGCTGAAGCAACTGCGCGCCAACGCCGGCGGAAAACTGACGCTGGTGAACTTCTGGGCCACATGGTGCGGTTCCTGCGTTCACGAGCTCGCGGATCTCGAGACCACTTACCGGATGTACAAGGTTCGCGACCTCGATTTCGTCACCGTGGCGGCGAACCTGCCGGAGGAGCGCGACGCGGTTCTACGCATGTTGACCAGGCAGCATGCCACGGGGCGCAATCTGCTGTTCGATTCCGATGACAGCGCTGCCCTGCAGACCGCCTTTGATCCGGAATGGGACTCCGCAGTGCCCTACACGGCGCTCATCGGGCCGGGCGGCAAGCTACTCTACCGCAAGCTGGGGCCGGTGGACATCCTGGAACTGAGGCGGAAGATCCTGGCGACCGTGGGCGCCGAGTACGAGGGTTTCACCCGTTACTGGGCCGCGGAACAGTAGCGCACAGGACGGGAACCCGGCCACGCCCGGGCGAGCGTTCGGGCTGAGGTGACGTGATCACGGTTGAGTTTGCGAGGCGCGGAATTGTACTATCTTCGTCCATGTGGTGCCCGGCACGCCCGGCAGTGCCGAGGAGGCAGCCATCAACCATTCCCGCTACCGGTTTGCCTTCCTGATCAGCGCGGCTATTGCCCTCAGCTACATCGACCGGCAAACCCTGCCGGTGGCCATCCGTGCCGTACAGGCGTCAATTCCTATTTCGAACACCGAGTTTTCCTCGCTGCAGGCTGCGTTTCTGATCGCGTACGCCCTCGCATACCTGGCAGGCGGCAGGTTGGTGGATCGGGCCGGAGCGCGAACCGGCTTTCTGTTGATGATGGGCTGGTGGTCTGTGGCCTGCGCGGGGCAGGCGCTCGCGTCCGGATTCTGGTCGCTGGCTGTGGCTCGATTGCTCTTAGGCCTGGGAGAGGGCGGCGGATTCCCCGCAGCGGCGCGGGCCGTATCGGAATGGTTCCCCGTGAAGGAACGCTCCGCCGCGATGGGGATCATCCACTCGGGATCTTCGGCAGGCGCGGTGATCGCGCCGCCGCTGGTAGCTGCGGTGCTCTCAGCGGCGGGCTGGCGGTGGAGCTTCGTTGTGCCGGGTGTTCTCGGCTTGGTGTGGACCGCATGGTGGTGGCGGAACTGCACACCGGAGGAGTCAGGCCAAACCGAACGAGCGGAACCGCAGTGCAGCCAAGAGGATTCCGTGCCCGGATGGCTCGAACTCGCCCGGCTGCGCGAGGTGCAAGGACTGTTCGCGGCGAAGTTCCTCTACGACTCCGCGTTTTACTTTTACCTTTTCTGGCTGCCTAAGTATCTCTATGACGCGCGCGGTTTCGATACGAAGGCCGTCGGCTACTTCGCGTGGATCCCGTATGCCGCACACGGTTTGGGAGGGCTCGCGGCGGGCTGGATTTCAAGCCGCCTCATCGCGCGCGGGCATTCGCTCGACTTCGCTCGCAAAGCCGTGCTCGGTGTTAGTGCGGCGGTGATGCCCGTGGTATTCGGCGTGACGAAAGCTCCGGTCGAAGTCGCCATCGTGCTGCTGAGCATCGCGTACTTCGGGCAGGCTGCGACTTCCACGATGGTCATGGTGCTGCCGGTGGACCTGTTCCCGAAGAGCGCAGTCGGGTCCGTGTCCGGGCTGATCGGTTTCGGAGGAGCGCTGGGCGGGATCGTGTTCGGATTCGTGGTCGGCTTTCTGCTCGACCACGGGGCTGGGTACGGCCCGGTGTTCGCCCTGGTCAGCTCATTCCACGCGGTTGCGTTTGCCGTCGTGCTGCTGACAGTGCGCGAGGTCAGGCCTGTTGTGTGGAGGAAGGCAGCTCAACGCGCTTGAAGATCCGCAGACGGAGATCACAGGTGGAGAAAAGTCCGGGGGGCGGGCAGAGGGGCTCGTTCTTTCCGAGGACGAGGAAGCCGGAAGGCCGCAAGCATTCGTGCAGCTTGCGGAAGACTTCCGAGTGTCGGGACCGATTCACGAAGTGTCCGATGACGTTGCGGCAACTGACGAGGTCGAGATCACCGGGCGGAACATCCTCCAGCAAGTCGTGCCGGCTGAAGGAGCACATTTCACGAAGCTGCCCATTGACGCGATAACCGCCGTTTTCAGGAGTGAAGAATCGCTCTAGCCGGGCGGGGGACAGGCCGTGGAGCTCGGCGAGAGTGTAGAACCCGTTTCGCGCGCGGCCGATCACTTCTTCGCTGCGGTCCATTCCGAGCACCTCAACCGGGCGCGCGGCGACGCATTCGCCGAGTACCTCCGCCAGCAGAATGGCGAGTGAATAGGCCTCGGCGCCGGTGGAACACCCCGGCACCCAGACCCGGATGCTGGCTTTATCAGAAAGTCGCTTCACGATCGCGGGCAGCACGCTATGGCGAAGAGCCGCGGTAACGTCCGGATCCCGGAAGAAGGCCGTCAGGTGGCAAAGGGCCTCCCGGTACAGCGCCCAGAACCTGGCCCTGTCGGTAAGAAACCAGATAGCCCACCTCAGGCGGGACCCAGCCCTGCGCGCCAACGTGCGCCGCGCTTCGTGGCGGAAAGCATCGATGCGGGAGCCTGGCGGCACGGGAGCGAGAAGCCAGAGAACCGCGCAAGACGGAAAGGCCGGAGGCTTCATCGGCCCACTAAGATAACAGATCGATTCCGCTTATAATCAACTGATCGCGACTCACAACATGAACATACAGGCAGGCGTTCGGGCCAGGGCTCTTCGCATGCAAACGGTGCTGGTGTTTCTCGCCGCACTTGCGCCCGGATTCGCGCAGACCGCAGGCGCGGGTGGATCGACGCTCGGCGGAGCGATCACCGATCCCTCCGGCGCAGGTGTCCCACGGGCGAAAGTCGCCGTCACCAGCACAGAGACCGGCCTGCGACGAGTCTGCGAAACGAGCGAAGTCGGGCTGTATGCCTGCCAGTTACCGGTGGGAGTTTACGCCGTCGTGATCACGGCGGAGTCATTCCGTCCGGCAAAGCGCACCGGCTTGCGGTTGAGCGTGGGCGCGCCTGTTACGGTGGACGTGCAACTCGAGATCGGCCCCGCCACCGAGAGCGTGGTGGTGCAGGCGGAGGCGGCTGCGGTGGAGATGGCGCGTTCGTCCGCTGCTACGGCGGTCTCCCGCGCCTCAGTCAGCGAGCTGCCGGTAAACGGCCGCAATTTTCTGGACTTCATGGTCCTCACGCCGGGCGTGGTCCGCGACACGCGCGCGGGCGATCTTTCCTTCGCAGGCCAGCGCGGTCCGGCAAACACGCTGCTGGTGGACGGGTCGGATACGAACAACCTGTTCTGGGGACAGGCGATGGGGCGGTCGGGATTCCGTCCGTACACGTTCAGTGAAGAAGCGGTGGAGGAGTTTCAGGTGAGCGTCAGCGGCTCGGACGCGGAGACGGGGCGCGCGACCGGCGGCGCGATCAACGTTGTGACGCGCAGAGGCACGAACGGGCTTCACGGGTCGCTGTTCGAGTTCTACCGCGATAGAGGCCTGAACGCGGCTACGTTCATCGAGAACAGGTCCGGGCAGAAGAGGCAGGCCTACCACTACCACCAGTTCGGGGGTACCTTGGGAGGCCCCGCCGTGAAGGACAAGCTGTTCTTCTTCGGCAGCTACGACGGACAACGGAACAAGAGCACACAGCCGGTGGTGCCGAACGTGGCGCCTGGACCCGAGGCGCTGGCGCAGCTCGCGACGTACCTGCGGCCGTATGAACTCGGCCTCAACAACAACGTGTGGCTCGGCAAGCTCGACTGGAACGCGGCCTCGGGCGACCGGCTGAGCGTTCGCTACAGTGCCGGGCGGTTCAATGGCCACAATTACGAGGGGGCCGGTCTGGCCAGCGCGCGCGAGCACGCCGGCGATACTCTGTCCGTCACGGACAGCGCGGTGGTGCAGTACACGAAGATTCTCGCGACGCGGCTGGTGTGGGACGTGCGCTTCAATTACGTACGGGACCATCAGCCGGCTTTCGCCAACACGGCCGGCATCGAGACGGTGATCGTCAATGGGGTCTCATTCGGCAAGCGCGCTTTCGACCCGCAGTACAACAAGTCGGTGGCGTACCAGCCGGTGAGCACGGTATCGTACGTCACCGGCCGCCACAGCCTGAAGGCAGGTACGGACCTGCTGTTCTCGCGAATCGATAACTTTTTCCCGGGCTACTTTGCAGGGTCATACACGTTCCTGAACTATGCGGCTTACCTGGCGCGCAAGCCGTCGAGCTACCGGCAGGCCTTCTCGCGCACGGGCACGGAGCCTCCGCTCGACCACCCGGATGTAAACGAGGTGGCGTTGTTCGCTCAGGACAGTTGGCGCGTCTCGAACAAGCTGACCATCAACGCAGGGCTGCGGTACGACCGCTTCGGCTACAGGCAACCGGCAACGCTGAACCCGGACCCGGGCCTCGCCGCGCAGGGGGTGAGGACGGACCGGATTCCGATTGACAACCTGAACTTCGGCCCGCGCCTGGGGCTGGCGTGGGCGCCCGCCGGCGGCGAGCGCACGGTGATCCGCGCCGGATACGGCATCTACTACGGACGGACCCCGAGCATTCTGCGCAACCGGGTGATGCTGCAAAACGGCATCGATGTGGTGACGTACAACCTGACGTCGAACCTTCCCGCGTACCCGGGAACCCTGGCGACGCCGCCGGCGGCCAGAACGGCGCCGCCGGATATCGAGTTGATGGATCCGCACTTCGTCTCGCCCGCTGCGCAGCAATACAGCGCCCAGGTGGAGCACGCGGCGCGCAGCGGGTGGACCGTGACGGCCGGGTTCCTCGGCGTGCACGGGACGCACCTTTCGCGGACGCGCGACATCAACCTGTACCCATCGGAACTGGCGCAGGCGGTCATCTACGGTGCGGGAGCGACACAGTTTTGGCGTCACCCGGGGAAATCCGGGCCGTACCGGCCGAATCCGGCATTCGGCCGCATCACTGTCTACGACGCCGGCGGCGATTCGCGGTACAGCGGCGGTTTCCTGCAGGTTTCCCGGCGCTTCGGCCGCGATCTGCAGATGCTGGCGTCCTACACGCTGGCCAAGGCAGTTGACACCAACCCGGATTCCATTCCGTCGCCGGGCAGCGCCGAGTACGATGTCAAGGTTCCCCAAGACACGCTGCGGCCGGATCTGGAGCGGGGCCCGGGCCTGAACGATATCCGGCACCGGCTGGTGATGAGCGGGCTTTGGACGCCATTGGCAGGCCGGCGCTGGAGCAGCGGTTGGACAAGAGCGGCGTTGAACGGCTGGCAGATTTCGGGCGTGGCGCAGATGCAGTCGGGCAGGCCGTTCAGCATCATGGCGACGGGCGATCCCGGCGATGACGGCAACAACTACAACGACCGGGCGCCGCTGGTGGGACGCGATACTTACCGCGGGCCTGGCCTGGCAACGTTGGACTTGCGGGTGGCGCGCGATGTTCCCGTGCGCGGCGAGCGCATGCGGTTGCGGCTGCTCGCGGAGGGCTTCGACGTGACCAACCGCGCCAATTTCGACGCGCTGCAGATGACCCGGTACACGTACAAGGATTTCGTCTTCACGCCGGCGGTGGGCTTCGGGATGCCTCTGAGCGTTTATGCGCCGGGTGCGGGGTCGCGGGTGCTGCAGTTGGCAGCCAAGATCCTCTTCTGATGACGGCGGCGGCGGGCACAGTGACTATTCGCGAGCTGGTCGAAGCGCAGGTGGCCGAGAACGGCTGCGGTGTCGCGGTGATGGCGCCCGGGCGGCAGCCCCTTTCTTATGCGGACCTGTACGCGCAGATGCAGGCGACGGCCGGTGCATTGGCTGCGCTCGGGTTCGGCCGGGGCGACCGCATCGCGATGGCGTTGCGGGATGGGCCGGAAGCTGTGACTGCGACTCTTGCGGTCGCGGCGTGCGCCTCCTGCGTTCCGCTGAATCCGGCGGCGAGCAAGGAGGAGCTGCGAATCCTGCTCAAACAGGGGAACTGCGCGGCGGTGCTCACAGTTCCGGCCGCTGTACCGCATGCAGCCGCGGCCGCACGGGAACTTGGAGTGCCGGTAATCGAACTGCAGGCCGAGGCCGGCATCGCGGGTCTCTTCCAGATTCGCGGCGAGGGCCGCGGGGCGGCCGCACAGTTGGAGGCCGCAGGCGCCGGGGATATCGCGCTGGTGCTGCCGACCTCGGGAACAACTGGCCGGCCGAAGATCATTCCGCTCACCCAGGCGGACGCCTGCGAGCACGGCCTCCGCGTGCGGGCCTACCTGGACCTGACCGCCGGAGACCGCTTCCTGAACCTCATGCCCGTGTTCCATTCCGGCGGCATCATGCCGGTTCTGGCGACGTTTTTCGCCGGGGCGTGCGGCTTTTACCCGGAGGAAGGCGCCGCTGGCGACGTGATGCGCTGGGTGGAAGAGTTCCGGCCCACCTGGCTGGGGGCGGTTCCGCCGGCCTGGTCGGGCATCCTGGCTGAAGCGAGGCGGCGTGGTGCGCGGCGCGTGGGCTTGAGTGGCCTGTTCACGTGCGGCGCGCCGCTGCCGGCGGCCGTCCTCGAGGGCCTCGAAGGCACGCTCGGTGTTCCGCTGCAGAACTCCTATGGTGCAACGGAGTGCGGCGGCATCACGTTGCAGCCCATGCCTCCGCGGCCGCGCAAGGAAAGCTCCGTCGGCGTCTCCGTGGGACTCGAGATCGGCGTAATGGGCGAGGCGGGCCGAGTGCTGCCTTCGGGACAGGCGGGCGAGGTGGTGGTGCGCGGCGCGGGCACTTTCCGCGGCTATGAGAACGATGCCGAAGCCACTGCGGCCGCATTTCGCGATGGTTGGTACCGGACCGGCGATGAAGGCTACCTCGATGCGGACGGCTACCTCTTCCTGACGGGCCGGATGAAGGAGTTGGTGAACCGCGGCGGGGAGAAAATTGCGCCGCAGGAGGTGGAGGCCGTCCTGCTGCGCCATCCGGCGGTCACGGACGCGGCTGCCTTCGCGGTTCCACACGCGGAGCTGGGCGAGGATCTGGCGGCGGCAGTAGTGATTCGGGAGGGTGCGGGGGCCACAGAAGCGGAGATTCGCCGGTTCACCGCACAGCACCTGGCGGAGATCAAAGTGCCGCGGCGGATCGTGCGCTTGGCGGAGATTCCCCGCGGCGCCGCGGGAAAAGTGCAACGCGCGCTGCTGGCGGAGCAGTGCGCCGGCGAATTAGAGCGCGGCGCGCGCGCGAAGAGCCACGAACCGCCCGCGACCCCGATGGAAAAGAGACTTGCCGCGATCTGGGCCGAGATGCTCGGTGTCGCATCCGTGGGCGCCGAAGACGACTTCTTCGATCTGGGCGGCCACTCGCTGCTCGCGACGCGCATTCTTGCCCGTGTGGGGCGGGAGTTCGGGACGCAGTTGCCGGCCGATCTGCTGTTTCGAACGCCCACGATTCGCCGGCTGGCATCGGTGTTGGGGGACTCCTCCGAGGTGGCGAGGGAGCTCTCGCGGGCGGTCATGCTCCAGCCGGGAGCATCCGGTCCCCCGCTGTTCATGGTGCAGCCGTTCGCGCTGTTCCGGACCCTCGCGCGCAAGCTCGGGGGCGGGCAGCCGGTGGTCGGGCTCGCGCTGCCCGAACGCGAAGAGCTTCCCGCCCGGTTTGGTGTCGAGGACATCGCACGGAACCTGGTGGGCCTGGTGCGGCGGCTGCAACCAGAGGGGCCGTATTTCCTTGGCGGATGGTGCGCGGAGGGCCAGGTGGCTCTGGAGATGGGCCGGCAGCTCCGGAAGGATGGGCAAGAAGTCGCGCTGGTCGCACTCCTCGATACGCCAAACGCGGCTCGGATTCCCGGAAAGCCACGCTTACTTCGGGGCATTGAGGCACGACTCTGGAACTCGCGCTTCCACCTGGCCAACCTCCGGAACCTGACACTGGCGGAGCAGGCGGCTTACATCCGACAGCGGCTCACGATCGTGCTGAAGAAAGTTCTGCGGGCAGCAGCCGCCCGCGTGCGCGGCGCTGAGCGTTTCGATGACGGCACAGGCCGTTGGCTGCGGACCACCATCAGGGTGCCGATGCACGACTACGTGCCCAAGCCTTACTGCGGCAAGTTAGCGCTGATGGCCTCCGATTGGTGGCGGTCCGAGGACCCGACGTTTGGATGGGGTAACTTGGCGCCTGCGCTAACCGTACACAAGGTCCCCGGAGACCACCTTACGATGTTCCTGGAGCCGCACGTGAACATCCTGGCTGAGAAAATGGCGCAGGAACTTGCGATGGCGCGAGAGGCGATTCTGAAGGAGCAGCGGGTTTAGGCCTCGCCGGCGACACGCGCCGCCTGGGAGCACCGGAACTCCGTCCTCATTTCTCTCGGCGCTATTTCAGTTCGCATCTCGAGCGCGTTCGCGACGATCTGCTCACCGCTTCCCGGCATGCGGCGCCGCTGGCGACAGCAGTGGCGGGATTGACCGAAACGTTCCGTCTGTCCCCGGGTTTTGTTATGCTTCTCGGACGCGCCTTACTTCTCCGCCAGCTCGCTCGTGAAAGCGTACTCCCCCGAGCCGGCCTCGTACACCGCATAGCCGCTGTCGGCTCGCAGGAACCTCAGGCCGTGGCTCTCGGCTGCCGGGCCTGCGCCCTCGCGAACAGTCTGGGGGTCGCCCGGCACCCAGATGGTTGCCGTCGTGTTAGCGGGCACGCTCAGGTTCAGCTTGAGCTTTCCTCCGTTACGCTCCCAGCGGCTCGCGATCTTTCCGTAAGGGGATTGGTGCGACGCGCCGACGTACGTCAGGTCGCCGCTCACATAAGGCCGGATCACGATGTGCTTGAAGCCGGGCTTCTCCGGATCGGGGCGGATGCCGGCGAGGTACTCGTACATCCACACGCCCAGGTCGCCGATCTGCATCACGTGATTGCCGGAGTTCATGGCCGGATCCGCAGTGTCGCCGTTCCAGAGTTCCCACATCGTGGTGGCGCCCCTTTCAACCATGTAGCCCCATCCGGGATAGGTCTTCTGCGTGGCGACGGTGTAGGCGAGGTCGGCGCGGCCGGTTTCGCAGAGCATGCGCATGAGCCACTGCGCGCCGATCAGGCCCACGCCCACGTGGTTAGCGCTCTCGTCGGAGACCTTGCGCGCGAGTTCTTTCGCCACCGCGGCCTTCGCATCGGGCGGCGTGAGGCCGAAAGCGAGAGCGAGCACGCTCGACGTCTGCGTTCCGTTGTCGTAGCGCGCCGTCTCCGGATGGAAGTACTTGGCGATGAACGCCGCCCGGATGTCGCCGGCCAAATGCTCGAATTCCGAGGCATCCTGGAACTGATCGACAATCCGGGCGTAGCGGGCCATGAGATCCAGCAGGCCGCAGTAATAAGCGGTTCCGATGAGTGTTCCGCTGGTCACGCGGGCCGGGTCCTTCGAGTGGATGAGCTTGAGGTCTTCCGGAGGGACGCACCAGTCGGCGTACTGGTCCTTCGGGAGCAGGCCGTCCTTCAGGAAACCGCGCATGTGGCCGATCCACTTCTTCAGCGACGGATAGTAGCGCTCGATGACGCGGCGGTCGCCGTACTGGTCGTAGAGCATTCCGGGGACGAAGATGAACGTGCTGGGCCAGGTGACGTCGTCGTGATACAGGACCCAGTAGGTGGGCACGACGTCGGGGATGCTGCCGCTCGGTTTCTGCGCGTCCTCCAGGTCGCGCATCCACTTCGTGTAGAAAGCGGCGATATCGAAGAAGTAGGACTCGCTGCGGCTCACCTGCGACCGGTCTCCCAGCCAGCCCTGGCGCTCGTCGCGCTGCGGGCAATCGGTCGGAATGCTGCGATAGTTTCCGCGCATGCCCCAGGCAATGTTGTGGTGAATGCTGTTGAGCAGGGGATTGGACGACGAGAAGTCGGCGATGCGCTCCATGTCGTCATGGACAACGCGGCCTTCGAGCGCGTCCACTCCCGGCGTGCCGGGATAGCCGCGCACCTCGACGAAGCGGAACCCGTGATAGGTGAACCGCGGCTCCCACGTTTCAGTGCCGCCGCCCTTGAGCGTGTAATAGTCCGCCGCCTTGGCGCTCCGCAAATTGTCCGTGTAGAGGGTGCCGTCGGGCTTCAGTGTCTCGGCGAAGCGCAGCGAGACGCGCGTTCCGGACGGTCCGGTGACGTGCAGCCGGCACCACCCCACCATGTTCTGTCCCATGTCGAAGATCCACGCGCCATCGCCATGCGGCGTCGCTTTGACGGGCTTCAGGGTCTCGGTGACCCGCAGCGGCTCCGCGTTCTGGGATGCGAGTACGCCCGTGGGCGCGCTGACCTGCGCGGCAGCCGTCCAACCGGAATCGTCGAAGCCCGGGGCTGACCACCCTTCCGGCTCCATGCGTGCGTCGTATTCCTCGCCGTCGTACTCGTTGTTGGCGCGGATGGGCCCCTTGGTGGAAAGCTTCCAGCTGGTGTCGCTGGCGATGGTGACCCTCGAGCCGTCGTCATTCTCGACCTCGAGTTGGAGCAGCGCCCGCGGAAAGCCGAACGTGCGGCTCTCCGCCATGCGCGGCGCATAGAACCGCCCGTTACCGAGCATCAGCCCGAGCGCGTTCCGGCCGGCCTTCAGGCGGTCTGTCACGTCATAGGTGACATAGAGAACGGTCTTGTCATAATCGGTGAGGGCGGGGGCGAGGACGTCATCACCGACCTTGGCGCCGTTCGCGCAAAGTTCGGACAGGCCCAGGCCGGAAACATACACTGTGGCGCGCTTCGGTTTTTGGTCGAGTTGAAACTCCTTGCGCAGCAGGCGTGCGGGCAGGGGCTGCTCAGCTTTCGGGCCGTTTTCATCGAGGCCGATCCACATGGCCTTCCAGTCGCGCGGGTCGAGGCCTATCGACCAGGAGGCGTTCTCGCTCCAGGAGGATTCTGCGCCCGCCTGGTCCCACACCCGCACTTTCCACCACACACGCGCTCCCGAGGGGAGCGGCCTGCCACGGTAGACGACGAGTGACGACTGGTCGGACGCGACCTTGCCACTGTCCCAAAGGTCACCGTTGCCGGAGGCGAGGGCTTGCGGGCTCGAGGCGACGAGGATCTGATACGCGCTCTGGGCAAGGCCGCGGTTGCCCGGGTTCGTCGGGTTCAGAATCCAGCTCAGTCTGGGCTCGCGAACATCGATACCGAGAGGGTTCGTGCGGTACTCGGTTCGCGGCGATGCAGGCACGAGCGATGCGGCGCACAGGGGCATGGCGCACGCAACGGTGAACAGCAGAAGAGGGCGCATGCGAAGAGCGTATCACGACGAGCGGGCTTCGGGCTTCCGCTCGCCGGCTCCGCGCAGTGCGCAACCTGGAACTGGTCCGCGAGACCGGCCGGGTTGAACCGACACCCGCGATCTCGCGGACGAAGCTTCGCAACGGCGCTGCAGTCTCAATTCGCGACGGTTGGTGCTTTCGCGGGTTCGGCGGCAACTATCGGATACACGAGCCCCGCAATCGCAGCGCCCACAATGGGCGCTAGCCAAAACAGCCAGAGCTGCTCGAGCGCCCAGCCGCCCACGAAAACCGCCGGCCCGGTGCTGCGCGCGGGGTTCACCGACAGGTTCGTCACGGGAATTCCGATCAGGTGGATCAGCGTCAACGCGAGGCCGATCGCAACCGGCGCGAAGCCTTGCGGCGCCCGCTTGTCGGTGGCGCCGAGAATAATCATCAGGAACATGAAGGTCAGCACGACCTCCGCGACCATGCAGGCCAGTAGCGAATAGCCGCCGGGTGAGTGCGCTCCGTAACCGTTGGATGCGAATCCGCCGGCCAGGTCGAAGCCGGCTTTCCCGCTCGCGATGACGTAGAGCACACCGCCGGCCACGATTCCGCCCAAAACCTGCGCGATCACGTAAGCCAGCAGGTCCGAGGCAGGGAAACGTCTCCCGACGACCAGCCCGACGGAAACCGCCGGATTCAAATGCGCCCCCGAGATGTGGCCGATGGCGTACGCCATGGTAAGCACGGTCAATCCGAAGGCCAGGGCAACGCCCGCAAAGCCGATTCCCAGGCCTGGAAATGCGGCCGCAAGCACGGCGCTGCCGCATCCCCCAAAAACCAGCCAGAACGTTCCAATGAACTCCGCTGTGGCTCTTCTTCCCAGAGACATGGGCCCTCCTATGGCCAGGCATTGGTCTCTCGCGCCGGAACTCCTCGCTATCTCGAGCCGGCGCCGCGCCCCATTCATGACGCCCGGATCAAAGCCGTCCCTCCTCGGCAGTCCGATTCAAAGCGGAGCTGCCGCATCAATTTGCGATGTCCGATCCGGCAGTGTTTCGCGCTGCGGATCTTCAGGTGCGATCAGTGTACTGCCCGGGAGCACCGGAGGGCAACGTAAATGAGTGTCCTGGCGGCGAACGGGATACAACTTGTGTTGGTCCGCGGGTGTGTGACAAGAAACTGGGGATTCTGTAGTGTCCAAATTTGTCCAAGGTCGTTATTTACTTGACTCAGGTTGCAGCGCCCGCCAAGGTCTTCAGTGGACCGGCGCAAACGCTCACCGGCAGCCGCCTGGAAGGTCGGTCGCGGTCCGGACGGGAGCGGCCCGCCGGCAACTCGCGC
>Ga0209777_10005641_pt1 | contig 14332 bp, 14 predicted proteins | sample FrelakmetHBP12HB_FD_187147 | JGI IMG/M metagenome (GOLD analysis project Ga0209777, IMG submission 187147) | Freshwater lake sediment microbial communities from the University of Notre Dame, USA, for methane emissions studies -HBP12 HB (SPAdes)... | ecosystem: Environmental > Aquatic >...
CTTAATGTATGTCTCTTAATCATTGTCACTTCTTAACTCTCTGCTGGAAATATGTCCCTCTTTTCGCCATCATTGTTCACATAACTTGCAGCAGCGTCACAACATGACCTGGAAGACAGGGAGCATTCCGCCTGCCCTCGGGGCCCGGCAGACGTGCCTTGTGCCTCCTTTCCAGCTTCGAAAATTGCTTGGTTACAAGTATTCTGATAGCTTGAATTAATTAGGGATGGCAATATCCTAATGACCGTAGGGGAGGGGTCAAGTTATTTTCCAACGGACAAATAGGTGGAGAAAGAAAGATAACTAATCGGTTATTTTGGCAAAACTTATTTTCCCTGGAAAACTCCTTGTTGGCGGGGAATCAGGGTGGCGCTCCTTGCCCGTGGACAACTGGGCAATTGGGATGTTATCAGGAGAGTGTTATGAGACTACTAGCAGGATAACCAGAGTGTTTTGGTTCTTCTCCATACTGGCGTTTTTCTTCTTGGAAAGGGCATTAAAGTCAGGAGAGCGCCATGATTTCAAGCTGGAACAAGTTTGGCAGGCAGTGGGGCAAAGGAAGTGCGATTAGGGAGAAAATAGGTTGTCCAACTATTGCTTTTCTTATCCGGACATGATATGCTTCAGCCCGACATAGCTTCGGCCCAAGGGGGACACGTGCAGGGCAAACAGAGAAGGTTGACCGAGGAGAGGCTGCCCCCTTATTTATCCTACCGGGTATGGCTGAGATTGCTCAATGAGCTGTCGGCACATAATCCGCCCTCGCGTTTTGATTCCAGCTACTTTGATGAACTAAAGATAACCAAGAGCTGCCGTTCTATGTTGAAGGGCACGCTTCTTTTTTTGGACTTGATGTCTACCGACGGCATTCCTACACCCAGATTACATCAGTTGGTCAAGTCGGACGGAGATGCGAGACGAGCAGCCCTGGCTGAAATTGTGCGGAATGCCTATGGACCCCTGTTCACTGAGCTGGACGTAACGCGAGTTACCCAGGCACAGGTGAAGGAGTACTTCAATTCTCAGGGGGCGAGCGGTGACATTGGTCGTAAATGCTTGAGCTTCTTCTTCGCTGTTTGTGCTGAGGGTAACATACCGCTTTCTCCGCATCTCAGGAAATCGGCTCCCAGGGGAAGGGGGAAAAAGAGTGCAATCGGCGAGGTGCTCAAGCCCAGGGTTAGCAAGTCGGCTGACTCAGGTGGTGTGGAGTGGGAGATGATGCTGCTCGAAAAATTCCCCAATTTCAACCCGGAATGGTCAGACGAACTCAAAAAGAAATGGTTTGACGCCTTTAAGTTTTTGAAGAAGAGCCTTGAGATATCATCTCCCCGGAGGAGAGCTCCTGCCTCCCGGCGATGAGCCTGAGCCAGCTGATCGTCTTGATATTATTCTGTGGGAGCCCCTGGAGACCTCACAAGCAAGAGTGGAGTATTTCCAGCTCGCAGAACCCTTTCCGCTACGCTGCCAATGGCCCATCTACTGACTCCGGAGCGTCCGTGTGTCGTCATGGCAACCAGACTAGCATTGGCCTGGTCGGCGAAATTTATGATCGTTTCGGCGGCGGTACCCAGCATGATCTCTGACTTTGCAGTGACCCCTCTCTGCTTTAGCCCGGTAATAATCTCCTCAAGATAGTCTCTGGCAAATTTCTTCATTGATTCGATTTGTTGCTCGGCGTAAACACCGTACTCAGGACCACCAGCGGCGTAGATATGGTAGTCCGGTGCTATCACCTGGAGAAGGATGACCTCAGCCTGGAGTTTAGAGGCGAGTTCCTCGATATAAGGGATTACCGCTTCACTCTCTTTTGAGCCATCAAGTGCAACAAGTATCTTGCTCAGTATGGTCCTCTCGCCAAGCATGTCCGGACGAGCGCCTTTGGCCCTTATGATAGCTATAGGCTGCCTCGTGGCTCTCAGCACCTTATCAGCTACACTGCCCATAGCCCAGCGCTTAATGCCGGAGCGGCCATGAGTTGACATAACAATCAGACCGATATCTTGTTTGCCGGCATACTCTACAATCTCTTCGGCAGGGTCGCCGGCCGTAATCACTGAATCCACTTTGATCGTTCCCACCCCTTGTCTATCCTGAAACCTTTCGGCGTCTCGCTTTGCGGCCTCTACCATTTGCTGGAGGTAGAATTGATGCATATGGTGATATCTGTCCTCGTCCGATTCACTAACATATATAAGGATTAGCTGAGAACCTAGAGCCTTGGCCAACTTCTCGGCGTATGGTAAGGCTATTTGAGCTAACTCAGAGCCGTCCAGTGGAACAAGTATTCTCTCGTACAAACTGCTCAACCTCCGTGCAGAATCGCTTTGCAGACATCCAAGATTGTAGCTTGACTTGTGGGAAAGAGCAACAGCCCATCGCGGGGCGGTCCAGCAATGGATGTCTGGGAGATGGAGTGGTATTTGAAGGAACACGGATGTGGAGAGTGAAAATAATTTCGAAAACTGTCGAGCTGCTATATTGACTTTATTTACTGTCTTGCTTATGCTGAGAGAAGTAAAGTAATTTAATAAGGGTGCCAAATCTAGATTTGGCTTGACACGTCATAGACACTGGTTTACAATCACCTGCAAACAGTAACGAATATTAGGGAGGTGGATGAATAATGGCTCCTGAAAAGTTGCCCAGGGTAGTCTGCTACGATTGCGTCAATCGCCACCACTTAGTGGCTGCGTGTCCCAAATGTGAGACTGGGGTTTTGGTCACAACCTGCCCAGAGGACTTCAATGGGATCACGGAAGCTGTCTGCAACGACTGCAACGCGACTGTCGGCTTCTACGTGGTCATGAAGGAGCGAAGGGCATGGCTTCTGGCAGAGCCTGTAGAAGTCGTGAGTTCTAAGCCGAAAAAACCAAGCCGCAAGACTCCAGAGCAAGAAGCCTCCTCAAAGTGAGGCGTTGCCGACATGTCCTGCCAAGGCTATATACCATATAGGTAATATCGCAGTACTATAGTGATCGGCCTGAATTTTATAATATTCCTGCAAGCAGGAATGAACATGAGGAGGTAGAGGAATAATGAGCCCTGAGAAATTGCCGAAGGTAGTTTGCTATGATTGTGTTAACCGTCATCACCTCATAGCCAGGTGTCCCATGTGTGCTACGGGAACCTTGATGACAACCTGCACAGATGACTTCAACGGCGTTACGGAGACTAATTGCACTGAGTGCAATGAAGCCATAGCCCTCTATGTGCTTATGAAAGAGCGCAGGGCCTGGATACTGGCGCAGTCCATAGAGATGGTAACCAAGCGAGTTACTTAAGAGCAGTCGGTAGTATTACCGTTATATTAACTGGTGACGTTAGCAACTCACAGGAGTGGCTAGAGACCAGGAATGGTCTCTTCCGCTCCTGTATAGCTTTAGCGACTTAGACCTCACGGGCTGGCTTCCTTAGCTGCGTAGCAAGAGCCGCTATGATTTAGGGGTCCCAGTATAGAACAATCGACAATGCTGGTATCAGCACGCGATGTGCAATAGAGTAGCTCCTGACTCCAGTTCCAATTTACAGGTCTTATGAGCTATGTTATAATAACTAGCCTATTGGATAAATCGGGGTGATTGTATGATAGAGAAAGAAAAGAAAGTTGCTACCGTCCGTGAATATCAGCTTCATGAAAAGGATAGTGGATCAACCGAGGTTCAGATCGCCCTGCTCACCGAACGCATAAATCAGATGACCGAACACCTGAAGGTTCATGAGCATGACCATCACTCTCGGAGGGGTCTCTTGAAGCTGGTAGGTCAGCGACGCCGTCTCTTGACGTACCTCAGTAATAATGATGTGAAGCGCTATCGCCAGTTGATAGCAAGGCTTGGTCTCCGCAAGTAGGATAATTTCCTGGAGGGGCAAATAGTAGGGAGGTTAAACTCTAATGACATATTCTTTCCAGAAAGAGATCGGGGGGAAGCCCCTGATTATCGAAACAGGAGCACTGGCCGAGCAGGCTAACGGTGCAGTCACAGTTACTTACGGTGAGACTGTGGTCTTGGTTACCGCGTGCATCAGCACCGAACCTAGGGAAGGTCAGGATTTCCTGCCGCTTACAGTAGATTACGAGGAGAGGCTTTATGCTGCCGGGAAAATCCCTGGCAGTTTTTTCAGAAGGGAAGGCCGACCAGGGCAGGAGGCTGTGCTGACGAGCAGGCTCACCGATAGACCTTTGCGGCCGCTTTTTGCTAAGAGCCTGCGCAACGATGTCCAGATTGTGGTGACTGTTCTTTCTGCAGACCAGGAGAACCCGCCTGATATTCTGGCTATCTGCGGTGCCTCTGCAGCGCTGGGCATCTCCAATATCCCGTTCGGGGGGCCAGTGGCTGCTGTCCGCGTTGGCTATGTGGATAACGAATATGTGCTCAATCCTACCTTTACCCAGCTTAATCAAAGCAAGCTGGATCTGGTTGTAGCGGGAACCAAGGATGGAGTGATAATGGTGGAGGCGGGTGCGAAAGAGGTTACTGAAGATGTTCTGCTCGGAGCCCTCAAGTTCGGGCAAGAAGGAAACCAGGAGGTAATCAAGCTCCAGGAGCAGCTTATCCAGGCTTGTGGCAAACCCAAAATGGAGTTTCAGGGGAAAGAGCTAAGCTCAGAATTGAAGGGGACGGTTTCTGCTATTATCCGAGATAAGGTAGGCTCGGGGCCTATCTGGAAGGACCGATCGGAGAGAGAAGTTATTCTGGCCAAGGTCAAGGAAGAGATTTCGGAAAAGCTAGGAAGCAATTACTCTGCCCAGGAGATCGGCGCTGCCTTTGATGCGGGGTTGAAAGAAGCAGTGAGGTCTCTCATTTTGGAAAAGGGTATCCGCGCGGACGGCCGCGGGGTAACGGAGATCCGCCCAATCAAATGTGAGGTTGGGCGTTTCCCTCGCACTCACGGCTCGGGATTGTTCACCAGGGGACAAACCCAGGTGCTGACTATTGCTACTCTTGGTTCTCCAAGCGAGGAACAACAGATAGACGGCATCGGGCAGGAAGAGACAAAGCGCTATATGCACCACTACAACTTTCCGCCATTCAGTACCGGCGAGGTAAAGCGCGTCGGCTCCCCGGGGCGCCGTGAGATCGGGCACGGGGCGCTTGCAGAACGGGCCCTGATCCCTGTGCTTCCCAGTGAGACGGATTTTCCTTACACTATTCGTCTGGTCTCCGAGGTGCTCAGTTCCAATGGCAGCACTTCTATGGCCAGCGTATGTGGCAGTACCCTGTCTTTGATGGACGCAGGTGTCCCTATCAAGGCGCCGGTGGCCGGTGTAGCCATGGGGTTGGTGACGGCGACTGATGGAAGATATGTGGTGCTTACCGATATCGAGGGACAGGAAGACGCCCTCGGCGATATGGACTTCAAAGTGGCGGGAACTGAAGATGGTATAACAGCCCTTCAGTTAGACCTTAAGGTGAAAAACGTAAGCTCTGAGATTATGGAGAAGGCACTCAGTCAGGCGAGGGTTGCCCGTATGTTTATCCTGGAGCGGATGAAAGAGACTATCAGCTCCAGCCGCCCTGAGTTGAGCAAATACGCACCCCGGCTTACCAAAATAACCATTGATCCTGAAAAAATCCGCACTGTAATTGGCTCTGGAGGCAAGACGATAAGGTCGATAATGAGTGAAGCCAAGGTTACTATTGATATTTCGAACGATGGCACTATCCTTATTGGCTCACCTGATGAGGATGCAACTAAAAAAGCGATAAAGATTATCGAGGAACTGACCCGGGATGTTGAGGTTGGTGGGATGTACAATGGGCGTGTAACTCGTGTAACCAGTTTCGGTGCCTTTGTCGAAATCCTCCCAGGCAAGGAGGGATTGGTGCATCTGAGCGAGTTGGCCGACTATCAGGCACCCAGCGTTGAAGATGTGGTTAAGGTGGGGGACGAGGTAATGGTTATGGTCACTGAAATCGACCGTCTTGGCAGGATAAACCTTTCCCGCCGTGCAGTGCTTCAAAAGATGTCCCAGGTACCAGGTGCCCAAGCGGGCACTGAGCAGAAGGATTCCTCGGATTACCCCTTCAAAAAGCATACAGAATCTCGGCCACCTCAGCACCACCGTAACGAGGGCAGCGGGCATGAAGGCAGAAGACCACTTGGGGGCGTTCCCCCGAAAAGGCCGCCTGTTAGCAAGTAGGCTGCTACAAGCAGGGATGAATCAAGGAGTAAAGTGGAGCGGGTAAAGGTCTTGGTGCATGGTGTGTTGGGGAAGATGGGGCAAGAGGTGCTCAGCGCTGTATGTCGTGATCCCAAGCTTGAAGTAGTGGCCGGTGTCGACGTAAAGGCGAGCAAAAAGGAAATCCTATTGCCCGACGGGGCTAGTTCGATTCCATTATCCCGAGATCTGGAATCAGTTCTTCAGAGTTGTCATGCTGACGTTCTGGTAGACTTCACTACCGCCGAGGCCGCGATGCCTGCAGTGCGAACCGCGGTAAAACACGGTGTTGCCCTTGTTGTTGGAACTACAGGGTTGTCTGATGCAGACTTAAACGAGATTAAAAGCCTATGCAAGGAAAAGAAGTTGGGGGCGGTAGTTGCACCCAACTTTGCCATAGCGGCAGTGGTGATGATGCACTTAGCAAAGGTAGCGGCGAGGTTTTTCGATTACGCCGAAATCATCGAGATGCATCACGAGCAGAAGCTAGATGCTCCATCCGGAACTGCGCTGGCTACGGCAAGGGATATGGTTCAAGCCAGGGGCAGTAACTTTGTTCATGTCTCTGCTAAAAAAGAGAGCATTGCCGGCAGTCGTGGTGGTGATTTGGGAGGGGTAGCGCTACACAGCGTGCGAATGCCGGGGCTGCTTGCCCATCAGGAAGTCATCTTGGGCGCACCGGGGCAGACGCTGAGAATACGCTTAGACCAGATAAACAGGGAGGCCTTCATGCCTGGCGTTACCTTAGCGATTAAGAAGGCAGCCGAACTTAAGGAGGCAGTTTTTGGTCTCGATAAGCTTCTGGGCCTTTAGGGGGAACCTTGCTGGTAAGAAAGTACCGTATTGCTATCGTCGGGGCTACCGGTTTAGTGGGTCAGGAATTCATCAAGATTCTGGAGCAGAGGGATTTCCCCCTATCCTCAGTTCACCTTTTTGCCTCCAATAGGTCGGTTGGGAAGAAGCTGTTTATCAATCATCGAGAGGTGGAACTTAAGGAGCTTACGCCCCATTCCTTTGATCCGGTTGACATCGCTCTTTTCTCTGCTGGTGACGAAGTAAGCGAGCAACTTGCGCCTATAGCTGTTAAGCGGGGGGCAGTGGTGATTGATAACAGCGGCGCTTTCGCGATGCATGATAGTGTCCCTTTAGTGGTGCCTGAAGTCAATTCCGAAGACCTGGAGCATCATAGAGGTCTAATAGCCAACCCTAATTGTTCTACCATTCAGATGTTGGTCGCTTTGTACCCGCTGCATAAAGCTAATCCCATTAAGCGTATCGTGGTTGATACATATCAATCTGTGTCAGGTATGGGGGCAGCGGCTGTTGACGAGTTTAATACTCAGACCAAACTGGTCCTCGAGGGCAAGAGTGCTGTACCCCATGTCTATCCTCACCAGATTGCCTTCAATGTATTACCCGAAGTGGATGTCTTCCTGGAACGATGGCTATACGAAAGAAGAATGGAGAATGCGTGAAGAGACGAGGAAGATACTCCATGATGATAATATTGCTATTTCAGCAACATGTGTCCGTGTGCCAGTAGTCATAGGACATTGCGAGTCGATCCATGTCGAGTTCAGCGAACCAATGAGTCCTGAAGAGGCGCGAGCGATTCTGGCTGATTCCCCCGGGGTCAAGGTGTTGGATGACCCTGCTGTCAACCTTTATCCCTATCCTTGGTCTGTGGCTGGCTCGGACGATGTTTTTGTGGGGCGCATCCGACGCGATGCTTCTCACGAGAATGGGCTGGTAATGTGGGTGGTCGCCGATAATGTGCGCAAAGGCGTCGCTCTTAATGCAGTACAAATTGCTGAGCACCTTATCTCTAAAGGATGGATATAAGCGATTTCAAGGAGGTGGCAATTGGCGGAATTAGGTCGTCTTCTCACTGCAATGGTTACCCCTTTCGATAGCAAGGGGGATGTAGATTATAAGCAGGCGAAGAGGCTGGCCCTGGCATTGCTTAACTCAGGAAGTGATGGGCTGGTTGTTTCAGGGACCACCGGTGAGTCGCCGACTCTCAGCAAAGAGGAGAAGCTGCGACTTTTAGCCGAGGTGAAGTCGGCAGTAGGAGATAGAGGAGCGGTAGTGGCTGGCACTGGAACCTACAATACTAAAGAGAGCATAGAGCTTACCAGGGAAGCGGAGAAGATCGGCGTTGATGCTGCGCTGCTAGTAGTGCCATATTACAATAAGCCTACTCAGCAGGGACTCAAGGAGCATTTTCAGGCGATTGCAGGCAGTACATCGCTTCCCTGTATTCTATACAATGTGCCGAGCCGCACCATCACCAGCCTCTCGGCAGAGACGGTGATCGAGCTCAGCCGAATTGATAACATCATCGGGTTGAAGGAAGCAAATGGCGATCTCGTGCATACAGCCAAGATACTCGATGGGGCGAAGAAGGGCTTTTTAATCTACAGCGGCAATGATAGCGACACTTTCCCTATGCTTTCTATAGGGGGCTATGGGGTTATCAGTGTCACTTCTCATCTAGCAGGGATTCAGATGGCCGATATGATTTCCAAGGCGGTCAGCGGGAAGGCAGCCAAGGCTGCCGCCATCCATCGCAGTCTATTGCCTTTAATGAATGTCCTTTTCGTTGTGGCTAATCCTATGCCTATTAAATATGCCTTAAACTACGTGGGGTTTAATGTTGGTAAGCCGCGTTTGCCACTCACGCTGCCTGATGAGAAGTCGGCAGCAGCGATAGAGGCTGTGCTCAAGAGGTATAAGATAGATTTGCCTTTGAGCTAGACCTTTGATACACTCCGTTTTGGCGAGCCCTGGAGTGCCCAAGGGCTTGTTTTCTTAACTTCTATATTAACTAGCTGACCCAGGCAATCAGCGTTATCTTGGAAAAACACCAGCTTGTCTGTCCTGGTGCGGCCATACCATTTGCCCTTCTTCTTCCCTTCAACTAATACTTCCACATCATGGCCCAGGAGTAGGGCATTGATCTCAGAGGCTATGTTGCCCTGGAGTTCCTCAACCTCTTGCAGCCTCCTCCTCTTTTCCGATAAAGGAATATCGTCTTTGAATCTTCTAGCTGCAGTTGTGCCAGGCCGCGGCGAGTAGGCGGCGACGTGAACGGTATCAAATTTGAGGTCGGAGAGGAGATCAATGGTTTGCCGGAACTGCTCTTGGGTTTCCCCGGGAAAGCCTACGATGACATCGGTAGCAAGAGCAACGTTGGGGATGGCAAGGCGTATTCGTTCGACTAACGCTCGATAGAACTGCACGGTGTAGCCTCGTCCCATTGCTTCCAGGATTCTATCGTCGCCAGCTTGAACCGGAAGGCTGATGTGCTCACAAACCTTTTCCAGTGAGGCTACAGCCTGGATAAGCTTATGGCTCATATCCTTGGGATGAGAGGTAAGGAAGCGAATCCGCGCCAGACCTGCGACGGAGTTCAACTCCTGCAGTAAATCGGCTAAGCCAGGTTTGTTGGGGAGATCATGCCCGTAAGAATCAACATTTTGTCCCAGTAAGGTGATCTCCTTCACCCCGCGTTCTGTAAGGCTCTCTACCTGGCGGCGCACCTCACCAATAGAGCGACTTTTCTCCCTCCCTCGCCGATAGGGTACGATGCAATATGAGCAGAAGTTGTCACAGCCCTCGATAATGGTGACGAAAGCAGTCGGAGATAATGGGGCGAGGGCAAAGCTGTTCGAGACCTCGGAGGCTCGCGTTTTTGCCAGATCCAGGAGCTCGTTAAATTGTCCTGGCTTCAGGAAAAGGTCGACATGGGGGAAGCGGCGTCTTAATCGGTCAGTATCCGAGTCGACCATACATCCGGCCAGGGCTACTACAGTATCGGGGCTGAGCCTCTTAAGCTCTTTCAACGAATCCAACTTACCGAGAACGCGGTTCTCGGCGCTTTGTCGCACCATGCAACTGTTGACTACTATGAGGTCAGCGTTGTCTATCTCCTGCGTAGGTTGATAGCCCAACCTCTCAAGGTCGGCTGCCAATTGCTCAGAATCCGCCTGGTTCATCTGGCAGCCTATGGTCCAGATATGGTAATACGCCATAATATCCCTTTGGTTTTCTGAATATGGTTCTTCCCTAATTATATCAGATATGCTTTCATTATCAGACCGAAAGCAGCAAATTGAGTTGACAAGAGCCGAAGTAGTAGCCTAACATTCTGTGATGGTCGATATCTCCCAAAACGACTGAGCACTATGAAGTAAGGCTGGGCATATGATTTCTAACAGTCTGGTAGCTCTTAATCATGCTTGCTATGCTTTCGGTTGCAGAATTTTGAAGAGGGTGGAGAAGGCAAGGGCTTGGCCAGAGGCCGAGTTCCTTATTGAGAACGTTCCCAATGAGATCTGGGGGGAGGTGGGAGACAACTATGCTAACTGGGTTTATCAACAAGGATTTTTTGCAGCCTTAATAAAATGCTTCAACCAAAATGAGTCTTCGAAGATAATTGATTTTGGCTGCGGGCACGGGAAACTAGCCCCTGTAAGTGTATTCTTTACTCACCCGGAAGGTGAATACTGGGGGATAGATATAAACGAGAGCTATATTAACTATTGCAGGCGTAAATATGCTCGGTTGCCGAGAGTAAAATTCCATGTTTCAAAAGATTACAACCCTCTTTATTCTCCCGAACAACAAAGCGCAGTAGCCGGGAGCAGGTCTTACGGGGAAGACTGGCCTGTTGCTGCCAATTCCATTGATGTCGTAATAGCAGTCTCTGTTTTCACCCATCTTCAGGAAGCAGATGCCTTCGGATATGTGAACAAGATATGCACTGTCTTAAAACCCGGCGCTCTAGCTGTGCTAACCTGTCACATTGTGGAAGAACCAAGGAAACAGCCGGGGTTTATCTTCAGATATAATCCGTTTCTGGTCAGCTTATTTAAATTTACTACGCCGTTGCCCAGTAGCTACAACTGGTTCACGAGTAACCCAGAATTACCTGAATCAGGTATAGCCATGAATATTACGGGATTGAATAACCTGATACAAGGGAAGTTCAGAATAGAGGTTATCGTGAGAGGTTCTGCAACAGGGGGCAAAGACCCGTTTCCTCAAGATGTCGTGGTGTTAAGGAAGTTGACCAGATGCTAAGGTCTAGCAGTCCATCGATCTGCCACTATAGAATCTTTTGAACAACCTGCAGATTGCCAAACATATCCAAAACTTCAAATTCTCGTCTTTGTCTTTCAGAAGTTTTAGTTCAAAGAGGCCATCATCATTTTGCCTGTTCTTTAACCAGCGCAGGGCACTATCAATGTCCGGATTGTCTCTGGTAAAGCCCAGCAACGACAGCGAGTCGAGTGCGGAGACTATGTCGGTAAACCAGAAGGGGAAGGATACTCTTTCCCAGTATTGAGGAGTATTTCTATCCGGATAGAAATCTTTCTTAAAAAATCGCGATGCCAAAAGTTTTCCTGCTGTCACTGCTTCCGGGGATTTGCTGTATTTTTTGGAGGCTGCAAAGGCACGCAGAACTACGCCTGTTACGAGATATGAAAATGGTTTGGTGAGGTTAGATTTGATAGTCTCAGCATTCAACGTATCTGCATATTTGGCACCGACCGTTCTTAAAGGAATGGCCCAGCCACCATCGTTTTGACGGATGGATAAAAGCCACTCGAACCCCTTCTCGATTTTCGGATTGCCATCGTAACCTGCTTTGATTAAAAGCTCCATTATAGCGGCGCTGTAATTGGGGGAGTATTGATTACCGTAAATGCCTCTGAAGTCGCCTTTTTCGGTTTGCTTGAAGAAGAGAAATTCGGCAGCTCTTTCTATCGCTGGATGCCTATTTTCTAAGCCATATTTTTCTATGAGTATACCCAGATTCCTGTATGTCTCTATTTGGTTATAGTCCTCTTGCGAGCGCAGGTGTTCCTTGCCTCCACCGGGGTATTTCCACGAGTCATCTTCTTGTTGCTTATGAAGGATTCTCTTGACCTCGGGTAATTCCCATAATGTTTCTATCGGCTCCACTCTTTCATTCAGAAGGTCTCTCCTAGCAAAATATTCAATAGCCCTATTATTTGAAGAAATAAGGACTGGTATGGGGTCAACGCGCAATTCTTCTCGCCAATTTTCCATTTGGCTCCTAATACTCGATTCTCATAAATTCAATGTTTCCAATTTGGGTGACAGACAGGAGGTATGTCTTCAGAAGAGCTTTTGCGAGGCAGAAGAAGTTCAAACTGGCGGAGGGAATGGGATTCGAACCCATGAGGGAGGTTTCCCCCCCTAACCGCTTAGCAGGCGGCCGCACTAGACCACTATGCGATCCCTCCTACCTCAGCCCTATTATAACAACAAAAGTCTGTTATTTTCAAACCGAAAACATAAAAGTCTGAATGTTTTGATAAATAGCTGACACTGAGCTGAGCTATGCCAGTGAAGAAGGTACGCCAATTTAGGCTGACGCACCCTGGAGAGGATATCAAAAGCTGTGTTTTGAACGCTGGTCCTCTACTGGGTGGGAGGGGGACTTCCAGACTCCGGGGGTTGACCTTGTTCGGTCGGTGTTTCTTTTTTCTTCCTGCTAAAGAGAGACGTAATCCACATGAAGGCTTTCATCTCTACGGTGATTATCTTCACTACGATGGGTATGCTCATTATCTTGAGAACCACTCTGTTGCTCATAATCTTCATTAGCATTCTATCCCTCCAACTCATATCTATTTTCCTCTCCTTGATATTTTGCGGCGGGCCTTCTCGGCCTCCTCTGATAGCTTGTTTTTCATCTCTGCAAACTTGACCTTCCAGTCTGTTTCCCTTTTAACTCGGTATGATAACATAATACTCAGATTTGTCAAACGTGGTGGGTAAGGTTAGGATAAGTAAGGAAATTGGTTAAAAAATGGGACTTTTAGGTCTTGCAAATGTTGTGCAAAGAGGTTAAAATCCGCCAGGTTAAAAGAAGTCCGGATTTCGTTGAGGTGGCGATGGTTTACTATCAGCTAAGTGAAAAAGCTAAACTGAGACGGCATCGTACGAATGAGGCTATCGCTTTGGCTATGCAAAGCAGGTGGGAGGAAGCTGCTGCTGTCAACAGGGGTATAATTGAAATGTTCCCCGATGATGCTGATGCCTACAATCGGTTGGGCAAAGCATTAACTCAGATGGGGAAATATGCCGAGGCCAAGGAAGCTTATAGACGTGCCCTTGAGATCGAGCCCAATAATAGTATCGCCAAGAAGAATCTCGACCGATTGTCACATCTTAACGAAGCCGGGCCTGGTCAAAAGGGGGGGAAGCAAGTTAGCGCTCACCTTTTTATAGAGGAGACGGGGAAAACAGAGGTGACTAATCTCAATCAGCCTGCTCCTCGGGGAGTGTTGGCGAAATTGGCCGCTGGGGATCCTGTCAATCTTAAGGCCAGGAGACAAAGGTTAATCGTAGAGAGCGTAGACGGTGAATATATTGGTGAGATTGAAGCTAAGCTGGGACTGCGTCTTATTAAGTTAATGAACGGTGGCAACAAGTATACAGCAGCCATCGCTCGCATTTCAGAGGATAAAGGCAAAGTGATGATTAAAGAGGTCTACCAGCATCCCAGCCAGGCAGGTCGTCCTTCCTTCCCGGCGCGAGTTGCGGATGACTTCAGGCCATATGTCAAGAACACCGTGCTCAGATATGAGTTAGAGGAAGAGGACGAAGGTTTTGAGGAGGAGTCTGGCGAATGGGAGGGGGAAGAGCCCTCACGTGAGGATGCAGCTCAGCTTGGTGACGTTGTCACTTTCGCAGATGAAGATGGTGGCGAGAGCGGGTTTGGAGCAGACGAGAAGTAGAATCGACTTGGTCTAATCTTTGGAGGGGAGTTGGGATGAATGTCTCATCTCCCCTCTTGCTGTTCAGTTTAGTCTCCTGGATATAGAGGGTAACCGAATATTCTTTGTTACTTCCGCTTCCCAAACCGTTGGGCAGGGAGCCTTTCAAATCTGCATGTAGCGTTTAAACTGAGATGATTTGAGCTTGTCAAAAACCTTCACTTGTTATATACTGTGAAGGTCATTCTATGGCGGGAGGTGGCTCTAGTGGAGAACATCGTTTTCCCCAAGTGCCAGAAATGCAATACGGGCGATCTGGTGCCTCTATCAGATTTTGGAAGCCAAGGGGCTCCTATCCACTATAAGGTCTGGGTGTGTACTAATCCCGAATGTGGCTTCAACATAAAAATCCGAAATG
>Ga0209777_10005642_pt1 | contig 14330 bp, 15 predicted proteins | sample FrelakmetHBP12HB_FD_187147 | JGI IMG/M metagenome (GOLD analysis project Ga0209777, IMG submission 187147) | Freshwater lake sediment microbial communities from the University of Notre Dame, USA, for methane emissions studies -HBP12 HB (SPAdes)... | ecosystem: Environmental > Aquatic >...
CGTCAACATTGACGCCGACAGCCTGGCCCGCGAGGTGGCCATCTTCGCCGATCGGTGCGACGTGAACGAGGAGATTTCCCGCCTGCGCGGGCACCTGCAGCAGTTCGTCCAGGCGATCAACTCGCCCGAGCCGGCCGGGCGGAAGCTGGAGTTCATCGCCCAGGAGATGCTGCGGGAGGCCAACACCATCGCCTCCAAGTCCAACGACGTGGAAATCGCCCGGGCCGTGGTGGAGATGAAGACGGCCATCGACCGCATCAAGGAACAGGTCCAGAACGCGGAATAAAACAGCGGAACCACAAAGGGCACGAAGATCCCAAAGAACACGCCAATCGGGCCGCGGCGGCCGGGCATCTTTGCCCCTTTGTGCTCTTCGTGAACTTTGTGGTTCGGCCGTTGCTTTTGTCGGCTGAAAGTGGCAGAGAAAAAAGGCAAGTTGGTGGTCATCAGCGGGCCCTCGGGCGTGGGCAAGACCACGATCGCCCGCCAGGTCCAGGCCCGGACCGGCGCGGCCTTCAGCGTGTCGGCGACGACCCGCCCGCCGCGGCCCGACGAGGTCGAAGGCCGGGATTACCGCTTCGTCAGCCGGAGCGAGTTCCAGCGGATGATCGACGACGGCGAGCTGCTGGAGTGGGCCGAGGTGTTCGGGCAGCTTTACGGCACGCCGCAGCGCCCGGTGCGCCAGGCGGTGGCGGCCGGGGAGACGATCCTGCTGGACATCGACGTGCAGGGCGGACTCCAGGTGCACCGCAAGTGCCCCGAGGCGACGTTCATCCTGATCGTGCCGCCCGACGAGGCGGAGCTGGCCCGCCGCCTCCGCCAGCGGGGCAGCGAGGACCAGCCGTCGCTGGCCCGGCGGCTGGCCAAGGCCTTGGAAGAAATCAGAACCGCCCAAGACAGCGGCGTGTATAATCTTGTGGTCGTCAACGACGATCTGGAAGCGGCGATCAATCAGGTCGTCGAGGTTGTCAACCGCCAGTAAAGGAAAACGATGATCGAGGCACTCAGGAGCGAAGAAATCGTCAACAAGGTGGGCGGCAAGTTCAAGCTGACCGCCCTGATCCAGAAGCGGATGGTCGAGCTCATGCAGGGCGCCCGCCCCCTGGTGGAGCGCAGGAAAGGCATGACCGACATGGATGTGGCCATCCAGGAAATCCTGGAAAACAAGATCGCCATCGACTACGAGAAATCGGACATCCCCAGGCCTGAGCAGTTGAAATAGCCGCTGGGGGTGTTGCCAGGGCGCCACGGCTGCGTCGTTTGCAGCCGCGCTGACGTTTGGCACGGTTGCGCGGCGCGCCCAGACGGGCAAGCCCGGCTGGCGCCCGAATCCATTGCTTGGTCAACGGCACGGCGCCGGGAGACGGTCATGGGTGCAGAGAGCAGCCAACCGCTGAAGGCTTATGAGGTCCTGGTCTGCGTCACCGGGGGCATCGCCAGCTACAAGATCGCCGACCTGACCAGCAAGCTGGTGCAGGCGGGGGCCGGCGTCTCGGTGGCGATGACGGACGCGGCCGCCAAGTTCGTCACGCCGCTGACCTTCCAGGCCCTGTCGGGCCGGCAGGTCTTCACCAGCATGTGGCAAGCCCCTCAGGAGTACAGCGCCCAGCACATTTCGCTGACGGACCTGGCCGACCTGATGGTCGTCGCCCCGGCCACCGCGGACATCATCGGCAAGATGGCCAACGGGATTGCCGACGACCTGGTCAGCACGCTGGCGACCACGGCCACGGGAACCTGTCCGATCCTGATCGCCCCGGCGATGAACACCCGGATGTGGAAGGCCCCGGCCGTCCAGGCCAACATGGAAAAGCTGCGGTCCTGGGGCGTTCACGCGATCGGTCCGGTCGAGGGGTTCCTCGCCTGCCGGACGATCGGCCCGGGCCGCATGGCCGAGCCGGCCGACATCCTCGACAAGATCAAGTCCCTGCTGCTGGGGCGCCCGCCCAAGCGCGCCGCCGACAAAGAGGGCGGCGACCTGGCCGGCGAATTCCCCGCCCGCCCGCCAACGCCGAAATAAGAGACCATAACAAATCGAACCACAAGGGCCTTTGTGCTTCAGGGTGTTTCTGCTTGTTAGAGCAGTTTAAGATTGGCTGTTAACGTGGCATGGCCATCCCGGCCATGCGTGCCACGGGCGTCTCGCCCGTGACGTCCCCATGCTTTGATCCGAATAGGACCGACTTGGCCGTCGGCGACATCACGGCCATAGCCAAGAAGGGCTGGGAATGCATGTGGGTCCGGTACGCCGAAGCCGTAATCAAAACCTCATGGAGGTGCATAATGAATGAACGAGAAATCCTTGCTCGCACGCGAGAGATGATTGCCGAACACGCCAGCGGCGATCCTGACAGATGGTGGTACGCCAATAGGTTCGTCTTTGCGAGGCTCATGTTGGATGAACGAAAGACAAAAACAAATGTGAAGCAGAAGCTTCTGGACGCCAATATGCTGTGCCCTGGTTGCGGCAAGCGGTTCGAGACCAGGCGGGATATCCATCTTCACCGCCTCGACGGCGACAAGGCGTACAGTCAGGCAAATTGCGTGCTCATGCATCCGGACTGCCACAGAGCCGCGCATGCTGCACATCCGGAAGCGGTCGAGGTCGCCACGGGGCGAGAGCCAACGCTGACGAAATGGAGCAAGCGATACGACGACATGCCCTTCGTGTACTGGTGGGATATCGCCCCCGGGCTTGCGGAGCAACTCAATGACCTGGAGCCGGCGGAGTTCGCCAAGAAGGACACAAAGGATCGGTGTGTCGTACCTGTTGAGATGTTGAGAACGTTCCTTACCCCCGAACGGCAGACTACACGCGGCCAGGGTAACTGGGGTGTCAAGGTCTTGAAGGACCGTCCCGATGAATTGGCCTTTGAACCGGGGACGGGAAGCCGAGAGTGGCGGTTCCTGCCAGTCGTATGGCTTGAAGAAGCTGAGGACTGACAATCGGATGGTTGACGCGCTGAAAAAGGTTAAGCCCGGCGACCCGCTGACGATCCCGGCTGCGACGTTTAACACATTCGTGGACGCGGCCAACGATTTCCTGGCCCGGCGGCACGATCAATTCCAGGGTTCCAGGCCGGCGGCGCGGCACAGCAAGATCGTCCTGGTCCGCAACGATAGCGGCGCCGACCGCGCCCGCTTCGGCGTACTGGGCATCGGCACCCCCGTCTTTGGGCCCGCGGACGCCTGGTGCCATGGCCACGGATTTCTTTCCGTGGCCATGCAGAGGGCAATGGCGCGGGCGGAAGGTTTCCGCGGCGCCCTCGTTGACTCAGGGCCAATGGACGCTCACGACTCTCGGGCCCCCCGGTGCCAGGGCCCCTCGGATGTCCGGGCTTTCTTCAATCGTCCGAGAGGGAAGAGCCGCAACTGGCCTTGGGGCAACGAGGACGCGGGCAGGACGCATCGAAAGGGCAACATCCTTGGCGAGCCGTCCGCTCCAGGTGGGCCGTTGTCAGGCCAAGCCGGGGTTGAGTCTCGCGCAGCTCCGGCCTCGGGGCGCCCGCGGCATCCGGGGGCCTCGCTCCCCAAAAGAACGTGTATGAAAAAGTAGCATGGGCGTCTCGCCCATGCGTTCCACGGGCGTCCCGCCCATGCGTGCCACGGGCGTCTCGCCCGTGGATTATCGCCCCAATGCAGGGCCCAGACGGCCCTGCGACTCCATGGGCAAGCCCTGGGGGCCCCCAAGGGGATGCCCATGTCACCACGCAATCTTAAACTGCTATAGCCGGCGAGACGCCCCCGGATAGCCGGGCACCATCATCGTCCGAGACGCAAGAGCCGCAACTGGCCTTGGGGCAACGAGGACGCGGGCAGGACGCATCGAAAGGGCAACATCCTTGGCGAGCCGTCCGCTCCAGGTGCGATCGGACATTGCGGGTGCACGGTGCGCGCAAAGAAAAAGACCGGAGTAGATGGGCTTGAAGCGAACACTCCGGAAAATTCTTCTTTTTCCAGTATCGAAGGCTTTTTTGGGCCTCCGGTCCGTGCCTCCGAGCTTTTTCATCTTCATATTGCTCGGTCTTTGGACTTACCCATCTGCTTCGGCTATCCAATGCTAGCCCGGCATCTTTGAGATTCCAAAGCGACGCCGGGTGTTTTTTCGGTTTTTCTGCAGCATCTTCAAGCCTGGCAGGGCGGCTCGGCGGCGAGGCTTTTGACGAGCGCCTCGGCGGCCTGGACCTGGGCGGGCAGGCCGCGGACGGCGATCCAGACGGCCCCTTCGGCCCCGTGGACGCCGCCGCCGGCGACCAGGGTCGCCGACGCGCCGGTCAGCAGTCTGATCGCGTCCAGTTCGGTGAAGACCTGCCCGGGCAGGACCATCATCCGCGGGCCCTCGGCGTGGGGGGAGTTGAGCATGTCGGCCAGGTCCTGCACGTCGTCGGCGACGCGTTTTTCCAGGCCCACCGGCACGATCATCAGCGTCCGCCGGCCGATGACGGCCGGGATCGACGCGCCCACTGTGCCGCCCATGGGATGGCCGACATAGACGGCGGCCCGGCCGCGGCGGACGTCCAGGGCATTGGCCCCCTTGAGGATCACGTCGCCGGCCTTCATCTCATCGACCACGTCGAAGATCTCCTTGCCCTTCTGCCAGATGCCGTCGGTGAGGATCACGTCGCCGGCGGTGGGGCTCTTGATCGAGGCGACGTCGAGGCTGGGGGGCACGACCATGCCGCGGCGGAACCCGGCGCGCGAGAACTCCTTGTCCTGCGCGGTGGCCCGGAGGATTTCCTCGGCCACGTAGCCGTTGGTGGTGCCGGCGACGATCGCCAGCGTGCCTTTTCGCAGCACCGCCTGAATGGCCCCGTGTTGGAGCAGCCCCTTGCCGATCAGCCGCTTGCCCATGGCGGGGGTCAAAAGGAATTGCCTCAGCGCGGAGGGAGCCTCCGGCGGCGATGGCGGCACGGCGGGCGACGGGCTTGGCCCCTCGGCGGCAGCGGCAGGGCGCGCGCCTTTGTCCGTGGCGGCCCGCAAGAGATTCCGCACCTCATCCCGCAAGCGGTCCAGACCCAGGCCCAGGTTCGTGAACACCTGGGCGGCCACGCCTTCCTGTTGGCGGCCCAATCCCAGCAACAGGTGCTCGGTGCCGACGTAGTTGTGGTTGAGGCCCCGCGATTCCTCAATAGCGTATTCGATGACCTTCTTAGCCAACGGCGTGTGAGGAAGCTTGCCCGGTGCGACCTTGTCCGGGCCGGGCTTGACCAGCTTCTCGGCTGCCTCGCGAACGGCCGCGAGATCGACACCGAGAAACTTCAGCACCCCGGCCCCGACGCCCGTGCCTTCCTTGACCAGGCCCAGCAGGATGTGCTCGGTGCCGATGTATTCGTGGCGGAGGCGGAGGGCCTCCTGGTTGGCCAGCGCCATTGCCTTCCTTGCACGCTCGGTGAACCGTTCGTACATGGCCGGCTCCTTCGAAACGTTTTGCGCGATGATTTCCCTGATTTGGCGAATGTTGAGTATCTCACAACAGGGCTCCATTTACTACTCCAAAGATGGAATTCCAGGTAGTGCCTCATAACGTGGCATGGCCGTCCCGGCCATGCGTGCCACGGGCGTCTCGCCCGTGGGGTCGTGCCGGGGCGATCGCGCCCCTGCCACGCATGGGCAAGCCCTTGGGGCCCCCAAGGGGGGGCGAAGGGAGCCCCTATGGGACGAGCGCGGCCCCCGGAGGGCGGCGCGCCGCTGTTTTTCAGGAGAGGGGTAATTTCGAAAACTGCCGGCCGATAGCTCGACATGGAACGACCGAAAGGGTATCCTGCCTTGTTGGTAAGTCCAGGAAGTCCCTAACCTTTTGGTCGCAGCGGTGTCTAAGGATGCGCAAGGAAATGTGGCCGACCGGCAGGGAGGAGACGACGGCGAACTGGTTCGGGCCGCCCGCCGCGGCGAACCGGGGGCCTTCGACCTCCTGATCGGTCGTTACCAGCGACAGGCGACGGCGGTGGCCTACCGCCTGCTGAACAACATTGACGATGCTTTGGAAGTGACGCAGGATGCGTTCCTCAAGGCGTACGAAAAGTTGGGCACGCTCAGCAGGCCGTCGCGGTTCGGAGCCTGGTTGCTGCGGATCGTCAGCAACCTGGCGCTCAATCGGCGGCGCTCCAGGGCGCTGCGGCAGACGCTGCCGTTGGAATCGCCGTCCGGGGACGGTGAGGAAGGCCCGATGGAGATGAATCGGCCGGACCCCAAGGCCCTTCCGCCTGATGCAGCCGCCTCGGCCGAGGACGTGCGGCGGCTGATCGGCCGGGCGATGCGGGAGCTGCCCGAGATGCAGCGCCAGGCGCTGCTGATGTTCAGCGTGCAGAAGATGCCGCAGAAAGAGGTGGCCAAGGTCCTGGGATGCAGCGTCGAGGCGGTAAAATGGCACGTGTTCACGGCCAGGAAGAAGCTCAAGGACCGATTGAGGGACTATCTGTAGCGGACGAGGGCCGGAAATGAGCGAAAAACCCGAAAAAGTTGAATGGGAACTGAGCCAGTACCTTGACGGCCAGTTGTCCTCTCGCCAGGCGGCGGCGCTGGAAAAGAGACTGGCCCAGGATCCCCAGCTTCGCCAGGAGCTCCAGCGGTACGTGGCCCTGGAGGAGCATCTGTCGGCCATGGGGCGGGAGGAATTGGCCGGCATCGATTACGAATCCCAGCGGAGCCAGATCATGGCGGCCCTGGAGCGCAAGGGGCTGCTGGCGGCCCGGCCTCGGAGGGTGCTGATCTTCCGGCCGGTGTTCGGCGTGTTGGCGGCGGCCGCGGCCGTCGCGATTGTGGCCACGGTGGCCCTGGTCTTGTTTGGGACCAAGCCGCCAACCCAGGCGCCGATCGCCAAGGCGCCTCTTGGGCCGGCACCCATGGTTGCCGTGGCGGGTATGTTGGCGCCCCCAGCCCAGCGCGAGACGAAGGTTTCGGTGCAATACCCTCAGATGGTCCGCGAGGAACTGCCGCCGGCCCAAGAGGAAGCGCCTGCGGATATTCCGCCGGGGACCGTGGCCGTGTCGTTCGGCAGGCCCGGAGCGATGCCCCCGGTGACCGGCGGGGAGCTGCCGGTTTTCCTGGAATGATCGCCGTGGACGAGGCGGCCGGGGTGCGGTAAAAGTGAACGGCTGATGCGGCAAACGCAAATTGAAAAACGCAGGTTGAATGGTTGGCCCGCCGTCAATCTGCATTCCGGAATTTCCAATGTGCAATGGTTCCTTGAAACAGGCGGACGGCCTGCCTGCAGGCCGGCCCATGGATGCGAGGACAGGACGATGAAAAGAACGTTAGCCCGCGTTGCCCTGGCGATGGCGGCATTGGCGCTGCCCATTGCCCCGGCCGCCGCTCAAGACGCCGTCAGCCTCCAGAAGGCCCTGGATAAGCCCGTCAATCTGACGATGAAAGGCTCCATCGGGGAGGTCTTTGCCAAGCTCACCGCGCAGACGGGCGTCAAGTTCGTCATCGACCCCGACGCGCTGGCCTGCCTGCCCTACGGCGACCAGACGCAGATGGAGGTGGGACTGGAGAACGCCCCCCTGCGCAAGGCGCTGACGCCGGTGCTGGCCCCCGTGGCGCTGCAGTGGGTGGTGGAGAATGACTCGGTGCGGATCCTGCCCACCGAGCCGCTGTACCGCATGTGCCGCCGGGCCACCTACGAGGAGCTGGGCGTGCTGGGCAAGCTCCACTCCGTCAGGCTCGCCCCGCCGGCGCAGGGCGCGCCGGTGCTGGATCAGCTCCGCAAGGCCACCGAGAACAAGGACCTGAACATCCACTTCCGCATCCCGGCCGACAAGGAGGCCGCCTTCGCCCAGGCCGACAAGGCGCTGCCCGGCACGGGGCTGGACTGGCTGGACATGCTCTGCCAGGGCCAGGGATGGACCTGGTATCTCTCGGGCGACAGCATCGTCATCCTGGACCGCAAGGCCCAGATCGCCCGCCAGCTCCAGCAGGTGGCCGCGATGCGATATCAGAACGAGAAGCTTTCCACGGTCCTGCTGGACCTGGCCCGCAGGGCCCACGTGGCGCTGGCCATGGAGCCGGGCGTGATGAATTACCTGCCCGGAACGATGCGGGACGACTTCAACCTGGTGATGGCCGACACCACGGTCGCCCAGGCCTTGGCGGTCATCAGCGGCGCCACCGGCCTGAAGTTCGTCCAGACCGACGAGGGCATCCGCGTGGAGGCCTCCGACGCCCTTCGGGCCTCCGTCGGCGACACCCAGCCGGCCCGAAAGCCGGCGGCGTTCTTTGTCCAGATGACGCTGCCGCCGGTCGATGGCGTGGTGCCGGTGGTCTATATCCGCGCCGACGATCTGCCCGACGACATCCGCGATTACATCCAGGCCGAAAAGAGCAAGCTCATCGATCAGCTCCGCCTGCGGGCCCAGAGTGCATCCAGGGCCTCAACCAGCCAGCCGGCCAAGTGATTCTCGAATTTCAATTTTCGATTTGCGATTTCAATTTGAGGGAAGGTTTCGGATTTGAGAATCGCAAATTGAAAACCGCAAATTGAAAACCGAAAATCATCTGCCTGCGGCCCACTTTTCGGACCATTTCAGGAATTCCTGGGCCTCGTCGGGGCTGTACTGGCCGCCGACGCAAAACCACACGCCTTCGGGCCGCAGGTGCTCGGCGACGGCCTTGGCGTCGTCGATGTTCTCGGCCAGCAGTTGGATGCACTTGCCCGCCGCCTGGGCCTTGCGGTACACGTCGATCCATCTAGCGGCGGGGCCGTTGCCGGCGCCGTAAACCCACTGCAGGCCGTTCAGCCGCGGTTGGGCCAGCAGCGCCTCCAGGTGCTTCAGCGCCCCGGGGCCGTCGAGGTGGAAGATGTTCCGCTCCAGGAACTCCATCTCCCATTGGATCGACGGCAGGACGGTCCGCTGGAACATCGCCGGGGAGATCATGCAGATGAAGTCGCAACTGGTGACGTAGACCCGCCCGGCGTGCAGGTACGCCGTCCAGGTGGTGCAGGGCTGGCCGGCGGCGGCGAGGCGGCTCCAGATGTCGTCGAACATCGGCCCGTACGACTGCGTGACGTAATCGCAGGCGGCGCGGACCGCGTCGATGTCGTCGGCCAGGTCCAGGCACAACTCCTGCGGGTCCCTAAGGGAGGCCAAGGCGTCGCCGTCCATGTGGAGGTCCGGCATTGCCGTGATCCACTTGCCCCTGCCGCGCTGCAGCGACAGGTCGGTCGCCCGGCGGATCCAGTTCCAGTAGGGGTTGTCCAGGTTGGGCCTGATGCCCAGGATGTCTGGGCAGCTCCGGGCGACCGGGATCGACCAGCTCGTCATTTCGCCGAATTCCAGCTCGCAGCCGAAGACCGTCGCGCAGACCTCCGGGCCCAGGTTGGGCATGAAGGCCGGGAAGGAGTCGGCGAAATAGACGCCGGCCATCACCCACGCCTCCACGTGGTCCAGGATGTATTCGATGTCCCACCAGCGGTCGCGCAGGGACGCGTACGTCTTGGGCGGCGGCAGGGCGGCGCGGCGATTGCTCTTGACGCCGATGCTCACCGGCGGGCGGTCGATGATCTGGCATTGCCACCAGGCCTCGAACCGCCGAAGCGTCATCTCGAAATCCGGCTTGGTCTCCAATTCCACGGGCACTGTCCTGGAAACGACATTCACCACGGAGGCACAGAGACAATGAACACGCCAACGAACACGCCAACCGCGAGGAATGTTACTCGATGCTGCGGATATCTGCCACCGGGTGGGCCTCAATGCGACAGGTCCCTGTCAGGACTGGCTTGGCCGGCCTGGGCCGGGCCTGTCTGCAAACAACCCACATGCCCGAATCCTTGCATTCGTGTCATTCGTCCCATTCGTGTCATTCGTGGTATGTTTCTGACCGCCAGGGAGCCGCATCTCCGGGATGAAAACTTGTGCAGGTGCCGGCGGGAGGGGATATAGTTGCCGGTCATGGGCCGCATCCGCGTCTGCCAACTGATCACCGAGCTTCGTCCCTTCGGGGCCGAGCGCTGCGTTTACGAGCTGGCCCGGCGGCTGGACCGCGCGAAGTTCGACGTGCAGGTGATCGGCCTTCGCGGCGGGGAGGTGGCGGACTGGCTTGCGGCCGCCGGGGTGCCGGCAAGCGCGCTGGGCCTTCGCGGCAAGTGGGACCTGGGCAAGCTGGCCAAGCTCGCCGCGCTGCTGCGGCAATGGCGGCCCGACATCCTCCACACGCACCTGTTCCACGCGGACCTGGCCGGCAGGGCGGCCGGCTACCTGGCGGGCGTGAAACACCTCCTCCACACCGTTCACGTCGCCGAGGCGCGGTTCCTGCCCTGGCGGTTCGCCATGGCGCGCCTGCTGAGCGGATCGTGCGAGCGGATCATCTGCGTTTCGCCCTCCGTCCTCGATCATCACGCGCGGCGCAGCGGCCTGCCGCTGTCGAAGTACCGGCTCATCCCTAATGGTATTGATATTGATGCATATGTTCGCGACCGGCGCCGTCGCAGCCAATGCCGGGCGCAGTGGGGGGTTGCCCAAGACCAGGTCGTCGCGGCATTCGTCGGGCGGCTGGACGTGCAAAAGGGAATCGACACGCTGCTGGAGGCGATCGGGCGGCTCCGGCCGGCCGGGGCGTCGATTCGATTCGTCCTGGCTGGCGAGGGCCCGCTGCGGGCGAGGGTGGCCGCATTCGTCGGACGCCACGAAAACCAGGGCTTCGTGCGCCACTTGGGCTTTGTGCACGATGTCCGCGCGGTGCTCAGCGCCGCGGATATGCTCGTGATGCCCAGCCGATGGGAGGGCTTCGGCCTGGCGGCGGTCGAAGCGATGGCGGCAGGCCTGCCGGTGATCGCCTCTGACGTCGCCGGTCTGCGCGAGGTCGTGGTTGACAAGAAAACGGGGCTTCTCATCCCGCGGGAAAACGCCGCCATGCTGGCCGATTCCATGCTGGCCCTTGCCAACGACGCCGGGCTTCGCACACGCCTGGGGGAATCGGGACTGCGGCGGGTGAGGGAACATTACGGCATTGAAAAGAACGTCTTGGCCCACGAGCGACTGTATGAGTTGATCGCGGGCCCGTCGCATCAATAACGATTCCTTCCTCCATCCTTGTGCGGCTGATTATTCGGGCCTGCGCGGCGTTCTCCTGGCGATTCCCGGGCAAGTCGCTTTCTGCATTGTTTTTTCTCAAGCCTGTTAAACTCTCCTGCCGATAGGACGAAATACGCACGGGTCCGGACTAGCCGGAACTGAATCGCTTTTTGACAAGTCGATCCCATCGGGAAGAAAGCAGGAATTTTTGTTGTCAACAAGACACCATACCTTGGGTTTCTCCTGCCGGTTGTATCCAACAAATAGTCAAGTAAGCATTTGGTTAGGTGATACGACTTGACGGCAAAAAGATTTTTGAGCGGTTTTTTCTTGCCGCGTCCCTGAGCTTGGAGTATTTTCCCTGTCAATCCCTTAAGGTGGCGGGCGAGACCAGCAAATGGCACTTTTTGTCGGCGAATTCGAACAGTCGATTGATGTCAAGCATCGCATGGCGATCAGCTCGGCGTTGCGAGAGCAGATCAATCCGGAAGAGGACGGGAAGGATTTCATCCTGGTCCTGGGTCCGGATCGCCACCTCTGGTTGTATCCGGATTTGTACTACGGCCGCTTGCTTGCGACGCTGAAGCGGTCGCCGCTGCCCGATCGTCAAAGCAGCAGGATCGGGCTGTTGTTCGCGATGGCGCGGGTGCTGAAGCCGGATTCTCAAGGCCGGATCGTGCTGCCGGAAAAGTCGATGGCCCGCGCCGTGGTCAGCCAGAACGTGACGCTGGTGGGCATGAACGATCACATCGAGATTTGGCCCGCCGATGAATGGGAGCGTCACGTGGAGCAGGCGCTGCCGACGTACGGCGAAGTGCTGTACGAGGCCAGCGACCGGCTCACCGGCGACGACGGCGCGGAGAAGAAGTAAACATTTAAAGAAGGTCGGCGAGTTGTCCCTTGGGGACACGTCCCTTGGGGACACGTCCCTTGGGGACACGTCCCTTGGGGACACGTCCCCTGGGGCGCGACGGCTGGGCTCGCCGGCTGGGACAGACAGCCCGGGTGAAAGGAATCGCATCATGCCCATTTCTCAGAAGGCCCAGTGCGTGGCGAAGCGGCGGCAAGGAAGCCGGCGCATCGACATGGCCGAACTGCGCCGCCTCCTGGCGAGGCCATCGGATCTGGACGATGGACACCGGCAGCGCCTGCTGGACTTGTCCAGGTGTTTGGCGCGCGTTCAAGCGCTGGGAAATGGGTATGCCCGGGTGACGTTCAGCGAGCACGCCGCCGCGGCATTAGGGCACGTCACCACCGCAGTCTGAAAGGACTCAACCGGCCATGAACGGCGCTTCGGCCCACCAGCCGGTGCTGCGGGAAGAAGTGCTCCGACTGCTCCGGCCCACCGGCAGGAGAATCCTTCTCGATTGCACCGTGGGGCTGGGCGGTCATGCCGAGGCGATGCTCGAATCGGCCGGGCCGGAGGCGCTGCTCATCGGCACGGACGTCGATGAGGGCAACCTCCGCCTTGCCCGGCAACGCCTGGCGCGTTTCGGCGGGCAGGTCAGGCTCTTCCTGGCGAATTTCACGCAGCTCCCGGCCGTCCTGGCCGAGGCCGGCGCGCCCAAGGCGGACCTGCTGCTGGCCGACCTGGGCATCTCTTCAAACCAGTTAGACGACCCGGGACGGGGCCTGAGCTTCATGGTCGACGGGCCGCTGGACATGCGGCTGGACCCCAGCGGGCCGCGGACGGCCGCGGACCTGCTGGCCGATTTGAGCGAACGCGAATTGGCCGATGTGATCTATGCGTATGGCGAGGAGCGCTACAGCCGGCGGATTGCCCGGGCGATCGTTGCGGCCAGGGCCCGGGAGCCCATCCTGCGGACGACGCAGTTGGCGCGGATCGTTCAGGCCTCCTATCCCGCCCCGGCCAAGCGGTCGCGGAAAGGGGTGCATCCGGCCACGCGGACCTTCCAGGCGCTTCGCATCGCGGTCAACGACGAGCTGGCCAACCTGGAGCGGCTGCTGGAACTGGTCCCGGAACTGCTCGCCCCGCGGGGGCGCGCGGGTGTCATCAGCTTTCATTCGCTCGAGGATCGACGCGTAAAGCAGGCCTTCGCCCGCCTGGACAAGGCCGGGTGGGCCCGGGTTTTGACCAAGAAGCCACTTACCCCGACGGCCCAGGAAATTGAGAAAAATCTGCGAAGCCGGTCGGCAAAACTACGTGTAATCGAAAAAATCGTGTAAAATGCCGTCGCGAGACGGATTCGCAACTTCGCAAGGCTTTGGATGGAGCCAAAAACATGACGCGAGAGACGAGGATCGGTCTGCTGGTCGGGTTGCTGTTCATTGTCCTGTTTGGTCTTGTCCTGGCGGATTACGCCAATCCCCCCTCGAAGCCTCCCATTCAGACCCAGAAGAAGGAACTGGCCTTGCCCATGATCGAGGAGGGGCCGGTGCGCGCCGATCCGCCGGCCGCGATTGCGGCGAAGGATGCCGCCCTTGCCGCGCGCGATGCGGCGCCGGGCGGCGTCGATCCGCCTGCCGGCGAGAAGATCGCCTCGGCCGATAAGCCCATGAGGGTGGTATCCGACCTGGTGCCGATGCCCCCGGATCGCTTCATCGTGGTGGACTCCCCCGGCCGGGACGGCGCCCCTGACGCCAAGGGCGTGGGGCCGACGGACGCCTCCAGCGGCGTCCCGGCGACGGAGGCCAAATCCAGGACCTACGCCGTCGAGGCCGGCGACTCGCTGCGGAAGATCGCCAGGAAGGTCTATGGCCCCACGCGCGAGATGGAATACAAGCGCATCTGCGAGGCCAACAAGGATACCGTCCCCACCGAGACCTCGCTGCTGGTCATCGGCAAGGTGCTGGTGATTCCGTCGCTGCCGGATGCCGCGCCGGCCAAGCCCTCCGACGCCTCTGCCATCGCAAGCGTGCGGGCGCCCGGCCGCGACGCCGGCGGCGTCCGCGAGATGGACGCCAACGAACTGCGCGCCCACCTGGCCGGCCGGCCCGCCGGTGATGGAGGCCCCGCGACGGCGGCCGGCGACGCGGCGGCGCCGGCCAAGAAGACCTACGTGGTGCAGAAAGGCGACAGCCTTTCCAAGATCGTCCGGCGGTGCCTGAACGACGACAGCCGGTCGGCCATCCAGAAACTGATCCAGGCCAATTCCGGCAAGATCAAGGGCCCCGAGCAGGTACTGAGGATCGGGATGGAATTGGAGATCCCCAGCTAGTGCGGTGATTCATAATTGACGCGTACGATCTATTGGGCCCTAAGCTCGACTTTTGCCCTTTTGGAGCATACGAAAAGCCCATAAACAACAAGGACTTACGAGGTCGCCGAGTTTTTGCACACCCTCGAAAACCGATGGT
>Ga0209777_10005643_pt1 | contig 14330 bp, 8 predicted proteins | sample FrelakmetHBP12HB_FD_187147 | JGI IMG/M metagenome (GOLD analysis project Ga0209777, IMG submission 187147) | Freshwater lake sediment microbial communities from the University of Notre Dame, USA, for methane emissions studies -HBP12 HB (SPAdes)... | ecosystem: Environmental > Aquatic >...
GAGCGTCTTGGGACTCAATCAGAATAGAGGAAACCTTGACATAATCGAGAGAACCCTCAAACACTTAGAAGGCACGCCTTTACAGACCTACCATGCCGAAATCAGCAAATCCTACAAGAATGCGCATGAATATGCTGCCACCGTCAAAGAGAAGGGTAACGACATCGATTCAAGCCCGCAATCACAAGTAGTTTGTGATAGAGCGGATCGACTAGAGGCTCTTACACAAATCAGAGGAATCGCCAAACGGCTTCGAGAATACGAGCCGGGCGCATCAGTTGTGGAAACCGCTCTCAAGCTATCTGAAGACATAGCACTGGGTCACTTCGGGTTCTTCGAAAAGGAACAAATCCTGAACATGGCGACAAAAGCTTCTCTTGCGGTTGTGACATCATGTGTGAGCGCTTTTCCTACCGAGGGTATCACAAAGGTCGTCATCAAGAAGAACGGCGACGGCACACTTTATCCCGCGGTCATGTTTGGCCAGATTTCAGGCATCATCTCTCCGCTCCAAGCCGCATTTTTACTTCTGATTGTTGACAAGATTAGAATCATTATCGGCCTGGACAAATACCATATCAACTCCACGGGCGAGGACGAAATTGCTCGATTCATAGAGGAAGTCAGCACGTATGAGAGAGAGGTGGGTCCCTTTCAGCTTCCTGTCAACGAAAACCACCTACGGCAGGCTCTGCAGGGTCTGCCCGTCGAAATTGATGGCTATGGAACCCAAGATTCAGAAGTCTTGGTTAACAGGGGACTCAGCAGAATCAAGGAAAATAGACTCAGAGGCGGCGCCCTACACGTCCTGATTGAAGGAGTTGCCGGCAAATCGACACGCCTGTACGCGCTTTCAAAGGAGTTGCAATTGCAGGAATGGACTTGGTTACTCAGTCTAGAGACCGTAGAGAAATCGAAAGGTCCTGGCGACCTTCAGTCTTACATCCTTAACGCCAAGCCTGGAAAGCCCGTCCTGTCGTTACCAGACAGACAGGGAGGTTTTCGCCTGCGCTACGGGAGAGCTCAGAACAGTGGATATGGCTGCTTCGGATTCCATCCGGCGGTCCTTGAGCTCCTCGACTTCCCCATGACGACGGGAACACAAATCAAGGTTAGTATTGCAAACCGAATCGGATCCGTAGCCGTAGTCGACTCTCTAGAGCCCCCAATCATACGACTTGAGAACGGCGACGTGTGTAGGGTTGAAAGCACCGACCAGGCGAGGTCCTTCAAGGATAGAATGCAGTCCATCATACACCTTGGTGACGTCCTCGTGTCTCCCAACGAGTTCTCATATTTCAGGATGGAACCATCAGGTTACGTCGAGGAGTGGTGGATTTCAGACCTTCAAAAGGGTCTGGAAGATAGGCATCTCGACTTACAACAACTTTCGACCCTCACAACCATCAACATCAGCAAACTTCAGGCGATATCGACGAATTCCCTCTTCGTCAGACCGACCCTTTCTGAATCGATACAACTTTGTGACGCAGCAGGCATTCCACTACATCCCCGCTATCTTTACTATTGGGATGCGCTCTCCCTGAAAGACATCTTCACACTGAGAGAAGGCACCATCGACTATCAAGACCTGGGACCAGATTCATATTCTCTTTCATTCATACACTCTCAAGAAATCAAACATATCTTAGAAACGGCCGGCATCCCACATAAGCTCTCGGGCTCCTCACTAGTTGTCTCAGGAGATGACGCGCGAGCAACATATCTTACGCTTGCTCCAGAGAAGACAATCCCTCTCGGGGCCACTTACTCTGACACGTTAGCCTTTCTCAAATTCCTCTCCGGATTAGAACTTAAGAAAAAGTCGTCGACGTTTGTCGGCGTGGCGATGCGACGAACCGAGATAGCCAGCGAACGAAGGATGAGACCGCCAGTGCACGTGCTCTTCCCCGTTGGAACGAAAGTCGGACCTTCTAGGGATCTTCTGCAATTCTCGCGCTCGCCTTCTACACTTGAAATCCGCATGATGGTATGTCCTTCTTGTGATTCACTTTCCCCATACGAATCGTGTCCGTTTTGCGAATCGCGGACCCTACAGCTGTATTATTGCACATCCTGTAGAAAGGAGAGCCGTAAGGAGACATGTCCTGACTGCGGAAGCATCGCTTCTCCTTACGTAACTGGCGTCCCTCGTACGCAGGATCTCTTGCACGCCGCCTCAACTAGTCTGAGCCTCCAACCATATCCTCCCCTGAAAGGCGTAATCAGACTCTCTAACCATTTGCTGATGCCTGAACGACTAGAAAAGGGCATTCTTAGACAAAGGCACAACCTCACCGGCTTCAAGGACGGAACAACCAGATACGATACTGTCAACGCACCACTGACTCACTTCAAACCCTCTCAGTTTCATATCGACCTCAATAATCTCCACGACTTGGGTTACACTATCGACAGGTACGGCCTGCCCCTGGAGTCCGAAAATCAAGTCGTAGAGCTCAAGCCTCAGGACTTGATTCTCCCTGAGGAAGGCGCTGACCACCTCAAAAGACTGGCCGCCTACCTAGATGACATTCTATCACGTTTTGCTAAGGCGGAAGCCTTCTACAACATTCAAAACCAACAAGATTTGCTCGGCGTCCTCGTCGTTGGAATATCTCCCAAGGCTTCAATCGGTGTCGTAGGAAGAATCATAGGCTTCACAAGTGCACGAGTTTGTTACGCTCATCCGATGTGGCATGCATCCAAACATAGGAACTGCGGAGGCGAAGTCGATTCACTTACCTTGCTAATGGACGTGATGCTGAATTATTCTCTCAAGCTTTGTCCAGATCAGTTAGGGGGTCTACTCGACGTCCCCTTCATGATTGAACCGATTATCTCGCTCCCGACTGCGCCTAGAAGGGCTTCCTTCAACACGTTAAGCTTATACCGCTCGGAATTCTACAACAAGACTAACGCTAGGTCGCCGCCACAGTCACTCGAAGAACTCATTTCCAGCCCACAGAACAAGGAAGAAATCCACTCTGGGCTATCATATGATTACACACACTGGTCATCCACGGTAATCGCCTCGCAGCCGCGGTCACAATATGCAGCCGCTGGACCCATGCCTGACAAAGTCAGCAAGCAGATAGCCGTGGCCAACAAGATCAGAGCAGTCGATGTTGACGGCTTGGTCTCTTCTCTCCTAAACAATTACCTGGTTAAAGAGATACTCGGCAATCTCGACGCCTATTCCACACAGAAGTTCCGTTGCAAAGGATGTGGTGAGACGTACCGCCGTCCGCCACTCAAAGGTGTATGTCTGACCTGTGGCCGGGAGCTCCTTCCAACCGTCACACTAGCCGCAGTCGAAAAGTACACACTGCTAGCTAACGAGCTGACCAAATCACACGAGATAACTCAACCAATCAAAGACAAAGTGACCCTGACGCTAGAGAACCTTCAACTTCTCTCCGAATCGAAGAAACAGACTTCTATTTCAGATTATGTATGATCATCTCAACGAGATGTATTCGTAGGCATCCTTCGCCGTATCGAAAGCATAGCTAATCTTCTGGTATCCCTGTCGCAAGTTCTTCACTTCATCTGCGACCTTATCAGGTTCTTCGCCTCTGACTACGACTTTGGCTATCAGTTCAGCGACTTGGTCCATCTGGTCTCCTCCCATGCCTAGCCTAGTTAACTCCTGAACCCCAAAACGAAGGCCCCCTGGATGATCGAAATGCCTTCCAGCTTTGATATCTATAGGTATCATGTTTCTATTCGCGATTATGTTAGCCGATTCAAGTTTCTTCTCCAGTGTCCCACCATCTCCATACTTCGTCACATCCACCAACACTTGGTGCGAACGTGTGAAGCCAAGCTTCTCCCCAAAAACATCGACCCCCCTCGAGCTGAGTGATTCAGCTAACCTTCTGGAATTCTTGACTATTTCTTGCGCATACAATTCGCCGAAAGCTAGCATTTCAGCAAAAGCGACGGCCTTCCCAGCCACATGATGAAGATGGTGATTCGAAACGTTACCTGGAAAGGTAGCCCTTTTGATGGCGTCTCCATACCTATTCCAAGACAGAACAATACCCCCTTGCGGACCAGGCAAGGTTTTATGCGTGCTTCCGGTCACCAAGTCAGCGCCCTCCCTTAGTGGATCTTGGAATTGCTTGCCAGCAATCAATCCCATGACATGAGCGCCGTCATAATGAACCGACGCGCCTGTTGAATGGAAGAACGATTCGAGCTCCTTGACTGGATGCGGGAAAAGGAATACAGACGCGCCAAAGATGACCATCTTCGGTTTGATCCCTTCCGCCTCCAGCTTCTTCACCTTCGCGATGGTGCCATCCACGTCGATGTTCATAGATTCCTGATCAAAGACGAGGTACTCCACCTTCAGGCCTCGAACGCTGCCTGCGGTCCCGCCTAGCTCACTCCTACCATATGAAATGTGACCTCCGTTGGGTATCGAAAGCGCCATCACCGTGTCTCCCGGGTTCGTCATGGCCGTGTAAACGATCACATTGGAGTTCACGCCAGAAATCGGTCGCACATCCACGAACTCAGCGTCAAACAACTGTTTGGCCAGCCGAATGGCGATTCTCTCAACCTCGTCGATGTAGGTACAGCCGGCATAAACCCTCTCTCCCGGCCACCCTTCGGCATACCTGTTTCCAAAATCCGAGACTATAGCTTCCTTGACGGCTGTGCTCACGACGTTCTCAGACGCAATCAAAGGCAGACACTCAGAGAACCACTTATGGTGAGCCCTAAGAAGCTCGAAAATTCTACCATAATCGTCGCGGACGCTATCCGTTCTCATGGCTGGGATATGGAGCTAGCTAGCATTTTAATATGTCCAGACAACGATTGCATCGCCAAACCTATAAGAATACCCTTGAGGTCATGCTTGTGCGAGGGAGCTGTCGATAGGCATGAGCGCAAAGAAACAGAAGAACAAGGCCCCATTACCGGCTTCAAGTGCTGGTCTTCTACGCTTCTTTGAGGACGATACACCGGGTTTCCGGATGAATCCAGAGGTCATAGTTGGCGTAGGGGTTACCCTAATCGTCGGCTCCTTGCTGGTCCTAGCATTCCTCAAGTAAACGAAAGATTAATAGTCACAGCGGATACGCTTATATCTCAACCTACAACGGGTGCACGATGGATTCATGGAGAGCGCTTCAGCCAGCATCGCGAAGAGATTCCAGCTGCTCTTCGTCCTTCCCAAGTCCCTATATTCCATCGTAGCCTCATATCTCACAATCGTTGCCTTGCTCGCATTCTGTTATGAATACTGTTTCGGCCTGCAGCTGCCTTCCTCCATCATCATACTCGCTTTCATTGTAATCATGCAGGGGCTCGTGTTGCAGACACTCAAAATCATCTCCTCCCACCTTTCTCCGATAGCTACCGCCAGGAGGATAGCCGCCAGCTTGGCCATTGTCAACGGAATCTGGCTTGTCACAACACTCTTGATTCTCCTCGTAAAGGGCTTCAATCCCGCCGGCGCTTCATATTCCCTCATATTCACTTCGTTCGTCTCCATGGCCTTCGGCATACTTATTTTCTGGTCAGTCTTCACTGAATCTGCCTGGCTTGCCATAGGGATTTCTGCCCTCAACGCACTCCCAGTCATTCTCAGGTTCTCTCTACTGACAGTTTACGGCGGCTCTCCGATTCTGGTGCCTTCATTCTTTCTTGGACTTGGCTTCCTTGTCGTCATGCTGATGACACTAGATTGGATCAATAGAGCGGCTACTAAGCATCTCATGGTGCCCTCGTTCAAGCTGCTGAAGGCCTTTCTGGACGCATGGACGAACCTAAGCGGCCGAACCCTTGAATCCATGCTCTCATCGTTTGAGGAGGAAGGTTCCGTTTCCACGTATTTGCTCGAATTCTCTACAGAAGCAAAGGTGAAGATGGCCTTGGTGGTCCCAGAAGTTCACCCGGGTCCGTTTGCACCTGTCGGGGCCTTCGATCTTCCAAGCAGAATACACTGGTACCTGAAGCAAAGGGGGTACGACGAAGTCTTCGTCCTTCATGGAGCTGTCGACCACTCCCTCAATCTAGTCAGTTCCGAAGAAGTAGAGCACTACCTAACTCAGCTTACGATACCACCCACCGAGGGCACATTCACTAACAAGCTCTCTTCTCCTTTGGTAAGAGAATCCGGAGACGTCGTAGTCACGGGGATTCGATTCGGAGATTCACTTTGTCTCTTCATTTCCGTTCCAAAGGGATCCGAAGACTATCCTTCCAGATTTCGCGAGGCAGTGAAGAACCTGTGCGCTAAGATTGGTTACCGGAGGGTGATTCTTGTCGACACACATGATTCCATAGGGGATACTCCTTCCGACACACTACAGTCAGATGCGCTTGAAGGCATCAAACACATAGCTTCGGAGCTCTTCTCCGCTCCGCAATATGAAACCAACTGTGGCTTCGCAAGCAAACAGTTCACATTTGCTTCAGTCAGTGGCGCCGACATCGGAGCCGGAGGCGTCGGCTGCCTAGTCTTAGAAGTCAATGGCGTCACCTATGCCATCGTCTCGGCCGATTCCAATAACGCCATGGTGGGGCTTCGGCATGAGATAGCCGCGGCCCTCACCAAGAAGTCAATTCATCTGCTGGAGTTCTGCACGTCCGACTCCCATTTCAACGCAGCCAGGATTCGTAACAGAAGAGGCTATCTTGTCCTTGGTGAAACCACAGCACCCACCAAAGTCGCCAACGACATATCAGAACTAGCCGAGCAAGCCAAAACGAACATGAGCAAGGCCTCCATCGGGTTTTATGAATGGGTGTCAAACGTACGTCTTCCCAAGTCTGACCTTCTGAGTCAGATGCAAGTCACTCTCACTGACGCTCTCAATGCCACCAAGAGAGGCCTTCTACTAGTCTTCGGTTTGCTGTTCGTTGAACTAGTCATATTGCTCATACTTTGAAACGTCGAACCGACGAAGATGTATAGGTTAATATAACGAACAGGCAGCCTTCTTTCCGGCTGCCTCGACATTGTCGGATGACAGACTAGATAAGCTCCTCTACGAGATGGTTAGGCAGCGTAGCGACCTCACAAGGGATCAACTTCTTAGCCTCATCGCGGAGAAGAAGAGGAAAATCGGTTCAGGATTCTTAACGGATACAGGAGCCGGCTACTTGGTAGCTAGCGAACTGAACATAGATCTCAACAACGTCGGTCTCAACGATTACTCTCTCAAGGACCTCAGACCAGGGATGACGGCCGTGAATGTGAAATCATACTTCTTGGCCGCATCTGGGGCCCGGAGCTTCAAACGTAAAGATGGATCAGAGGGAACATACCGTTCAGTCTTCCTTTTCGACGACAACATCACCCTAAGGCTCATGCTATGGGACACCCAAGCCAAGGCCGATACGTTAACAACTTTCTCCGTCGGCGAGCCCATAAGAATATCAAACGTGACGACCAGGATGGGAAGAGACAACGTCCTCGAGATTCATTCTAGCGCACAAACCAAGATAGAACTACTAGACTCACACATCCATGGCTCCAAGAAACTCGACACAGTGACCCTCAGGACCTCTGATGTAGGCTTCGCGAGAAGAGGACTAGTCGTCAGGGGCTTCGTCACCAGCGACCCCAAACCGATATCCTTCCAGAGACAGGACGGTTCAGCCGGAAAGGCACTTCAGTTCACCTTGTCAAGCCAATACTCTGCCGAGTCGGGCCTCAGAACAGTCCTCTGGTCGTATCGCCCCGAATATGAAACAGAGGTAAAACGGAGCATGGAAATCAGACTAATCAACGTGGAATCAAAGTCCCAGGCGGCGGGCTCGTACGAACTACATGGCAACGAAGATACGATAGTCGAGCTTCTTGCTTCTCCAGATACCAACTTGCAGCCGACCAGCGAAGAAGAGCTTTTCATCGTAATATCCATAGGTCCGATAACCGATCTTTCAGGCAGGCAGCGAAGGTCGATGCTATTGGGAAGAGACAAACACACTTTTCTTCTCACAGCTAGCGACGCTTCAGCACGGCTGTTCGACAGCATTGACTCTGGCGACCAAGTCAGGTTGAATAACTATTCAATCAAAGGAGACGAGATTTTCGTTTCAAACCTCTCTGAAGACGATTTCCAGCTCTTGGGAAGTTCGCAGGAGAAGCTTGGCGAGTTCAAGTTCAGAATCCAAGATCTGCCCAACATGCGCACAGCTGGCCTTATCGAGTTAGTCGTCTTGGCTAAGCCGGTTTCGAAGGACATAGTCCTGAGAGACGGGAAATCGGTTCCAATGGGAGAAGTCTTGGTCGGCGATGAAACGGGTGAAAGCAGGCTCGTAGCGTGGCGAAGCCTCTCAGACGTCTTAAACGGCCTGTTGCCCGGGGCAAGGCTGCTCGTTTACGGCGCCGTGCCTAGAACGGACAGCCGGGGTAACTACTCCATAGAATTAAGGGACTATTCGTCGGTTCAGCACATACGAAGCTAGTTATCCCAGTACTGGCGATAAAGCAGGAAATTCCTTTCCGCATAGTAGAGCTGGAGGAACATGTCCTCTTCGGTCACCGACTGCCTCAGAATCCTTGCGGCAGTGTCTTCACCCACTCCATAGCAAGACATCGCTATTGCCGCTTTCCGTCCGAAGGACATGCCGAGCGAAGCCGACTTCCAGGCTTTCTTGAACCGTTTATCTTCCTCAGGTGTCAGCTGCCTTTTCTTCACCCTCTTTCCAACGACTTTCTCCGTCATGGTGTCATAGGGAGATGTTATTGCGATTATCTTGGAGCCACAGATCTTACATCGAAATTGACTAAGGGCTTCGAATGCCTTGACCACGCTGCTCCATTTACCACAGGTCAAACAGACCAATTTGACATGGCGCACACTTAGACGCTCCCTGAGTTTCTCGACGGCCTTCTCCGGCCCTTCAACACCTCTGTCTATGGCATCGTCCACGATTTTAGAGGAGAGCAGAGAGTACTTTTCCACATTCACGACGTGAATCTTAATGCGGCCATCCTGTACTTTGTCCAGTACGCTCTTTGCGCCTGCGATGTCGTACTTCCTCTGCAAGACCTCGCTCAGGGCTTCGGCGTAGACCGGCGTGTTAAGGTACCTCTCCATAATCACTTTCGCTGCCCTACGATCGTATTTTGCGGTCCTGTCCAACACCCCAAACCTCTTGGCCACCTGCCATATCGCATAGTGGAAGACTCTGAAAGACGTAATCTCTGGAATGACGACGGCCTCCAAGTCTTTCACTTGCACGATTAAATCCCTCAACCTCTCTCCACTAATGGGTGGCTGTGAGAGGACCAGTATCCTGTACGGGTCACTTATCGACTGGGGAACTCCGCCGTAAAGCCCCTTAATCATGGCGGAGGCAACCTTCTCCAAAGTGCTATTGATTTTGGTCCCGAAGCAAGAGTGTATCACAGCTCCTCCCTGTCCGACTTCAACGACGATGTTCCTCTCATCCGGAACGACACCCAACTCTTCTAGAATCCGACGATGATACTTTTGCAGTTCATCATCCTTTGTTTCCGGTGAACCGCTTCTCATCTTCCCGACCACCGTCGCGGTTTCATATTCAACGGGTATCATTTCGCCTGTCCAGATTGGGATAGCCCCAGCTACGGTCTTGGTCCTTTCCACGAACACCTTAGCCTCATAATCGTCGATTGAAACGATTCGCCATGGCTCGCCATGCAGTATTATCGACTGGTTCTGCTCGGTGTTTTCAGCTACAAACCGCTCATCCAGGAAGCCTACCTTCTTCCTGCTCAACAATTCGACGACTTCATAGTTCTCGACTTCAGGAATCATAGAGACATTGGAGAAATAGAATTCATAGGTCTTCTTGCCTCGCCCCTTAATCACCTGTCCGTCTCGCCAAATCAAATAGTTCCCTGAGAGAATCGCAACCACATCATCAAACGTCAGGCCGTCCAAATCCCTGTATTGGTAGACCTTCTTTAGCATGGCCAGGAAGTCCTCACCTGAGTATCTCCCCCTTTCGATGGTGGTACCCACGATATGATGCGCTAGGACGTCAAGAGGCTGATGCAGGGGTCCAATCCTCTCTATGCTACCTGCTCTAAGGCGATCGATTAACGCCAAGCTTTCCACATAGTTGTCCAAGTCGGTGCACAGCACAGTACCATGGGCTTCGTGCCCGACTTCATGATAACTTCTACCTATCCTTTGGGCGAGCTTAGTGACTTGGCGCGGCGAGTTGACCTGATACACGTGATCGATATCTCCGATGTCGAGACCCAATTCAAGGGAAGAAGTTGACACCACAACCCTGAGTTCCCCCTCTTTCAACGCGCTCTCCACTTCCTCCCGAATCTCCTTCGACAGAGAGCCGTGATGTACGCCAACGCTCAATTCGTTCTTCTCCTTCATCAGCGCAGCCACAATTTCCACTTCATCCCTAGTGTTAGCGAAAACCAGAGAAGTGTGGTAGTCCTTGCTGCGCACATCTTTCAGAACATAGTTCGCGACGGCTCGAAAGTCACCGCCCAGCAGAATCGGCTTGATTTGATACTTCCTTGGCACGGGATCCGTAATTATGGCGTAGTCTCCCTTCTCGCCGAAGATGAACTTCGCAGTCAGGTCAAGATTTCCAATTGTAGCGGAGATGCCTATCCTGACAGGCGGTTTGATAGCCAAGGAAGATAATCGTTCGAGACTTATGGCCAGATGGGCTCCTCGCTTGTTGCTCACAAGTTCATGGACTTCATCGACTACAACCCACTCTACAGTCTTCAGATTCTCCTTGAATTTCTTGGAAGACAGGAGGATTCCCAGCGTTTCAGGTGTCGTTATCAGGAGGTCAGGAGGATTCGACAAGGTCTTCCTCCTAGCCGATTCTGATGAATCCCCATGCCTTACCGCCACCTTCAATCCGACTGCCTCAGCATATTCAGTCAACCGAATCAGGAGGTCGCGGTTCAGGGCGCGCAAGGGTGTGATGTAGACCGCTCTGATTCCAAATCCTCTGTTCATGGCAGCCATCGACACCAGCACTGGAACCATGACAGCCTCCGTCTTCCCAGCCCCTGTCGGAGCCGAAATCAGGGAATTTTTACGCCTGACTACGACTGGCCAAGCTTTTGTCTGAATGGGAGTCGGGCTGCTTATTCCCGCCTTTGATAACAGGGTACGAAACGCGAGGTCAGCGGCCATTGTCAATACGGGTCGTTCTATCTCATTTCTTCTTCGCGGCGTAATGCTCGTAAATGAATAGGGCTATGACGGCCGCTACCAAAATGGCGAAAGTAACTGTTCCCGCAAAGGAGAAGAAGTCAGCTGGGCTCATGTGATATACAACATCACCCTTGACCCCCACAATTATTAAAGCTTACAACGACAAACCACCCAAAGAAAGAGGAAGGTGCCGGGAGAGGGTTTCGAACCCTCGACTTCTGGTGGCTCGCGTCCACCTCCAGATTATGAGTATCGCCCTTCATGGAGGCTGGCGCTCTAACCAGGCTGAGCTGTCGGGCTTTAGGTTTTGAATCCCGGCCTCCCGGCAGACGTCCCTACTTGGGGACGGTATATTTACGTTATACTGCGTCCCGATGGTTACGGTTAAAGCCACCTCTGCTGTGGGGAGCATGAAGGGGAAATTGTCAACTCTCGATGATGCATTCATCCGGCTCAGCGCATTCATGAACCCATCATCTGTAGCGGTGATCGGGGCTTCAGCTAGAGAGGAAAGCGTGGGTTACGCCGTCTTTGCTAACATACTGAGGACCGGGTTCAAGGGGATAGTGTATCCGGTGAACCCTACTACACGCTCCATCCTAGCCGTGCGCTGTTACTCCTCGATTCTGGAGATCCCTGACGAGGTCGACTTGGCTATCATTTGCATTCCCAGCAAATTCGTGCCTCAGTCAGTGATTGACTGTGGCAAGAAGGGCGTCAAGGGAGTCGTCGTCATCAGCGCCGGGTTCAAGGAGACTGGAGCAGAAGGAGCCAGACTGGAAGAAGCTCTGAAGGAGGCCGCAAGATCGTACGACCTCCCCGTAATCGGCCCCAACTGTCTCGGACTTGCCAACATGGACCCCAAGATTCAGCTGAACGCGACCTTCGCCAAGCGCGCTCCCAAGCCCGGAAATATCGCCATCGTTTCGCAGAGTGGCGCCCTCGGTGTATCATTGATGGACTATGCTTCCTCGCGTAACATCGGGATTTCAAAGGTCGTGAGTCTAGGCAACAAGGCCGTCCTTAACGAACTCGACTTGCTGAAGGCTCTGGCGAACGATCCTCAGACGAAGGTGATTCTGCTCTACCTTGAAGATCTGGTCGATGGAAGGGGTTTCATAGAGACCGTCAGGACGGTCACCGATACGATAAGGAAGCCCATCCTAGCTCTCAAGGCAGGTCGAACTGCGGCCGGAGCCAAGGCGGCTTCTTCTCATACGGGGTCTCTAGCCGGCTCTGACGAGGTATACGACGCCATCTTCCTCCAGAGCGGCGTCCTACGCGTCGAATTCACGGCCGAGCTATTCGATTATGCCATAGCTTTCTCAAGGCAACCTATCCCCAAGAGCAACAGGGTCGGCATCATCACCAACGCGGGAGGTCCAGGGATACTGACGACGGATGCCTGCATAAGATACGGGATGTCGATTCCCACGCCGACGCCTGAAACGATTTCGACTTTGAAAGCATTCCTTCCGGCAGCCGCCGCCTTGAACAACCCCATCGACATGATAGGGGACGCCGACGAAACCAGATACGAAAAGACACTTCAAGTCATGATAGCGGACCCTACCGTCGATTCTCTCATCGTAATAGCTACAAGACAGCTCATGACGGATACTAAGGCCATCGCAGAAGCCATAGCCAGAACAGCTAGGCAGACCGACAAGACGATCATGGTTTCCTTCCCTGGGGCACCATACGAAGATGAAGGAGTTCTCTTCTTGGAGAACAACAACGTCCCCGTATACCAGTTCTCCGAGTCCGCTGTGAGGGCCCTTGCAACGATGCAAAAGTATGGGAGCTGGGTCGTAAGGCGCAGGACAGAGGTCAAGACATTTCATGATGTGGACAGGGAGAAAGCTGAGAGGATTATCGGCTCTGTGATGAAGGATAAGAGGGAGCTGATGACCGAACTCGAAGCTTATGATGTCCTCGAAGCGTACAGATTTGACGTTCCAGAACACTCGCATGCGAAGGACCTAGACCAAGCCCTCAAGGCTGCTCAGAAGATTGGTTATCCGGTCGTTCTGAAGATAGTATCGCCTGACATCCTCCACAAGACGGATGTCGGAGGGGTCAAGGTCGGGATTCAGGACGCTAACGAACTACGTCGGGCATATGAGGAGATGATGAAGGCAGTGATCACAGCCATGCCTAAGGCACGTATCTGGGGCGTCGGAGTCTATGAGATGGTCAAAGGTGGAATACAGACAATATTAGGGGTGAAAAGAGATCCCCAATTTGGTCCCATCATCGTATTCGGCACCGGAGGCACAGCGGTGGAACTGTACAAGGACGTATCATTCAGGCTGGCGCCAATCAGGGAATTGGGTGCCCAGAACATGATAAACTCCACTAGGGCCAGCCAGCTTCTTGCCGGTTACCGGGGATCCAAGAAGGGTGACATCCTCAAGCTGGAAGAGAGCCTTGAGAGGCTGTCACAGATGGCCTGCGAGCTTCAAGAGATAAACGAATTGGATATCAATCCTTACGTCGTGTTCGAGGATGGAAAGGGCTGCAAGGCGCTGGACGCGAGAATACTAATCAAGCCAGCACCATAGAAGATGACCTGTAGTCGCTCTTCCAAGATCACGATGGTTTGGTCTTGAAACCCTTGAAGTATATTCGCTTGAAATTCTTCACCCTCCCGCCTTCCACATGAACACCTTCAGCAGCTAACAATTCAATCTTCCTTGCTACGCCGCGCCTGTCTCCGAAACCTCCGATGCGGCCATCTTTATGCACAACTCTGTGGCAGGGGACAACAGGAGCGTAGGGGTTAACATGCATGATGCTTCCTATGGCCCGCGCAGCTTTCGGCCGTCCGACAGCGACCGCCAGCTCCCCATAACTGGTCACTTTCCCCCGCGGAATCTGCCTTGCAAGCGAATAAACGAGTTTTGAATCTATCTTCTGTTTATTCAAGGCTTATCCTTTATCACTACATGTAGCCATCCGTATTAAGGCATCTCTTCGGTCCGTTTCTATTACATTCCTATCTTCTTCGTCCTAGTGGTCCTTGGCGTGCGAGGCTTAGTGCTCCTCACCCTCTTGACGACGGGCTCGACTTCCACGATAGCTGCGGTGGGCGCGTTCCTCTTCATCGACTCGATTCCGTTTAGGCACCCTTCCTTAGAGTTGTAAGCTTCGCCTGTAGCTATGATTTCGCCG
>Ga0209777_10005645_pt1 | contig 14327 bp, 12 predicted proteins | sample FrelakmetHBP12HB_FD_187147 | JGI IMG/M metagenome (GOLD analysis project Ga0209777, IMG submission 187147) | Freshwater lake sediment microbial communities from the University of Notre Dame, USA, for methane emissions studies -HBP12 HB (SPAdes)... | ecosystem: Environmental > Aquatic >...
CCACGCCCTGGTGCCGCGAGGGCAGGAAGCCCGCGCCCCAGAGCCGTTGATAAAGCGCCTGGGCGTCGCGCTTGGCCGACCAGCGCGGTGTCATCACGACGAAAGCGGGCAAATTCTCCGCTTCGCTGCCCAAGCCGTAGGACATCCAGGCGCCGATGCTCGGTTTGCCCGGGATTTGGTTGCCGGTCAGGATGAAGGTCGAGGCGGGGTCGTGATTGATGGCTTCGGTATAGACGCTCTTAATCACGGCCAGGTCGTCCACGACCTGAGCGGTGTGCGGCAGCAACTCGCTCACCATCGTGCCGCATTGGCCGTGCGGCGCAAATTTGTAAATGGAAGGCGCTATGGGGAAGCGTTTCTGTCCGGAGCTCATCGTGGTGAGCCGTTGGCCGTTGCGGACGGAATCGGGCAAGTCGGCATCGAAGCGCTCAGCCAGCCCGGGTTTATGATCCCAGAGGTCGATTTGTGAAGGCGCGCCGTTCATGAATAGATAGATAAGGTGGCGCGCTTTAAGGGCAAAGTGCGGCAGGCCCGGCAAGCCGGGATGCGCCCCGGCGGAGGGGGTCTGGGCGGCGGCGCGGAGCAGGTCCGGGAACATCAGCGAGGCCGCCGCAATCCGGCCCACAGCCAGGCCGGTGGTCTTAAAAAAGGCGCGCCGGGTTTGCTGCTGGCGGAACGGGTCTTGAGTCTGCATAGCTATAAATTGACTTAAGCAGTCGCCAGGCAATCAGTTCTTGGTGACCACTTCATCCAAATTGAGCAGGAGATTGGCGACCATGGCATAAGCCGCCAACTCGGTCGGAGCGACATCCACAGGCACGGGCGATTCGCCCACCGAAATGACTTTCCTGGCGGCGGCCTCATCCGCCCGATAGCGCTCTCGTTGCACTTTGAGCGACTCGGATAAAATGGCGCATTCCTCGGCACCGGGTTTACGGCCGTTGGCGAGCCGAAAACCGTAGCGCAACCGTTCGGTATCATCGGCGCCGCCTTCGCGCAACATGCGGTAGCCCAGGTGCCGCGCAGCCTCAAAGTACTGTGGGTCGTTCATCATCACCAACGCCTGCAACGGGGTATTGGTCCGTTCGCGGCGCGCGCGACACTGCTCCCGCGACGGGGCATCAAAGGTGGTCATAGACGGCGGGGGAGCCGTGCGTTTCCAAAAAAGATACAGGCTGCGGCGATACAGCGCGTCGCCATGGTCCTGAGTGTATTTGGCGGTGTCGCTGCTGGTGTAACCGACGGCTTCCCAGATGCCTGGCGGCTGGTAAACGCGCACACCGCGACCGCCCATCTTCAAGTTCAACAAGCCGCCGACGTTTAGCGCGTAATCGCGCAACTCCTCGGCATCCAGCCGGTAGCGCGGACCGCGCGCCAGCAAGCGATTCTCCGGGTCAAGCTCGTGCAATTTGGGGCTGACCCGCGAATCCTGGCGGTAGGCCGCGGAAGTGACCAGCAGGCGTACGAATTGTTTTGCGTCCCAGCCGGTCCGGATGAACTCGGTCGCCAGCCAATCCAGCAGTTCGGGGTGAGAAGGCCACTCCCCCCTGGTCCCGAAGTCCTCCGCGGTCTTGACCAGGCCGATGCCGAAGAACTGCTGCCAGAGACGATTGACGGTCACCCGCGCCGTCAGCGGATGCTGGGGCTCAGTTAACCATCGGGCGAACGTGAGGCGGTTGGTGACATCAGCAGCCGGCAGAGGCGGCAAGATCGAAGGGACTCCCGGGCCGACCTGTTCACCATGTTTGTCGTACTGACCGCGAATCAGAACCCAGGTTGTACGTGGGTGTGGCAACTCTTTGGAAATCATGGTCGCGGGAGACTCCTTCTCCAAAGCCTGGCGCTTCTCCTTGATGGATTTGAGCTCAGCGCGAATCGGCGCCAGGGCCGACCCGGGATCCGCATAAACCCACGCGACGAAGTAATCACGTAACTGGCTACGGTCCTTCTCCTCCAGCTTGGCGAGGTCTTTGCTGAGCAAATCCTTGATCGCCTGAGGCGCCATCGATTGGCCCCCCCGGGCGCGCTCGGCCTTCTCCCAGGCCAGCAGCGAGATTTCAGGATCTTGAGCCGGGTCATCCGCCGAGACCAACCCGGCTTTGTCCCAATACACCGTGCCGGCGAACTGGGTGAAGGCCATGCCGGCGATTTTTGTCCCGGGGCGCAGGCCGAGAGACGCCGCGGTCACTTCCAGTCTGATCCACTTGCCCGCTTCGGGCAGATCCCCGACCTGGACCTTCTCCGTGGTGCCTTTCTTCCCGAAAGGAATCGCATCCGGGTCGCCCCAGTTGGCACGGTTGGCCCACTCCATGACGTGGTATTGCAGCATGATGGACTTGGGCGGGTCTTTCGGGTCCAGATAAACGTATGCGAAGAGCTTGTCACCGCCGTGAATCGTCAATGGCGCGGGGCAATTGGCAAAATAGACCTGGTGCAAGCCCTTGCCGGAGCGCCGGATGGCACGTTGGCCGCTGAAGACCTGGCCTTCGGCCGCGGTGACCCACTGGAGGGGAGGGCCATCGGTTTTCACATCGGCTTTGGATGGAAAGTCATCTTCGATCCAGACCAACTCTTTGGGTTGGTTCTTGGGCACATTGGTCAGGGTGGCAGGGTCAGTATAATGCAGGCCTGCGGCAATTTCCGGTACCTGCTTCTCCAAGGCCTGCCGGCGCGCGTCCCATTCCGCCAGTTGCTTTTCCTGCTCGGGGGTGGGCAGTGGCAGGCTGGGTGGTGGCAGCAAGGCGTTCCCGTCCATCGCGTTCTCGGCGATGTTATTGAAGATGGAGAAGACCTGGTAGAACTCCTTCTGGGTGATCGGGTCGAGCTTATGGTCATGACAGACGGCGCAGCCCATGGTCAAGCCCATCCAGGCGGTCGAGGTGGTCTCTACCCGGTCCACCGCATAGCGGACCTGGAACTCCTCGTCAATGGCTCCGCCTTCGCTGGTGGATACGTTGCAACGGTTGAAGCCCGAGGCGACCAATTGCTCGCGCGTCGGGTTGGGCAGTAAGTCGCCGGCAAGCTGCCAGACGGTGAACTGGTCGAAGGGCAGGTTGCGGTTGAAGGCGCTCACCACCCAATCGCGATAAGGCCACAATGAGCGCTCGTTGTCCAAATGCAGCCCGTGGGTATCGCCGTAACGGGCCAGGTCGAGCCAATACCGCGCCATGCGCTCGCCATACCGGGGCGACGTCAGCAGCCGGTCCACCAGCCGCTCATAGGCGTCTGGCGCGGAATCTGCCAGAAAGGCATCCACCTCTTGCAGACTGGGCGGCAGACCCGTGAGGTCCAGCGTCACCCGTCGGATCAAGGTCTCTTTGGAAGCTTCCGGGGAAGGCTCCAACTGTTTTGCTTCCAGCGTCGCAAGGATAAACTGGTCCACGGGGTTGCGCACCCCGTTGGTTCGGGTCACGGCGGGCAGTTCGGGCCGCACCGGCGGTTCAAAGGCCCAGTGCTTCTGATAAACCGCGCCTTCCTCGATCCAGTGCCGCAGCAGCGCAATCTGTTCGGCCGTCAGTTTCTTGTTCGACTCCAATGGCGGCATTTTGACCTTGGGCTCGGTGGAGTTCACCCGACGCCACAACTCGCTACCCGTCACGTCGCCGGGTTTGACGGCCTGGCGGCCCTGGTGCAGAGCGGTGGCGCCCTCCGGCGTGTCGAGGCGAAGCTCGGCTTTGCGTTTGCCGGCATCAAACCCATGGCAGGGGAAACAGGTGTCGGAAAGAATGGGGCGGATGTCGCGGTTGAACAGCAGGGACGTGTTGGTGCCGCCCACGGCGGCCGCGCCGCCCATGATTAATATCGCGGGCCAAAGGCCCGGCCTGATGATATTCCTAATTCTTTTTCTTTTCACGCCGCCGGTCCTGCCGGAAAATACACCCTGGCGTCGGCGCGTCCCCTACGGAGGCACCGCCCGGTGCCTGTCAATGTATACCGCCTTTAGCATTCGACAAGTTGAAATGCTATATTAGCTGTGGATGAAAAGATATGACCAATGTGGTGAGTGATATTACGGGAACGGTACGGGGAATTCTGGACTACTCCGTCTTCCCGAGCAGCAAGATCACGGTGGCCAGCCTGCTGGCACTGATATTCCTTTTCGTGCTCGTGATTGTGGTGGAACGGGTTGCCCGCCGGTACTTCATCACGCGCCTGCTGGGGCGCACGCATTTGGAGCCGGCGATGCAGTTCGCGCTGGCCCGCGTTGTTGGCTACGCCCTGCTGGGACTAGGTTTCTTCATCAGTCTACAGATGGTGGGCGTGAACCTGACTTCACTGGGCTTCCTCGCGGGGGCGGTGGGCGTCGGTTTTGGGTTCGGCCTGCAGAATATCATCAGCAATTTTATCAGCGGCCTGATCATCCTGGCCGAGCGGCCAATTGCCATCGGCGACCGGGTGGAGATTGGCGGGGTGGCCGGCCAGGTGAAGGAGATTAGCCTGCGCAGCACGACGGTTATTACCAATGACAATATGGCCATCATCGTGCCGAACGCCGACTTCATCACGCAGCGAGTGACGAACTGGAGCTATGAAGACCCGCGGGTGCGCTTTCGCATCCCGTTCGGGGTCGCCTACGGGACGGACCTGACCAAGCTGCGCAAGCTGATGCTCGAGGTCGCGGACGAGCACCCCAAGGCGTTGAAGGACCCCAAGCCGGAACTGTTCTTCGTCGGTTTTGGCGACAGCTCGTTGAACTTCGAGCTCGGTATCTGGTCAAGTGAATCGACCACCTCACCGCGGCGGTTCCGGAGCGACCTGTTCTTTGCCATCGAGAAGAAGCTGCGCGAGAGTGGCATCGAAATTCCCTACCCGCAACAGGACCTGCATGTCCGCACGGTCGTCGGGGACGCTCGGCCCGTTCCGCCCACGTAAGCAAGCCGGCTAACTGGAACGGTGTTGCTGTCGGCGCTTCAGCGTCCTGCAGTACGCCAGTCCCCTGGCGCTTGCGTAGCAACAGACCACGTCTTGACTTCCTGCACCGCGCTCTCGAAACCACGTTGGGCCAGCGGCGAAAACTCCTCCCCAATGCCAAGGTCCTCAACGGGAATCGTCAGCCACCAGGCCTCGGGAGCGTGGCCAAAGACATCACGGGCCAGCGCCAGCAGGGTCGCCGGGCTTGCCGCGTGCGCCATGATCTGAGAACTGGCTGCCGGCGCCAGCTTGCGCCATTGGACCTCCCGCGGTGCATCCACCGCCGCATCCACAAAAATGACCAGGCGCGCCTGCGAAACGGCCTCAGCGAGTTCAGGAGTCAGCAGCGGGCAGGCCAGTGCGCGAACCCCGGGCAGGGCCAGCCCGGTGACGGCCTCGGCCACCTTGGGCCCCACGCCGTCATCCCGGCGAAGCGTGTTGCCGTAGCCGATGACGAGGATGCCTGCTGGTGATTCTTGCCGTTCCGGTGTCATTCGTTATCCGTGGAGTATGGCGAGAACCGTGAGCCTCTCCAAATTTGTTAACAGTGAAGGCGGGAATGCGCAAAGGATGCCGGGGTGCAGGATGCTGGAAGGCAAAGGTGGCTATTCTCTTCGCGCCTTCCCGCCTTCGCTGTTCAACCCGTGACAACCCGTTAGCTCAGCCACGCGCGACTTCGCTCAGCACCGTGCCGTCTGGCGCGATGAGCTGAACGTGCAGTGGCATCTGCCCCACGGCGTGCGTGGAGCAGCTTAGGCACGGATCGTAGCAGCGGATGCCGTGCTCGACGCGGTTGAGCATGGGTTCGGGAATCTTGTTGCCGCGCACGTAATGCCGCGCGATCTGGGCGACGGTCTGGTTCATCGCCAGGTTGTTCTGGCCCGTGGCGACTATGAGATTGACCTTCCGCAGCAAGCCATCGCGGTCCACCGTGTAATCGTGGAACAGCGTGCCCCGCGGGGCCTCACTCACCCCAACGCCACGGAGGCTGTTGATGCCCGCGTCCGCGCGCAAGTCTTCACTGAGCAAGTCCACGTCGTCCATGCTGGCCTCAACCCGCTCGATCGACGCGAGGATCTCGATCAGCCGCGCGTAGTGATACAGGAAGGACGAAGTCACCGCGCTGCGCCCGCGTCCCAGCTTCTTGAACTTCTTCAATTCGGCGTCTGCCTTGGGCGTGCCCATCTGCTCGGCCACATTCAGGCGGGCCAGTGGTCCGACCCGATACATGCCGTCCGGGAACCCCAGTGGGCTATAATACGGCGACTTGAGGTAGGACGAGGTTTGCACCGATTCACTGATGTATTCGTAGTACTTCTGCGGATCGAGCTGGTCGGCGATGATGCTGCCACTGCTGTCCGTGAAACGGAGCTTGCCGCCGTGATGTTCCCAGGTGCCGTCCGGCTCCACCAGGCCCATGAACAGAGATGGGAAGTTGCCGAAGATCTGGACTTCCTTCTTATGGGTATCGAGCGTCTTCTTGAACAGGTCGAACGCAATCTTCGTCGTGGCGTAAGCTTCGGGCAGCCAGGCGCGAATGCGCGTGCGACCTTCCTCCGTCAGCGCACTGCGGACGCCGCCGGGCACGGCCCATGCCGGATGAATCTTCTGGCCGCCGAGTACCTGGATGATCTCCTGGCCGAATTGGCGCAGCCGTATGCCGGCGCGGGCCAGGTCGGCATTGGACGCAATCAGGCCGAACACATTCCGCTTTGCCGGAGGCATATCCCAGCCGAGCAGGAAATCCGGCGCGCTCAGGTGGAAGAAGCTCAGCGCATGGCTCTGGATAATCTGCCCGAGGTTCATCAACCGGCGCAGCTTGTCCGCCGCCGGCGGGATGTTGACGGCCATGATGGCGTCGCCCGCCTTGGCCGCGGCCAGCAGATGGCTGACCGGGCAAATGCCGCAAATCCGCGGAGTGATACCGGGCATCTCGCTGTAGGGTCGCCCCTCGCAGAACTTCTCGAAGCCGCGAAACTCGACCACGTGGAACTCGGCGTCGGACACATTGCCGGCGTCGTCCATGAAAATGCTGATCTTGGCGTGGCCCTCGATGCGGGTCACGGGGTCAATGATGATCCGTTGCGTCATAATCATCCAAACTTGATGTCTTTGCCCGCAAGCTGCGGCTCTTTGCCGTCCAGCACCTGCACCAGGAAGGCCTTGATGCGGTCAGCCGGCGGCGGGCAGCCGGGCAGAAAGTAGTTCACCTGCACAACCTCGTGCACGGGCATTACCCGCTCCAGGAGGGCCGGCACGATGCCCGGTTCCTTTGGCACGCCCGGGTTGGCCTGCGCGCCCTCGACGTAAGCGCGCTGCAGCACGCTTTCCGCGTTGCCCAGCCCAAGCTGGTTGCGGATGGCCGGCACATTGGCCGTCACGGCGCAGTCGCCGAACGAGACGAGGACTTTAGTCCGCTCCCGAACCTTGTGGAGCAGCTCCAAGTTGTCCTCGTTGCAGATGGCGCCTTCGATCAGGCACACATCCACGTTTTCCGGGTATTCCTTCACGTCCATGACCGGGCTGAAGACCAGCTCCACTTTCGCGGCCAGTTCGATGAGGAACTCGTCGAGGTCGAGGAACGACATGTGGCAGCCGGAACAGCCGCCGAACCATACGGTGGCGATGCGCAGGAGAGGCTGGTTGCTGATCTCCGGCTTCTGTTCGATTTCTTGCGTTGTTTGCATGTTAGTCCGAGGACCGGCGGGGCGCCGGTCCTACTCTGCGATCCATTGCTTCTTCTCCCGCGCGGTGACGATGAATTCGAGCTTGGTGCGGTCGCGTTCCATTTCGGACACCGTGGCGCCCTTATAGAACAGCGCGCCGGTGGGGCAGGACATGACGCATTTGCCGCATTTGGTGCAAGTGTCGGAGGTGCCCCACGGCTGGTTCAGGTCGGTGATGATGCGCGCCCGGCCGCCGCGGCCGGAGACGTTCTTGGTGCCGGCCCCTTCGATATGCCAGCAGACCCGCACGCAGCGGCTGCAGAGGATGCAGCGGTTATGGTCCATCCCGAACAGGGCGTGCGTATTATCCACCTCCCATTTCGGGAAGCAATACTCGTAGCTCACGTGATCCATCCCCTGGCTGTAGGCCAGCGTCTGCAGCTCGCAATGGCTATTGGCCACGCAGACCGCGCAGACATGGTTCCGCTCGGCGAACAGCAGCTCCAGAGTCATCCGCCGGTATTTGCGCAGCCGCTCGCTGTCCGTCTTGATGTCCATGCCCTCGCTCACTTTGGTAGTGCAGGCGGGCAACAGCTTCGAAATCCCCGCCACTTCCACCAGGCAAAGCCGGCAGGCGCCCACATCATACACGCCTTCCAGGTGGCAGAGCGTCGGGATGGTAATGCCCGCATCTGTAGCGGCATCCAGGATCGTCGCGCTCTCATCGGCGCTGACTTGCTTTCCGTCAATCGTTAAAGTTTTAGCAGCCATACAATCGCTCTATTGTCCGGGTCAGATCATCGGGGCCAGCGCTTCTTTCTTTCCGTTGCCGTTGCCGTTGCTGTTGGGCCCGCCGTGGACGTCCTCCTGGAGCAACTCCGCATACTCGTTCCGGAAGAATCGCAAAGTGCTCAGAACCGGGTTGGGCGCGGTCTGGCCCAGGCCGCACAGGCTGGTGTTCTTCACCATCTCGCAGAGGTCTTCGAGCTTTTTCAGGTCGCGGGCGGTGGCTTTTCGGGCCAGGATTTTCGTCAGCAGATTGTGCATCTGCACCGTGCCGGCCCGGCAGGGGATGCATTTGCCGCACGATTCGTCCATGCAGAACTCCATGAAGAACCGCGCGACATCCACCATCCTGGTGGTTTCGTCCATCACGATCATACCACCCGACCCCATAATCGAGCCGAGTTTGGTCAGCGAGTCGTAGTCCACCGGCGTATCGAGCGCCTCGGCCGGAATACAACCGCCCGAAGGGCCGCCCGTCTGGACCGCTTTGATCTTGCCGCCGTCCGGCGCGCCGCCGCCCATTTTCTCGACGATCTGCCGCAGGGTCGTACCCATCGGCACTTCGATCAGGCCGGTATTGGTAATCTTGCCCGCGAGCGCGAACACTTTCGTGCCCTTGCTCTTTTCGGTGCCGATGCTCGCAAACCACTCCGCGCCTTTGCGGATAATCGGGGCCACGTTTGCGAACGTCTCCACGTTATTGATCAGCGTCGGGCTACCCCACAAACCGCTTTCCGCCGGGAAGGGCGGGCGGGGACGAGGCGCGCCGCGCTTGCCTTCGACCGAGGCCATCAGCGCTGTCTCCTCGCCGCAGACGAACGCCCCGGCGCCGATGCGCAAATCAATATTGAAGTTGAAGGGCGATTCAAAGATGCCGCTGCCCAGCAGCCCCTGCTGTTTCGCCTGCTTGATGGCCGTCTGCAGCCGGCTGATCGCCAGCGGATACTCCGCGCGCACGTAAATGAATCCCTGGGTCGCTCCCACGGCGTAGGCTGCAATAGCCATGCCTTCCAGCACACTGTGTGGGTCGCTCTCCAGCACGCTACGGTCCATGAACGCGCCGGGGTCCCCTTCGTCCGCGTTGCAGATGACGTATTTCTGCTGGCTAGCCGTCTTGGCGACCGTCGCCCACTTCAGGCCAGTCGGATAACCCGCGCCGCCGCGCCCGCGCAGACCGCTCTTGATCATGGTGTCCAGCACTTCCTTGGGAGTCATCTCCCGCAGCACGTCGTGCAGGGCCTGGTAACCGTCGGCCGCGATGTAAGACTCGATGCGTTCCGGGTCCACGATGCCGCTGTTGGCCAGCACGATGGACATCTGCTCCGTGAAGAACGGATCCTTCGGGTCGCCCTGCTGCACCTTGGTCTTGCCGCCTTTGAGCGTGCCGACGAGGGAGGCCGCATCTTCCGGGGTGACCTTCTGGTAAAGCGGTCCGTGCCCTTCCGCGCTGATCTCAACCGTCGCGCCCTGGCCATGCGAGTCCATTTGCACCAGCGGGCCCTGGCAGCACAACTTCATGCAGCCGACCCCGCGCACCTCCACTTCGCTTTCCAGGCCGGCCTCTTTGACGGCCTTATCCAGGGCTTCTTTGACGCCCTTTGAGTCGGACGACATGCAGCCCGCCGCCATGCAGCAGCGGATGACATACTTCTTCCGCGAAGCGCGTTCCTTCTCCGCAATCTCGACTAGGTCATCAATTACCACGGCCGGTCCATCCTTTCACATGTTCGAGCGCCAGGTCGGGCGTTTGCCGCGGCGTGACCGTCCCGTCATAAACCACGGCCGGGGCGATGCCGCAGGCGCCGATGCACCGCGCCGTCAGCAGCGATAGCTCGCCGTCCGGGGTCGTTTCACCAGCCTTGATGCGCGTCTTCTCCTCAACCGCCGCCAGCACCTTGTCCGCCCCTTTGACATAGCAGGCGGTGCCCATGCAAACGACGCACGTGTGCTTGCCCTTGGGTTTGAGGGTGAAGAAATGGTAAAAAGTGGCGACGCCGTACACGCGGCTGGCCGGCAGTTTGAGCCGGTAGGCGATGAACAGCAGCAGGTCGTCTTCCAGGTAGCCGAACAGTTCCTGCGCCTTGTGCAGCACCTCGATCAGCGCGTCCTGCTTGAACTGATGCTTCTTAATATGCGCCTCAAGAATCTTGAAGCGCTTGTCGCCGCTGGCGTGCTCCAGTATCCCGGGCAGCCGGTTCTTCTTCTTATTTGAAAGCGTTGCAATCATATCGCTTAGCGGGATTTGTGTGGTGTTCGGCACTGGTGTTCAGGTGCAGAAGCCCTCATCAATTCCCGCGCAACAAATTAGCATCCGTGCTCAAGTCCGCTGTGCATGGATTGGCAATTGATTAGCTTTTTTTGTGCTCCGTGAGATTCGGAATAAGCAACGAAGCCGCCAGGGTGCGAGCCAACAAGCCGCAAGGCTAAACCGCATTTATCGGTACTGGGGTGCGGAACACACTCAGGCTGGGGGGACGACGGGGCTGGGCTGGTAGAGATACTTTGGGAAGCTGATGAAGCTGTGGATTGATCTGCCGGAAGGCTTGCTCCGCCAAAAATGCGGGCTACGGTGCTACTTCTTGCGGGCCTTTGCCGCCGTTCACCAGGAACAACACGGCCATGCGCACCGCCAGCCCGTTGGTCACCTGCTCCAGGATCACTGACCGGCCGCAATCCGCGATCTCGCTGTCGATTTCTACACCGCGGTTTATCGGTCCGGGGTGCATGATCAGGGCATCCGGTTTCGTGCGGGCCAGCCGGGCTTTGGTCAGGCCGAAGAGACTGGAGTATTCGTTCAAGCTGGGGAACATGGACTTGCGCTGGCGCTCGTGCTGGATGCGCAGCAGGTTGATGATGTCCGCCTCGCGGATCGCCTCTTCCACGTCGTGCGTCACGCGGCAGCCCATTTGCTCGAACACGCGCGGTACCAGGGTGGACGGTCCACAAAGGGTCACCTTCGCGCCCAGCTTGGTCAATGCCCAGATATCCGACCGCGCCACGCGGCTATAGAGGATATCGCCGAGAATGGTCACATTCAGGCCTGCGATGCGGCCTTTCTTCTCGCGGATGGTGAACGTGTCCAGCAGGGCCTGGGTGGGGTGTTCGTGCGCGCCGTCACCGGCGTTGATAACGCTGGCTTTGAGGAACCGTGCCAGGAAATGGGGGGCACCGGAGGCGCTGTGGCGGATGACGATGAAATCAATGTTGAGCGCCTCGAGGTTGCGCGCGGTGTCTTTGAGGGTCTCGCCTTTCTTGAGCGAAGAGGCCTCGGTGTTGAAATTGATGATGTCGGCCGAGAGCCGCTGCTCGGAAAGCTCAAAGCTGGTGCGCGTGCGGGTGGAGGGCTCGACAAACAGGTTGACGACGGTCTTGCCGCGCAGGGCGGGGACTTTCTTGATGGCGCGCTCACCGACCGCTTTGAAGGCGCGCGCGGTATCCAGCACAGTGATGATCTCCTCAGCCGTGAGGGATTCAATGTCGAGCAGATGTTTGCGATGCCAGCTCATGGAGAGAAGAGGGGTGATGGAGTGATGGAGAAATGGAGTGTTGGGAAACGGACGGGTTCCGGGGCCGCATCGCTCCACCACTTCATCATTCCATTACTCCGTTCGGGCTTCATTTCTCGATTACGACTTCATCCGCGCCGCCCGTTTCCTCCAGTCGCATGTGGATGCTTTCGGTGCGGGCGGTGGGAACATTCTTGCCGACGAAATCCGCCTTGATGGGCAGCTCACGGTGACCGCGGTCGATGAGCACGGCCAGTTGAATGCACCGCGGCCGGCCGAAATCATTCAGCGCGTCCATGGCCGCCCGGACGGTGCGCCCGCTGAACAGCACATCATCGACCAGCACGACCGTCTTCCCGGTCACATCGAACGGAATGACCGTGGGCTGGACGTTGGGGGCGACCCGCTGGTCCAGATCATCCCGGTGCATGCTGACATCCAAGCTGCCGGTTGGCACCACCTGTTCCCAAATCTCCGTCAATAGCGTGCCCAACCGCCGTGCCAGCGGCACCCCGCCGCGCTGGATGCCGACCAGCACCACCTCGCTGCCGGCTTCATTCCGTTCCGCTATTTCATGCGCAATGCGCGTGACGGCGCGTTGAATTGCGGGCGCATTCAGGACGACGGTGGATTCAGGCATGGGAGGGGAAATTTGAAGTCGAAAGCCCGAGGTCCGAAACTGAGGTCTCGGACCTCCTGACCCTTCTTCGGACTTTGGACTTTGGACTTTGGACTTGAGGTTTGGTCATGATTCCTTGGCGGCCTCACCGGGCTGCCTTAAAGGAGCGGCGGCGCACTTAGTGGCCCGCCGCTTGTTGCCGGCTTTTGCGCCATTTGGAGCGGTGCTTGATGATCCAGTCTGTCAGCGCTCGCTCGAATCCAATGTCGCGACCGGCCTTTTCGGATTCAATCCACTTGTGCTTCAAAATCTCCTCGCGTTCCGCCTGAAATTCCCGGTAGAGCGAAGAGTTCTTCAGCAAATCGTTTGCCGCGAGCGGCTCTTTCGTTTGGTCAGACATAATCGCGAGCTAAAATTACTTCGGGCACAGAAATCTAACAAAGCGGCAGCGGATGACAACCCCTATTTGCAGCATATCTGCTACTTCCGGTGAACTCTGATCCTTTGAGTTTGCCGCTGGCGCCTTCATGAGCTGGCCTTTCTTTCTGGGGCAATATAGCACACCAAACCCTTTCCGCCAGCCCGATCAGGCCAGTTGCTGCCGCAGGGCTTGGGCAATCTTGACAAACGCCTGTCCCGCAGGCTGATCCGGAGCTGATACCACCACCGGCACCCCCCGGTCGCCCCCTTCCCGAATCTCCGTGAACAGCGGCATTTCCCCGAGAAACGGGACCTTTTGCCGCACCGCCTCCGCCTGTCCGCCACCATGGCCGAAGATTTCCACCCGTTCACCGGTGGGGGTAGTGAAGTAACTCATGTTCTCCACGATGCCCAGGATTGGCACGTTGACCTTCTGAAACATGGCGATGCCTTTGCGCACCACACCCAGCGACGCCTCCTGCGGGGTCGTCACGATCACGCCGCCATCCAGCGGCACCGTCTGGCAGAGCGAAAGCTGGGCGTCGCCCGTGCCCGGTGGCAGGTCCACGAGCAGAATATCCAGATCGCCCCACTCCACCGCGCTGAAGAATTGCTGGATGGTCTTCATGATCATCGGGCCGCGCCAGATCACCGGTTGGTCGCCCTCGACCAGGAACCCCATGCTCATCAGCTTCACGCCGTAGTTGGAGGGGGGCACCATCTTCTCCGCTTCGCTGATCGTTGGCCGCTCGTGCACGCCCATCATCAGCGGAATGCTCGGGCCGTATATGTCGCAATCCAGCAAGCCGACTTTCGCCCCGAGATGCTGCAAGGCGCACGCGAGGTTCGCCGACACGGTGGACTTGCCGACGCCTCCCTTGCCGCTGGCGACGGCAACGATCCGGCGAATGCCGGGCACTATGTGCTGCTGGGCCCAGGGACTTTGCGGCGCGGCCGCCTGCGGCGCTCCCGGTTGGTTCACTTCCACCTGCGCCCGGGTTACGCCCGGCAACGCCTTCAACACGCTTTCGCTTTCCGACTTGATCTGGTTCGCCACCTCCGGGTTGGCGGTCGTGAGCTGCATCGCGACGCTCACCGCGCCGTCATTGGCGGCGATTTGCCTCACCAGGCCAAAAGAAACAATGTCGCGGCTGTAGCCCGGGTATCTGACCGCTCGCAAGGCCTGCTTAATATCGTCTTCCGTCAGCATGTTCAGGTTGTTTTGTTGAACGGGGCAATGTAGGGCGAGCCCCAACGAAGTCAAAAGCATTCCAGCCCTGTTTCTTCGGTCGTATGGCGGATTCAAGAAAGTTTGTGCTGTCAACCAGCAGCACCTGGGGCGTAGCCGTACGAGCGGGCGTGACTGGGCAAGAGCAAGCGAGCGGGTAAGAAAGGGAGATAAAAGGGCGTGCCGCGCGC
>Ga0209777_10005646_pt1 | contig 14325 bp, 16 predicted proteins | sample FrelakmetHBP12HB_FD_187147 | JGI IMG/M metagenome (GOLD analysis project Ga0209777, IMG submission 187147) | Freshwater lake sediment microbial communities from the University of Notre Dame, USA, for methane emissions studies -HBP12 HB (SPAdes)... | ecosystem: Environmental > Aquatic >...
TGCAAGGGCCATCAGCCCTGCTTACCGATTTGACCGCATCGGATTCAATGGTCATACCAGTGTGTTTGTATGCAGGAAGGGAAAAACTGCGGGTGGTGAACCACAACGCCTCCAAGAGTTGAATACCTTACCCTCCAACATAATGACAGGAGATCCAACATTTCCCGGATGTGGTGATCATGTTATACCGGAACGTCCCCAAAACCGGCGACAGCCTTTCGATTCTCGGCTTCGGGTGCATGCGCCTGCCCCTGACAAAGACCGGCGGCGTTGATGAGCAGCGTGCGATACGGCAGATCCGATCTGCCATCGATAACGGGGTGAACTACGTGGACACCGCGCCTGTCTACCATCTCGGAAAAAGTGAGCTGGTGCTGGGCAAGGCACTTGCTGACGGTTACCGTAAAAAAGTCCGGATAGCGACCAAACTCCCGCCGTGGTCTGTCCATAAGAGAGCAGACGTGGACCGGATCCTCGATTCGCAGCTCAAAACGCTAGCAACCGATCACATCGACTACTACCTGCTCCACAGCCTTTCAAAAGAGAGCTGGGAAAAACTCAAAAACCTCGGGGTGCTGGAATTCCTGAGCACCGCAAAAAAAGACGGGAGGATCCGGAATGCGGGTTTTTCCTTCCACGGCACTACAGCGACCTTAAAAGAGATCGTGGACGCGTACGACTGGGAATTCTGCCAGATCCAGTACAACTACCTTGATGAGCATAACCAGGCAGGGACCGAAGGGCTGAAGTACGCAGCAAAAAACCGGCTTGCGGTCATAATCATGGAACCGCTCCGGGGCGGCAACCTTGCGGGGCCGGTGCCTGCCGAGATACAGAAGATCTGGGACGGGGCACCAGTGAAACGTTCACCTGCCGAGTGGGGGCTGCGCTGGGTGTGGAACCATCCTGAGGTCACGGTTGTCCTTTCGGGCATGAACAATGAAGCCCATATTGAAGAGAACCTGCGGGCTGCTGCATCAGCGCTTCCTGGTTCTCTCTCCAGTGATGAATCAGCACTGATCGCCCGGGTGAGGGACACCTATAAGCAGTTGATGAAGGTCGGGTGCACTGCCTGCGGTTACTGTATGCCATGCCCTTCTGGAGTCGATATCCCCGGCTGTTTTGCAAGCTACAACACACATCACCTGTTTCCCCACGACCGTTCAGCAAAATTCCTCTATATCGGGAGGCATGGAGGGGTTCTCGGGGACAAATCATATGCCGGGCTGTGCCGGCAGTGTGGGAAATGCGAGAAGATCTGCCCCCAGCACCTGCCCGTCCCGGCACTCATGAAACAGGTGTCCCGCGAGATGGAGGGCAGAGGTCTCGCCCTCAAGATACGTCTGGTGAAATGTGTGCTCTGGTGCTATGACAAGGCAGAGCGCATTAAACAGAAGTTTGGGAGAAAGACCCGGTGAAAAGATCCTGTGCGGCTCTAATCTGAAAAAAATCCGAATCGGGGAAAGGGAGGATATAGTTAAATAATATCAGGCAAACATCACGAGTATGAAGAGATCAGCTGTTCTGATTGGATGTGCTCTCCTTTTTGCGGTGCTTGTGTGCGGGTGTACAACCCCGTCCCCGGCACAACACCCGGCAACCCCTGCCCTGCCGGTTACGACGGTATCACAAGTTCCTGCCGCGGAGCCCGGGTTTTTGGGGAACTGGATGCTCACCATGATGACTATTCAGGATGGTTCGGTGGTGCTCAGGCCAACGACTGATATAACGCTGACATTCAACGCGGATGGAACCCTGACGGGATATGGCGGGTGCAACAATTACTTTGGATCTTACACGCTGACCGGAACAACAACAAAGTCTGGAAATGGAATTACGGTAGGACCTCTTGCATCAACGAAAAAGTATTGTGAGATCAACGGGCAGCAGGAGACAACATATCTTGCAATTCTCCAGGATACCATGGCATTTGCCGTTAATAGCAATCAACTGACCCTGACGGACAAATCCAATAATGTGCTCGTATACAAAGTACCGTCACCACTGCCAAAAACGACGATGTAACGGGATTTCGTCTGGCATACAACTCTTTTTTGATGATCCCGTTCTGACCTGAACAGACTACACCAGGGGAATCTGCAGTGAATACCATGCCAGTCCGGCAATACAGACCACCGAGCACACGACTATCAGGGAGATATTTATTGATTTTTCCGAGCTGGTCATTGCTGACCACTCGCTCTTCTGTTTCCTGAGTGCAAACCCGATGAAGAGCCCGATCGTGGTTCCCGCCATGGCGCCAAGCGAGATAACCATCAGGATCGCAAATATATCGGTGATCATGGTGTGTCCCTCATCCACGTTACCCATGATCTGATATAAATTCGTCCAATAAATCCGAGCTGCAGGTCAGAATTGTCGCACTATCAGGTCATTTCCAAGGGATGGGATCTTTTGCACAGGATTTCGGGCGTCAGAATCGAGGTACAGGAAGCACAGGCTTCATCATGATGCATGCTGAATGGAATGTCTGTATGAAGGAAAAGAAACGTCTGGGAAGCAATGTGTTCATGTACCCGATGCCCATAACCCTGCTGGGTGCGAATGTCTCAAATAAACCCAATTTCATGACGCTTGGCTGGGTGACCCGGGTGAACGCAAGCCCCCCGATGGTCGGGTGCGGTGTCGGAAAACATCACTTCACCCCTAAGGGAATAGAAGAAAATTCTACCTTCAGCATCAATTTTCCCTCGGCTGATATGATCCGGAACGTGGATTACTGCGGGATTGTATCAGGCAACGATATCGACAAGGCACGGCTCTTTGATGTATTCTACGGAGACCTCAAGACGGCGCCGATGATCCGGGAGTGCCCGCTGTGCCTCGAATGCCGGCTTGTGAAAGTTGTACAAAACCCGACAAATAACTTCTACATCGGGGAGATCATCGCATCGTATACCGAGGAACAGTATTGCACTGATGGCAGGCCCGATATCAAGAAGATCAACCCGCTCCTGCTCACGATGCCGGACAACCGGTACTGGACGGTTGGGGAGTATGCAGGAGATGCCTGGAGTATCGGGAAGAATGCGAAAGTCGGGTGACGGGGCACAAAGGATTACAACAGGTGATACTGTTATGCAATGTGGCCAAATCACCGGTTATGACCCTTCCAAAAACACCTGTGGTTTGCTGCAGTACATCGTTTAAATTTCAGCAACCCCGCTGGTAGCCGGGCCCTATTTTTGGTCTTCCCGTGATGGACTGAACCGATCTTATTGCTTTTTCTGGCTCTTTATAAAAGTGATCACTTCCCCGATATCCGGCACCGAATGTACCGGATAGATCCTGACAAACACGACCTTCTGCTGTTCGTCCACGATGATATTTGCCCGCTCGGAGAAACCGTTGTCGTCCCGGAAGATGCCGTACTGCTGCGCGACTTTACCATGCGGCCAGAAATCGCAGAGCAGCGGGGTGTGGGTGATACCGAGGGTCTTTGCCCACTCCAGTTTACAGGGCCGGGAATCGACGCTGATCCCGACTGCAATGGTGTCAAGCGATGCGAGAACGTCCCTGTTGTCTTCCAGTGACTTCATCTGGGCGGCACAGAACTCCGTCCATGCGAGGGGGTGGAAGGAGAGGAGTATCTTCCTGCCGGAATGTTCGAACAGGCCGAAGGTTGTATCGTTCTGATCTTTTAAGGAAAAATTCTTTGCCGGGTCCCCGGGGTGTACCAGTCGTGACTGTTTCATAATCATGCCCTTATTACTCCAGCTCTTTTTATCGGATATGAGCTTTATTATACGTGCAATGGACCAGGAATCGTGAGGGTCCTGATAAAAATCCCAATTGAGGGATGGGGATTAAAAATTGATACTGGATACCGGATTAATGTTTCCGGTTTTTTAACTCCAGACCTTATTTTTTCACGATGAGCTTGTGCTCTTCAACATCAATGCTGTAGGACTTGGGGCGTTCCAGAAGATCGAGGGCGTTGATCTTCATGTCGATGAGCTCTGAGAAATTGAAGGAATCGTATTTTTTATCATCCTTCTCATGCCAGAACACGACGATACCATTCTCCATCTTCTTGCTGCTCACGATCGGGTGCATATTGTTCATTCTTATGACCGCGGGTTATCAAACTATCTGATCGGGAAGATCCAACTCAGTACCTGACCGGATCGTTTAATTCCTGGATCGGTTCTACTGTCTTAAACCCGTGGCTGGCTGGATTTATCATGATTAATTATTAATAATTGAAACGCCGACAATGATCTGATGTACTGCCTCATAACAAGGACCAGAAAAGCTAGGCTGGTACGTGCCGTTCTTGGTAAGCGGCAGCCGTTTTTCGTCGTATAATTATCATTGAGTGTTTTGCTGGCATGCTGGCAAAACCTAGTTGAGATTTCTGACGAATGTTTTTGACGAATGTTTCGGTGATATGTTCATGGATATGTGCAGGGAAGAATCGGTTGGTGGATGGTCAGGTTACCTGCCTGAACCGGGCGGGATCTACCATCTCATGGAAAAAACGCGGGGTGAGACACAACAACAAGACCGGATCGGTGCGGTCAAAGCACTGGGAGATAGTGGAGATCCACGGGTAGTGCTTACCCTTGTAGATTGTTGCAGCGATGAAGATGCGGAGATCCGGAGGCATGCGACAGAGGCGCTCTCCAAGCTTAAAAGTGGTCGTGCGGTAGATGCACTGATCGGGCGCATGAAGGATAAGGCCGAGCAACCGGCAACCCGCCAGTGTGCTGCTGCGGCGCTGGCTGCGATAAGGACGTACAGTGCAATTGAAGGGCTGAAGGATCGGTTCTCTGATGCAGATGAGGATCCCTTCATCCGTTCCTATGTCGCCAGAGTGATGGACCTGACGAGAATCTGGTAAGGGATCTGGGGATATCAGACAGGGCATCCTCTTTATAACAATAAAAAAAAATTATTTTTTCCCCTAGAGGGCAATTACTTCCGGCTATTACAGGTCAGGAGCAGGGACGGGGGGAGTCTTTTTCATTTTTTGGTTCATCCATTCGTCAAGATTGCCCACCAGCGCAAGTGCAGCAGGCATGATAACGATTGCACCCACAAGCGAGAATCCTACCGCAATCAGGGTCGTGATGCCGAAGTTGCTGATGATGGGGAAGCTCGCCAGGCACAGGGCCGAGAACCCAAAGAACGTCGCAAGCCCTGAGACGGTGATCGCCGTCCCGATCCTGTTTACGCTCTCCTGGATTGCGGCAAGCGGGTTATGCAGGCGCTCCTCCTCTTCGGCATACCGTTCCATGACAAGGATGGTGTACTCGGCTGCGACACCGATGGTCATTGACCCGAGCGTTGCCGTGAGCGGGGAGTACGCGATGCCAAGCATGTACATTGCAACAGCGTTCCAGCCGATGATGATAACAATCGGGACAAGCGGGGTGATCGCATGGATTTGGCGGTAGACCAGCACAAGGAACAAAAATATCAGGACAAACCCGAGGTATGTCATCTGCTCCTTGGATTTCGAGAGGTCGCTCATCAGCGACGTGAAAAGGTCAAACCCTCCTGATGGTACGGCCTCGATGCCGGCAGGTGGGCGGAGGTACGCGATATCCTTAATCATCTGTTCTTTTAAGGATTCCCGGTCGCTCATCTCCAGTTTGGTAGTGGAAAACTGGATCACGGCATCCATCGACCCGGAGAGATACTGCTTTTTAATACCCTCAGGAATTTTGTCCAGAACAGCGTTCAGGCTGCTCTGGGTCTCGGGTATGGCTCCGCCGTTATACGCGAGGATATAGGTAACGATGCCTGTTGCATGGGTGAGCTGCGCATGGTGGGCAAGCTCATATTCCTGGAACTGTTTCATCCACCGGATCGTCTCAAGGTCTGATACCCCATCACCTCTCAGGTAGATGGGTGCCGTGTCAGTCGCCCCGATCACCCTTCCGACCTTGTCCATCTGGATCTTGGCGGGCATGTCACTGGGGACAAATGCATTCTCGTTGGTCTCGATTGCAATGATCGGGTCGATCTGGAACCCGATCACCGCAATAAGGATGGCCACAAGGAGGACGGGCACCGGGTTCTTTGCGATCTTTACCGATAAATCGGTCAGGAACCGGGCATACGACCATGACTCTTTTTTCGTACCTGTCCTGTTAAAAGACACCCCCTTTTGATCCGGAAGGGTATCGCAGGCCCCTTCACCCACCGCGTAGCAGACCTCCGGCTCTTGTTTTCGGGGTTTGTAGTTGAGAAGGAGTGCGATGGTCGGAACACCGATAAGGGAAATTATAAAACAGCTCATCACCCCGATGATGGATACCAGGCCAAACGACCGGATCATGGGGACCGGGGATACAAACATCGCAAGAAATCCCATACAGGTCGCAAGCATGGCATACATAACAGCGGGGCCGGTACGGGTGACGGTAAAAAATACCGCCGAATCAAGTGGACCCTTTCGGGACTCCTCGTCAAACCGGGCATGGAACTGGATCGCGTAATCGATCCCAAGGCCGATCAGGACGGGAAATGCACCGACAACCGCCATGTTCAGCTGGATCCCCGCAAGGCCCATCAGCCCGAGCGAGGTGACAAGGCCGATGCCAACCATCAGGACGGGGAGAAACCGGTAGCTGACATAGGCAAAAAGAATGCCCATTACGATGATCATCAGGATCATCGCCGCACCGATCAGCGTCCCCATGGAGCCTGAAAGTTCTTTGGACATCTGCTGGGAGAAGGCGGGACTGCCGGTGACCGTAACGGTTACACCGGGAGGCGGGTTGGAAGCATCCACCAGTGATATGATATTATTCAGTGTGGCTCTCTTGATATCTTCGGACAATCCCTCGCTAATCTGGATCTGGACGAGCGTGAGCACGTTCGACGGGACGGCTGTTGCGCGGACATCCGGAGGGATCTGGCTGATGATCGTATCGATGGTGGCGCGGGATTGCGGCAATGCACCCCCGTTTGCGGATTTTAGGATATCGGCAATGCTGTTGGTGCCCCTTATATTCTGCTGCCTGCGGATCGTCTCTTCAAGATTGTCCAGGTATTTTAGCACGTCGGGGTGGATTGGATCGCCTGCCTCAACGATCAGGATGATCGAATCGGACTGGAACGTATCGGTGTATTTGTTATACATGATCCCTTTTTGTGAGTTTTTGTCAAGGTATGTGCCGGAACCCGTCTCCATTGAAATTGTTGTCATGCCATAGAGCGCAATGCAGAATACTGCGACAATGAGCACTGCAACGAGTTTTGGGCGCCGGTTGATCCCCCCGGCAATTGCTGAAAAGATTCTGGTGATCATGTGAATCCTGTTTTTTTCTTCACGTCTGTATGGTTTTACCGGAGCACAGGCTGGTAATTTCAGTACATGTATTCACTGATTTCAGATAAGGGTATATGATGGTGACCCCCAACCGTGCAGGGAAGAAAAATTCCCTATCACCTTTTTTTTGCTTAGAAAAATATGACTGAAACTGATGAGGGGATATCAATCATTCCAGTGTCCGCCGGTATGTGGCGATACCGAGAATGATCATTGCACCGGAAAATACCATTAATGCAATAAGATCGATTCCAATGACATCGAGCCCCTGTCCCCGGAGGATAATACTCCTGAGAGCATCCACGCCATAGTACTCGGGATTGATCACTGTGATCCAGCGCAGCCAGTCCGGCATACCGATCACCGGGTAGAATGCCCCTGATGTCATGAAAAGGATGAGGTTAAGAAATGCTACTACAGAGGCATACTCCTGCTGGGCAGAGAACCGCGATGCGAAGGATACGACAAGACTGGTCACCCCGACACATGCGATAAAGATAACGAGAATGACTAACAGGAAGTCTTGCACACTCTGGATAATAATACCGGTGATGAGAATATCGATCAAAAAGATCATAAAACCGGCGATAAATGCACGGACGGTGCCGCTGGAAATGATCCCGGCGATGATGCTTGTACGCTGCACCGGAGTGACCAGGTAACCCTCGTGGATTCCATTCTCCCGGTCCTTAATGAGAGCGATCCCGCCCCCAAACATAGTGGAGGTAAAAATCGCCATCATAATGACACCAACACCGAAGAATTGCAGGTATTTGATATCACCGTAAATTTTACTGACCAGTACCGGATTATTCGCTCCGAGCGCTGCAAGAACGCCCCGCACTGCTGATTCTACGAGAGCAGGGACTATGGAGTTCGAACTGTCAACATACAGACGAACTGCATGGTCATTGGATACTTCGGATGGGAAAACGACAACCGCAGCTATCAATCCTTTTGAGAGATCCCGTTTGGCTGCAGTTTCATCGGTATATACCGTCACATCCAACAGTTTGGGATAGTCTTTTTGGGTAATATGATTGAGTGCAATCACAGCGTTGGTGAAAAGAGGAGTGTCGTTATACGGTGGTACTTCCTGAACAGCACCGATAGGGATATGGCTAATGGTTCCTCCCATTGCGTTGCCAAAGATTACCAGATACATAACCGGCATCAGGAGGGTCATGATGACAACAAACGGGTTACTCAAAAATTTCTTAAAATCCCGTTTGAATATCGCAATCGCACCCCGGATCATGACGGACGCCCCCCGCGCGCAGGTTTGGGTTCCTGATTCCCGCCTTCATCCAGTTTTTTTCCGGTTAAATAGATAAAAACGTCTTCAAGTGACGGAGAGCGTATCGAGATCGAGGTCATGGGAATGGAGAATTTTTCAAAGATCGCAACAATGGCAGGCAATACTTTGCTTCCGTTCTTTGCAGAGATATGCAGATGATCTGCTTTTACTTCAACCGAATTGATCAGGGTGTTCTCCCGGATCGCCGACAACACGTCCTCACTCATCTTTTCAAAACCGATCTCGATGAGGTCGCCGGCAGGAATCAGCCGTTTGAGGTTCTCCAGGTTATCAAGGGCAATCAACCCCCCCTTATCCACAAAAGCGATGCGGTTACAGAGTTTTTCCGCTTCATCCATGTAGTGTGTGGTCAGGATAATCGTCGTCTTTTCCTCATTTAACTTTGAAATCTGCTGCCAGACTTCGCGCCGGGCTTCCGGGTCGAGCCCGATAGTTGGTTCATCGAGAAACAGGATGAGTGGATGATGAATAAAAGCGCGGACAATCTCAAGTTTCCGCCTCATACCTCCGGAAAATGTCTGGACTTTCATGTGGGCACGGTCTGCCAGTTCGGCCATCTTAAGGAGCTGCCATATTCGTGCGTCCAGGGCGCGTTCATCAACATTTACGAGTTGTCCATAAAATTCAAGGTTGTCATACGCAGTGAGTTCGACGTCAAGCGTACTGTTCTGTGGACATACCCCGATAATAGTGCGGATCTTTTCGGGGGCCTTTGTTATATCATAGGTATTGACGCATGCCGTACCGGAAGTCGGCCGGAGCAGGGTGGTCAGGATACGTATCAGCGTGCTCTTTCCAGCACCGTTTGGACCTAAAAGACCGAAAATCTCCCCTCTTTTAACCTCCAATGTTATATCGTTGACAGCGGTTACGGTACGGTTCTTCTCGCGGAAGATTTTAGTCAGGTGATCAATACTGATGATACTTTCGCCAGATCCCGTCACACATCCACCAGTTCCCGGAACGTGTGGGGTATATCCGCGTATTCCCGCATCGTCCTGTGTCGGGTGGTCTGTATTCCGGTCTTTTTGTAACGGTTCCATGGGCGCAGTTCTCACGGGATCTTTCCCAGGATTGCTTTTAAGGATTCAAGCGATGAGCAGAGTTCCTCAAGGTCATGTTCGTCCAGCGTGGAGAGGAGATCTTTTAAGTCATTTTTGTACAGGGTGATCGATTGTTTCAGGTGCTTTTTGCCCTGTTCCGTGATGGAAATGTTGATGACCCGGCGGTCGGTCAAATCCGGTTTTCGTTCCACCAACCCATCCTTAATCAGGGTATCGATGAGCGCAGTCATGTAGGGTTTTGAGATATAGAGGCGCCGCCCAATCTCGGACATCGGGAGCGTCCCCGCCTTCATGAGGACCCCCAGCACCCGGTATTGCGCAGCTTGAATGCCGGTGATGCCGTATCCTGTTCTCACGATGTGTTTATGATAAAATGGCATGAGGGTAAGGAGGTATTCGGCAGCCTTGTCCTCTATATCCTGCGTCAAGGTATGTTCCCCGTTTCCGATTGGTTTTGTGACTTAATAGTTTTCTTTTTGAACTGTTTGGTAATAAAACCATTCCCCCGGTAATCTGCGGCGGTCACATGAGGGTGAAGTTTTTTCCCGGTACTTCCTTTAAGAATTCTTATCTCACGCTATCGTTACGATGCAGGGTGGAACCTGCAATCACCCTGGTGCGTCAGTGTACCGCCCGGGACCGCACGCGCAGGTGAACCCTTTATCATCCCCCTTTACAATAACCTCACATACGATGGATCAGGATCCCTACGAAGACCTCATCGCGGTCATCAGGTCCAACGCGCCCGATCTGACAAAACCACTGCCGGTGGTACGCCGGGAGTACTCTGCATTCTACGAAGAGATGCAGCAGGATGCAGGAGAACCGGCGTTTCTGGAACGGGTTGGGATCAGCGATGGAGGCGTGCAGGGTTTCTGGATCTCGGTCCCGGAATCTGAACCGGACCGCACCGTCCTGTTCTTCCATGGAGGCGGGTTCACCATCGGATCGACCCAGGACCACCTCGGGCTCTGCACCCGGATCGCACGGGCTGCCCGGGCGCGGGTCTTCTCGGTCGATTACCGGCTGGCACCGGAACATCTCTTTCCCGCTGCGGTGGAGGATGCTGTCGCTGCGTACCGCTGGCTCATCACCCACGGGTATCCGCCGCACCGGATTGTGCCGGTAGGCATTTCGGCCGGTGGGACACTGGTACTTGATCTGCTCCTGTCAGCACGTGACCAGTCAATAGCCCTTCCCCGGGCAGCAGTCTGCATGTCACCAGCAGTCGACATGATGTTTGAGGGGGTATCGGTGCAAAAAAATGCGGACAATGACTCGATCACCGCTGCGCGCCTTCATAGTATCCGCACCACGTACCTTGCGGGGCATGACCCGGCTGATTCGCTTGCATCGCCAGTTCATGCAAACCTTACCGGACTCCCGCAACTTTATATTCAAGCGGGGACGCACGAGTTATTGTTTGACGGGATTGCTGCCTTTGTTAAAAAGGCACGATGGGCCGGTGTGCCGGTCCGGTTTGAGATCTGGCAGCAGATGTTCCACTGCTGGCAGGTATATGCGGATCACGTGCCGGAAGGCGGGGAAGCGATAACCCATATTGGGGCTTTCGTGCAGGATGTACTGAGCAGATAGGACCAGAATGTGAGCGCCCCTCATTTTTATTATAATCTGTTCGGGAAACATGGTATTTCAGGGGCCTACTGTTTGCCCTCAGGTTTTTGATGGTTCACGCCCAAGTGATACACTATGGCTGATTCTCAGTTCCTGATTGGGACGGTAACGATCGGGAACATCATCGTATTTTTGCTTGCACTGGCTGCTGTCATTTTCATCTCCTACCTCTCCTACAAAGGGACAAAAGCGGTCCTCGTCCGCTATACGACAAGGTCTTTTGCCCGGTGGGCGGCACGGTTCGCCGGGTATTTTATTTTCGGGCTTGGGCTCTACATCATCGATCTCACGATACTTGGTTTTGACATCAATGCGACCATCGCATCGCTGGGCGTCATCTCCATTGCGCTCGCGTTTGCATCCCAGCAGATCATCTCAAACCTCCTTGCAGGTATCTTGATTGCGATCAACCGGACTATCCGTCTGGATGACTGGGTTGAGCTGGGCGGCGATCCACCAACCGGCATTGCACAGGTAAAGGACTTAACCTTCACGAGAACCGTCCTCAAAGACCGGGACGGCAGGGTATTTCTCGTCCCGAATGCCTCCTTACTCTCCTCAAAGATCGTGAACTACTCAAAGTCGGGATTCATCGAGATTCCGGTAACTATCACGATCCCGTTTGACATCCCATTTGATGATACACGAGAGACGATCCTTGCGGTGTTCAAAGATCACGAAGACGTCCTTCCCAACGGCACAACAACGGAAGCCCCGGATTCACCAAGTATGAGATCATCTTTTTTCTTCCAAGGATACACCGGGCAGAAGAAGGCAGATCCTGAACGGTTTACTCCGCGAGTGCTCTTCACGGGCATTGTCCCGCAGGGAAACATGATCAGCCTCCGGTTCTGGGTGCGGGACGTTGTCCGGCGTGAAGAGATCACATCAGCAATCCTTTCTGAAATTTCCCGCCGGTTGAACATCAGCGGGAAACGGTGAAGAAAAGGCTTTATTCTGGACGGGTTTAGAGCCGGGTGTTGATGAAGGATTTTTAAAAAAACCTAATTATTTTTCAATGCATCCTTCACGATGTCGCATAATTCCGTGTGGCACACCGGCTTCATAAGATAGTGATAGAACAGGTTTTGGTATTTCGCACGCTCGTTATCTAAAAGCGGCTTTCCCGTGACCATGATGACGGGGATCGAACTGGTTTGGGGATCTGATTTGATATGTTCAAGGGTCTCCCACCCGTCCATGGGCGCCATCATGATATCGAGGAGGATGAGGTCAAATTTGCATTGTCGGACTTTCTCAAGGCAGATCATCCCGTCAGACGCGGTGAGTGCCGTGTGCCCGTCCAGTGAAAGAAAGGTCTTGAAAATGTTGGCGATATCCGGATCATCATCAACAACCAGGACTGTGGACATGGTTTTTTAAAACACCTGCGATATCCGTTATGATTGTATTCTCAGGATAGTATCATAACACTGCCTTATTTAAATCGCTCTTTCCGGGGCTCTGGTGAAATCCCTGTCCAACCTACGGTATTTGCATTCCATGCTGGATCGATTTTCCCCAGATATCATATGGGGGGATATGTGTCGTGCCAGATGTCAGGACAGATCAGTGAAAATAATCATCAGATTAATTTTTTTTAGTGTGACGAAGGAACACGAGAAGAGGGTCATCAGACACTATTTGAAGTGCCAAAGTGGCGGGTGTTCATGCAGGATTATTACAAAACCTGATTATTTTTCAATGCACCCTTCACGATGTCGCATAGTTCCGTGCGGCGCACCGGCTTCATAAGATATTGAAAAAACATGTTCCCGTATTTCGCACGCTCTTTCTCTTCAAGTGGCTTTCCTGTGACCATGATGACGGGGATCGAACTGGTCCGGGGATTTGATTTGAGATTGTCAAGGGTTTCCCACCCATCCATGGGCGCCATCATGATATCGAGAAGGATGAGGTCGAACCTGCATTGTCGGACTTTTTCAAGGCAGACATTTCCGTCCGATGCAGTGACTGCCGTATGCCCTTCCCGTGAAATGAAGATCCTGAAAATGTTGGCGATATCCGGATCATCATCAACAACCAGGACTGTGGACATGGTTTTTAAAACACCTGCGATATCCGATATTATTGTATTCTCAGGATACTGTCATAACACTTCCCTTTACTATCGTTCTATCTGGATATCCATGCGGTGTCACGAGGGGGACATTTACCTTTGACACTTTTTACTAGTGTAATGCTAGTTACGAAACGATCCGATGAAAAGAGGTTCTCTTCAGAGTGCAACCACAAAAGAATGCCTTTTGAAAAAAAGGTGCAGGATGAGGGGGCGTTTAGTCCAGCGGGATCGTTTCCAGCTGGGAGACCAGCTCCCAGATACGCGTCCTCGCGTGGACCGGCATATTGGGGTCGTTGGAGATCTCGTCGATCTTGGAGATCGCTTCAGCCGCACGCAGGCCCAGTTCCTTGGAATCGTTTGTCAGCAACTGCCGGGTCTCGTCCGCCACGCGCCGGATATTTCTCGGGATAGTGCTGTCATCCATGATGTGCTGCAGCATCAGGGTACAGTTTTCAATGGTCTTCTCTGGGTTCGGCATCGTGCCACACCTCGTACCTGTAGTTAATATGCAGAACCTCCATATATAGGTTAAATATTGATGCGACGGTGATGGTAATGGCAGCAAGAAAAGAAGACGAGATCATGGCCGAGTACCTCCTGAAAGGAGGCAAGATGCTGGAAAAGTCCTGCAGGAAGTGCGGCTGCCCGATGTTTGAAGTCAAGGGCAAGACCTTCTGTGTTGTCTGTGCAGAGAACGAGCGTACCGCACAACCCGCAAAAAAACCGGCTGATGCACCGGTTCAGGTTCAAGGGCAGGACACCTCATGTGCATGCGGACAAGACCATGACGGGGACTCCTGCGAAGGCGGGATGCTTGCCGATGAACTTGCGATGACCATCCTTGCGCTCTGCGAGCGGATCCACAACGAGAAGGACCCCAACCATATCCTCACCCTGATGAACTCGGTGAAGGTGGGAACAG
>Ga0209777_10005647_pt1 | contig 14325 bp, 11 predicted proteins | sample FrelakmetHBP12HB_FD_187147 | JGI IMG/M metagenome (GOLD analysis project Ga0209777, IMG submission 187147) | Freshwater lake sediment microbial communities from the University of Notre Dame, USA, for methane emissions studies -HBP12 HB (SPAdes)... | ecosystem: Environmental > Aquatic >...
GGCCGCCACCGCACACTCGTAGGCCGCGCCGTTCGTGAGTCCTTCGACGACGGCCGATGTCTCGAGCGACGCGCCCTCTCCCGATTCCGTCCAGTCGCCCTCGCCCGAGCGGCAGCGGACCCGGTAGTCGACGATCGGCTCCGGCGTCGTGGCAGGAACGATCCACGCCACCTCGATCCGGCCATCGCCGGGTGTGAGGCTGACGCCGCGGACCGCGCCCGGCGTCGGCATCGGGGTCGGTGTTGGCACCGGGGTGGGTGTCGTCGAGGGCGTCGGGGTCGGCGCGACCGTGAAGGTGCAGGTGACATCCTGTAGCGCGATGGCGACAGCGTTGCCGGCATCATCAGGTGACTCGAACACGACCTGTGGCCAATCGAACTGCGCCCCGCTGACGCAGGCGGGCATCTCGCGGATGATCCGCAGGTTGACAAGACCGCTTTCGAGCGCGTCGCGTTCAGTCGGCCTGAGGCCCATACCGACCGGCAGCAGCACGAACGGCGACCGGCTCCCGAACAGCCTGTCGCGCGCCGGTTGCACCTGGCTGACGGGCACCCCTTGGACGTCGTGCTTTCCGTCGGTAAACAGGATCAGCGCCGGCCGGACAGCGTCCGCGGCAAGGTGCCGGGCCGCCCGCTCCATTGCGGCGACGTAGTTCGTGGCGACGCCGATCTTCCGGGTGAGAGCGGGATCCGGGCCCCTCCGGTACGCCTTGGCGACGCTTCTGAGGCAATCGGCGAAGCGTGCGACGGTCTGAGGGCTTTCGATCAGCTTCAAGTCTATGCAGCCTGGATAGTCGGCGGCGCTCGTGGCGAACTGGACGATGGTCACGATTGCGTCGCCGGCGGCGAGGTCCGACGACGTCGCGTCGACGCGATCCGCGATCCGGTCGAGGGCGGCGGCGAAGCGGTCCCGGTTCGCGACGTCCTCGAGGATTGAAGCGGAAAAATCGAGGACGAGGACGACCTCGGATCGATCCGGGGGTGTTTGCGCGAGCGAGTCCGGCGCAAGGCGGCCCGCTAACAGGAGCGCCCCGACGACAAGCATGACGACGGTGAGCGCCGCCGACCGGAGGCGGCTCATGTCAGTGACCTGGCGTACCCGGGGCGCGTCCGGCGCAACGCGGTCAGGACGACATCGGCGGCGGTTCGGTCGAACGGCTTCGAGTCGCTCATCACCACAGAATACGCGGCCACGACGGGTGGTCGGTGAGCACCCGAACAACAGCGGCTCCCCTGTGGCCGCCGACGGTCCGCGCATCGAGTCCGACCTGCTTCTTTGAGGGCCGGCAGCCGACTCTTCGCGTTCGGATCGTGGAGTCGTGCCGGCTGAGCGGACGGCGTCGATCACCCTGCGCCTCGCCACCGGATCAACCGGAGGGGCGAGTTCGGCGCGCCCGGCTTTGAGGCGGAACGTCAAGTTGAAGAACATGCGTTGAGACCGACTTCGCCGCCTCCAGGCTAACGCCACCGCGGCGCGAACGTGTCCGATCCTATGCCCGCGGAAAGCAGGGGGGTGCCATGCCAAAGTACCTGTTCACCGGTAGCTACACGACAGAGGGCGCCCGCGGCGTGCTCGCCGAGGGCGGCTCGGGTCGGCGCGCGGCGACTGAGCAACTCGTCGCATCGCTCGGCGGAACCGTCGAGGCCTACTACTTCGCCTTCGGGAGCGACGACTTCTACCTCATCGCCGACCTCCCGAGCAACGCCGCCGCTGCCGCTGGAGCGCTCACCGCCGCGGCGTCGGGCGCGATCGGCACTCGGACGATCGTGCTCCTCGCACCCAAGGAGGTCGAAGCCGCGACGAAGCTCTCGCCGAACTATCAGGCGCCGGGTGGCTGAGCGACGGTAAACCGCCTGCCGGGGCCTCAGGACAGGCGCCTGGCAGCTCAGCGGGAGCCCATGGAACGTCGCCGGCGCAGCATGCCGAGGCCCTCGGCTCCGGGACGTGCCGGCCTGGGATGCGGCCGCGTCTGCCCCATTCCATTTCCTGTCGCGTCCCACGGCAGGCCGGGCGGCGGCAAGCTGGCACCCTGAGGTGCCGCGTGTCCTATGGGGCCCCTGACACTACGTGGTCATGGTGTCGGTCCGCGCCACCGACGTCTGCCGAGACCGGGCGGCTCGACCGATGGTCGATCTGGCTCCGCACGCAGCGCCCGGGAGCCGCGCGACAGGTCCAGACCGATGTCGGCGAACTCCATCGGCCGGGCGGCGGGCCCGCGACCAACCGGTTGCAGGTAGCTCGGCGTCAACGTGAACGCCGCCCGCTGGGCCGCCGCGTCGCGCACGAGGACGCAGCCGGCCTCGAAGGGCAGATACATCCACTTGTGGAGGTCGAAGGCGAGGGAATCGGCGGAGTCGAGTCCGGCGACGAGGTCTCGGTGGGTCGGCGAGAGCGCGGCCAGCGCGCCGAATGCCCCGTCCACGTGGAGCCACAGCGACTCCGCGTCACACACCCCACGGAGACCGACGAGATCGTCGGTGGCACCCGTGTTGACGGTGCCGGCGGTCCCGACAACGCAGAACGGCCGTCGGCCGGCCGCCCGATCCGCGGCGATGGCCGCCCGGAGCGCACCGAGGTCCATGCGGAAGTCGGCGTCCACGGCGATCCGCCTCAGGTTCGCCGTCCCGATCCCCAGCAGCTCGGCCGCCTTCTGGACCCAGCTGTGCGTCTCGGTCGAGGCATACTGGACCAGTGGCGGATGGTCTCCCTGGAGGCCGTCCACCCGGACGTCGAAGCCGGCAAATGCGTGCCGGGCGGTGGCCACGCCGAGCAGATTCGCCATGGTCCCGCCGCCCACCAGCAGGCCACCGGCGCTCTGTGGGAAGCCCATCAGCTCCTTGAGCCAGTCGAGCGCCTGTCGTTCCACGTGGCTGGCGGCCTGGTCGTAGCCCGCGACATGGGCGTTCATGCCCGAGGCGAGCATGTCGGCGAGCATGGCAAACGGCGTCCCGGTGCCCATCACCCAGCCCCAGAACCGCGGATGGATGTTCCCGGTCGGGAAGGGCAGGATCGCCTCGCGGAAGTCCTCGTAGACGGAGGCGGCGGACGACGGGTTGCGCGGGAGGGGTCCGGCGATTGTCGCGCGGGCCGCAGCCGTCGGCGGCTGCCAGACCGGCCGGGCCCGCACGTCCCGCAGGTAGTCGACCATGTCATCGAGCATGCGGTGCCCGAGCGAGCGCAGCCCCTCCCAGTCCTGCGGGTCCAGGGTCTCGTCCGCCGCGCCGTCCGCCGTGATCGCCCGCTCGGTCGTCATCGGTCCGCCCCGAAGTTGGAGTCCGGGTCAGCGCCAGCGCGACCTCGCGTCGCCGGTTCGACCTGCGCGATAACGTGCCGCAGCTCCTCGATGAATCCGCCGTAGCTGCCGGCGCCGAACCCCTCGATGAAGGTGCGTTGCGCGGCCTCCCAGTGGGGCAGCGCCACCGCGATCCGCTCGCGGCCGGCCGTGGTGAGGGCCGCGCGTCGCGCCCGTGCGTCGCCCGTGTCGGCCTCGGTGACGACGAGCCCGCTGCGCTCGAGGGGCGCGATCGCCCGGTAGAGCGAGGTGCGCTCCATGACCAGCTCGTCCGCCAACGGTCGAAGGTTGCTCGTGCCGCGCCGTTCGAGCGCCCGGAGGATCGCGAACTGGGTCGCGGACAGACCGGCCTGCGCGAGGTGACCCTCATACAGGCGCGCGACGGCGCGGGACGCCTTGCGCAGGGTGGTGCAGGCACAGGGGAGGTCAGCCGGCAAGATCGGTGGGGACGAGGCCATTTGATGAGTATGCATCATATCATCGTGCACGTCGCGCGCGACCGCGGTCCGAAGGCCGGATGAGGGGTCAAGCGAACCCCGTGCTCACGCTCGCCGGCTTGGCTCAAACGTCGCCTTCGGTCCAGCGCACACGTCCCCCTCACCTTGGCGCAAACGTCTCCCTTAACACCGGCGCAAACGTCCCCCTCGAAATTGACTGATCGCCTGAGCGGACGCACAATCCGCCCATGTCCTATCGACCGCGCATCGTCGACGCCGAACTTGGCGCTGCACTCTCGAGTGTCGGAGCGGTGCTCGTGGAGGGACCGCGGGCCTGCGGCAAGACCGAGACCGCCCGTCGCGCCGCCCGGAGCGAGGTCCTCCTGGACGTGGACCCGCGTGCCCGCGAGGCTGCGGCCATCGACCCGAGCCTCGTCCTCGATGGTGCCGAGCCCCGCCTGATCGACGAATGGCAGCGCGAGCCCGAGATCTGGAACCACGTCCGACGGGCCGTCGACGATCGGGGGGGCACCGGTCACTTCATCCTGACCGGATCGTCGGTGCCACCCGACGACGAGACTCGCCATGTCGGCGCCGGCCGATTCATCAGGCTACGGATGCGGCCGATGACCCTCTCGGAGTCCGGCCACTCCAACGGAGATGTGTCCCTCGCATCCATTCTCGCCGGCGGAGCGGTTCGCGCGGCAGACCCGGGTCTCACCGTCCGCGGGATCGCCGACCTCGTGTGCGTCGGCGGGTGGCCCGGCAATCTCGAGTCGACCGTGCCGCAGGCCCAGCGTCTGCTTCGCGGATACGTCACGGAGGTCGCCCGCGCCGACGTGCAGCGTGTCGACGGGGTCCGCCGCGATCCCCAGGTCGTCGCGCGGCTGTTGCGTTCCCTTGCCCGCAACGTCTCCACGCCAGCGTCGATCAATCTCCTGCGGGCCGATGTGAACGGCACCGAGGGCAACCTCAAGTCGGAGACGATCGCGTCCTATCTCGACGCCCTGGCCCGGCTGATGATCACCGAGGACCTGCCGGCCTGGGCGCCGTCCCTGCGGTCCCGAATACGCTTGCGAGCGGCCTCGGTGCGTCACTTCGTCGACCCGTCGCTGGCGGTCGCCGCGGTGCGGGCGACACCGGCGCGTCTGCTTGGCGATGTGAACTGGCTCGGGCTGCTGTTCGAGAGTCTCGTCGTCCGGGATCTGCGGGTGTATGCGCAGGCCCTCGACGCCCAGGTCTTCGCCTACCGGGACGAGAAGGGCTTGGAAGCCGACGCGGTGATCGAGCTGCCTGACGGTCGATGGGCCGCGTTCGAGGTGAAGCTTGGCCTGCGCGAGTTGGACGCGGCAGCCGAGCACCTCCTTCGGCTCAAGGGCCGCATCGACACGGAGGCGGCCGGTGAGCCACTCGCGCTCGCGGTGATCACGGGCACGGGCTACGGCTACGTCCGCGAGGATGGTGTGTCCGTGATCCCGATCGGTGCGTTGACTGCCTGACCCGCCCCTGGCCACAAGATGACGAAGAAGCCGGCCCCGCGGCCGGCTTCCGTGCGTGATCGCTGGAGCCGACACTCGGATTTGAACCGAGGACCTGCTGTTTACGAAACAGCTGCTCTACCGCTGAGCTATGTCGGCGTGGCAGCGAATCTACCACGCCTTCTGTGGATCGACCGTGGCCGGGGGGCAGCCGCCGCGAGGGATCCGCTCGTGGCTACCGGGCGCGAATTGACCGATCCCCGCGCTGACGCAGGCGACCACCGCCACGACGCGCGGATCCGCGCCGCAGCGACGCTGGCTCAGGGTGGGTCCACCATGTTCCGTCCACGACGGTCGATGCGGCGCGTGCCGCGCCCGGGCTCACACAGGATCGGCTGCAACGCGGTCCGCCGGTACCTTCCGGTGCGACCACCCAGGCCTCGGCGCATCGGGTCGCCGGGCGCCCGTCCACCCGGGCGCCCGGGAGATCGGGGCGGGGCGCCCGCGCCCCCGTCGGATGCGAAGTGTTGCGGTCAGGGTAAGAATCCGCTTGACGTTTGTGACCACTCCGATGCAAAGTGTACGTAATCGCAACCAACCGAAGTCCGTTGTCCAGCTGGAGACATCCCGTGACTGCGAAGGCCGCCGACGTGCCCGATGGCGTCTTCGCGCGCGAGCGTCAGCAGCAGATCGCGCGGATCGTGGAGGAGAACGGGCGGGCCAGGGTGGCCGACCTCGCCGGGCGTTTCGGCGTCTCCGCGGTCACGATCCGCAAGGACCTCTTCGCCCTGACAACCGAGCGCCGTGTCGTGCGCACCCACGGCGGCGCCATCGTCCCGCGCGGGAACCACGCCGAGCTCGCCTTCCAGGTCCGCGAGCGCCTCCAGCGCGACGAGAAGTTCCGGATGGGGGCCGCCGCGGCGGCCCGCGTTGCCGACGGCGAGAGCATCGTGCTCGATGCCAGCACTTCGGCCCTCTCAATCGCCCGGCACCTCAAGGACCGCGAGGTCTGGCACGGGCTGACCGTGGTGACAAACAGCATCCGGATCGCCTCGGAGCTGGCGGGCCACCCGGGCGTCACCGTCCTGATGCTGGGCGGCCGTGTCCGCTGGGAGGCCCTTTCGGTGGTCGGCCCCCTGGGCGACGGTGTCTTCCGTCGGGTGAACGTGCAGAAGGCCTTCGTGGGCGCGGCCGGCTTCACCATCGCGGTCGGCCTTTCCGACGCGATGGAGGAGGAGGCCCAGATCAAGCGCTCGATGGTCAACGCGGCCCGCGAGGTGTACGCGGTCGTGGATCACACCAAGTGGGGCCGCATCGCCTCGGCCACGTTCTGCCGGACGGACCGTCTCACCGGGGTGTTCACCGACGGCGAGGCACCCGCGGACATGCTGGCGGCCCTCCGCGACATGGGGATCTCGGTCATCGAGCTCGGCCAGCCAGGGCCGGCCGACGTCGCGGGGCTCAGTCCAGAGGTCGCGTCGTGACGCTGCCGCTGACTGCCCCATCTGTGGGGCAGGATCCGGCCACCGTGCCCGTGCCCCGCATCGAACTGCGCGGCATCTCCAAGCGTTTTGGAGCGACTGCCGCGCTGACTGACGTGTCCATGGACCTGCGGGCGGGCGAGATCCACGGCCTGGTCGGGGAGAACGGCGCGGGCAAGAGCACGTTGGTCAAGATCCTGGCCGGTGTGCATCAACCCGACAGCGGGACGATCCTGCTCGGCGGCGAGATGACGCAGATCCACGGCCCTGCCCACTCCCGCTCGCTCGGGATCGCGGTCGTGCACCAGGAGCCTCGCCTCTTTCCGGACCTGACCGTCGCCGAGAACGTGTTCATCGGGCACGCCCCGTCCGGTCGCTTCAGCACGATCGACTGGGGCGGGACGCGCCGGGCGGCGGAGGCGCTGTTCCGCGAGCTCGACGTGCAGGTCGACGTCGGGGCGCCGGTCCGGGGTCTCTCGATGGCCGACCAACAGCTCATCGAGATCGCCAAGTCCCTGTCCCTCGAAGCGCGCGTCCTCATCCTTGACGAGCCGACGGCCTCGCTCTCCTCCCATGAGGTCGAGCGCCTGTTCACGATCGTCCGTCGGCTTCGCGACCGCGGGGTTGCGGTCCTGTTCGTGAGCCACCGACTCGTCGAAGTCTTCGACCTGTGCGACCGCGCGACCGTCTTCCGGGACGGCCGGCACGTCGTCACCATGGCCACCAGCGAGCTGACGACGGCCGACCTGGTGCGCCACATGGTCGGACGAACCGTGTCGCTGTTCCCGAAGGTCGAGACACCGATCGGCGACGTCCTCCTCGAGGTCAGAGACCTGACGAGGGTCGGGGTCTTCCGCGATGTGGGGTTCTCTGTCCGCGCCGGCGAGATCGTCGGGTTTGCCGGGCTGGTTGGGGCCGGTCGCACTGAAGTCGCCCGGGTCCTGTTCGGGATCGACCAGCGCGATGGCGGCGAGATCCGGCTCGGCGGAATGCCGGTCAACTTCGCAAACCCGTCCGCCGCGATGCATGCGGGGATCGCGTACCTTCCGGAGGACCGCCACCAGGAGGGTCTCGTCCAGGACTTCTCGATCGCCCAGAACGTGACGCTGCCGATCCTGCCGCGCCTGTTTCCCCGGTTCCTGATCCGCTCCTCCGCCGAAAGCACGGTCGCCCACGAGTACACGGAACAGCTCAACGTCAGGATGACCGGGGTTGATCAGCTCGTGGGGGCCCTGTCGGGCGGCAACCAGCAGAAGGTCGTGCTGGCCAAGTGGTTGGCCTCCAGGCCCAGGGTCCTGATCCTGGACGAACCCACGCGCGGGATCGACATCGGCGCCAAGGTCGAGGTCCACCGGATGATCTCCGAGCTGGCAGCGTCGGGGCTCGGGATCATCCTCATCTCCAGCGACCTGCCGGAGGTCCTGGCAATGTCCGACCGGATTTTCGTCCTCCACGAAGGGCGAGTCACGGCCGAGATCCCGCGCGATCTTGCGACCCAGGAGCGGGTCATGTTCGCCGCGACCGGCAACCTGGCCAGCGACGACCACCCGACGTCGGTCACCGAAGCCACCAACGACGTCACCGGCGGTGGCCGCGATGGCTGAGTCCGGCGTGACCGCCACGGTGGGAGCGGGACGGACCCGGGGACAGTGGTTGTCCACGGTCGCACGACAGCGCGAGCTGAGCCTTGTCGCGATCATGTTGGTGCTCGGCGGGCTCGTGTCGATCACGGCCCCGCAGTTCCTGACGCTCTCGAACCTCAGCCAGGTCGCCGTCCTGGCGTCGATCACCGCCGTCGCGGCCGTCGGCGAGGCTCTCGTCGTCATCACGAAGAACATCGATCTCTCGGTCGAAGCCATGATCGGACTGGTCGCCTATTGCGTGGCCATCGTCCTCGAGCGCCATGCGCTCGACGCCCCGGCGGCGATCGCCTTCGGGATCGGGATCGGGCTCGTCCTCGGGATGATCAACGGGGTGATCGTCACCCTGCTCAAGGTCCCGGCGATCGTTGCCACGCTGGGGACACTGAGCATCTTCCGCGGCGTGGACTACCTGGTTGCCGGGAGTCACCAGGTCCCGCTGGCCGGCCTCCCGCCCGGCTTCACCGACCCCGCGCGCGACAGCGTTCTGGGTATCCCGATCTTCGTCCTCGTCGCGCTGGTCGTCGTGGTCATCGGGAGCATCGTCCTCCGGTCGACGCGGTTCGGACGGCAGGTCTACGCCGTCGGGAGCAACCCGGAGGCTGCGGCCATCCTGGGCATCCCGTCCCGCCTGGTCGTGTTCGCCGCCTTCTCGCTGTGCGGCCTGCTCTCCGGTGTCGCCGGCGTGCTATGGGTCATGGAGTTCGGGACGATCAACGGGACATCCGCGACGGGCGTCGTGCTTTCGGTCGTGGCAGCGGTCGTCGTCGGGGGCGTGGCCATCTTCGGTGGCTCCGGGACGCTCGCCGGCGCCGCGCTCGGCGCCCTGTTCCTCGGATTCATCGCAAACGCGCTCATCCTCGTCGGCCTGTCGCAGTTCTGGCTCCAGGCGATCTACGGCGTGGTCATCCTGGTCGCCGTCAGCGCCGACGCGATCATCCTGCGACGGATCCAGCGGGCGACGGCGGAGCGCCGGGCTCGATGAGCGCAGCCGTGGCTCCCTCGAACAGTCAGCGGCGCTGGACGGGCCTGCTCGCGCGCTGGGAGACCTTGCTCGTCGTCGCAGTGATCGGGCTGATCGCCCTCGGGGCATCGTTGTCGCCGTTCTTCCTGACGCCCGGCAACTTCTCGAACCTCATCGCCGCCCTCATGGAAGTGGCGATCATGGCCCTTCCGATGACCCTGATCATCGTCGCCGGCGAGATCGACCTGTCCGTCGAGTCGATGGCGGGCCTCGCCAGCGCGATCCTCGGGTTCCTCTGGGCGGCCGGCGTACCGCTTTGGATCGGGATCCCCGTGGTCCTCGTCGTCGGAGCCCTGGGCGGCCTGATGAATGGCCTGCTCGTGGCCCGCGGCGGTCTGCCGTCGCTGGTCGTGACGCTGGGAACCATGGCTCTCTTCCGCGGCCTGGCCCTGATCGTCCTCGGACCGCGCGGCGTCAGCAACTTCCCGTCCGCGTTCACCGAGCTGGGCTTCGGTCACGTTCCCGGGACGCTGATCCCGTGGCCGTTCGTCATCTTCGTCCTGCTGGCCCTCCTGCTCGGCATCCTGCTGCATCGGACCTGGGTTGGTCGCCAGGTCTATGCCATCGGCAAGAACGCGGGCACGGCCCGCTTCTCCGGAGTGCGCGTCGCCCGGGTCAGGGTCGGCCTCTTCGTCCTGTCCGGGCTGATCGCGGCCCTGGCCGGCGTCATCCTGACGTCGCGCCTGTCGAGCGCCCGCGCCGATGCGGGGTCGGGCATGACGCTCACCGTCGTGACCGTGGTCCTGCTCGGCGGCGTCAACATCTTCGGCGGCTCGGGCACGATCCCGGGTGTCGTTCTCGCCGTCTTCGCCGTGGCGATCATGCAGAACGCCCTTCGCCTCGCCAGCGTCACGGTCGAGGTCCAGAGCATCGCCCTCGGGCTGCTCCTGATTCTCTCGGTCGTGATCCCCACCTTTGCTCACCAGGCCAAGTCGGCTGTCGATCGAGTTCGAGGAGGTCGGCCACCGCCGGCCGACTCGGTCCCCCATGGTGAGGCAGCCCTGTCGTAGATCGAGGAGGAACAGTCTTGGAGCTCAAGTCAATCGGGCGAGCCGTCGCCCTCGCCAGCGTCGCAGCATTGATATTCTCGGCATGCTCGGGCAGCTCGACGCCGAGCCCGTCGGCAGCCGCGTCGGCAGCGGCTTCGGCTGCTGCCGCACCCATGACCGTCGGCTACCTGCCGAAGGACATCGTCAACCAGTACTTCGCAGCGGCAAAGACCGGCGTCGACAAGGCTGCCGGGGAGCTCGGCGGCAAGGTCATCCAGGTCGGGCCGAACGAGGCCAAGGCGGATCTCCAGATCCCGTTCATCACCGATCTCACCACCCAGAAGGTCAGCGCGATCATCATCTCGGCCGATGGCAAGGATGAGGTCGCTCCGGCCCTCAAGGAGGCGATGAAGGCAGGGATCAAGGTCGTCGGCTTCGACTCCAGCCCGGCGGTCGGCGCGTACGACGTCTTCGTCAACCAGGTCGACTTCAGTGGCGTCGGCGTGAACCTTGCGGATTGGGCGTGTGAGCTCGCTCCGAGCTGCACCGGCGACATCGCGATCCTCTCTGCGGCCGCGACGGCGACCAACCAGAACGCCTGGATCGACCTCATGAAGACGACCCTGAAGCTCCCCAAGTACAAGGGTCTCAATCTCGTCGACACCGTCTACGGTGACGACGACGCGACGAAGAGCACCACCCAGGCCCAGGCCCTGCTCACCAAGTACCCGAACCTCAAGGTCATCGTCGCTCCGACCACCGTCGGCATCCTGGCGGCCGCCCAGGTCGTCAAGCAGGCCGGCAAGTCGGCCACCGTCAAGGTGACCGGGCTCGGCTTCCCGCACGACATGAAGCCCTTCGTCGAAGATGGCACATCACCGGTCTACGGCCTGTGGAACGTCCCGGACCTTGGCTACCTCTCCTACCAGATCGCCGACAAGCTCGTGAAGGGTGAGATCACGGGCAAGGAAGGCGAGACCTTCACCGTGAAGGGTCTCAACGGCGACAAGCCGTACACGATCGGCAAGGATGGCGTGGTCATCCTCGGGCCGGCGTTCCGGTTCGACTCGACGAACCTCGACGTCTTCTTCTAAACCCACCGGTTTCCCGCCTCGCCATCGACGAACGCGGTCCGAGCCCCGGAGGCCACGCTTCCGGGGCTCGGGATTCGAAGGAGCCACGATGGAACGTGTCGCCTTCACGATGAAGCTCCTGCCCGGGGCGGAGGCCGAGTACCGGCGCCGCCACGCGGCGGTCTGGCCGGAGATGCTCAACGCGCTGAGGGCGGCGGGCTGCCGCAACTACTCGATCTACCTGCGGGACGACGACCTCCTGGGCGTGTTCGAGGTGGATGACTTCGACCGCTTCCGGGCCCTGATGGGCGCGTCGCCCGTCAACGCCAGCTGGCAGGCGGACATGGCGTCCCTCATCGATCCGTGCACCGACCCGGCGACGGGCTTCCACCGACGCCTCGAGGAGGTTTTCCGCCTTGACTGACTCGCCGCTCCGGCTGGTCGCCATCGACCTGGGCGCGGAGAGCGGGCGTGCCGTCGTTGGGAGTTTCGACGGCGGGCACCTGGTCCTCCAGGACGTCCACCGTTTCGCGAACGTTCCAGTGACGCTGGCGGGCGTGCTCCACTGGGACTTCCTGCGTCTTTTCGGCGACGTCACCGCGGGTCTGCGACGGGCGGCCGCCGGCGGGCCCGTGGCGTCTGTGGGCGTGGACACCTGGGGAGTCGACTTCGGGCTGCTCGACGCCCGCGGCCGGCTCCTCGGCAACCCGGTCCACCACCGCGATGCGCGCACCGCGGGCATGCCCGACCTGGCCTTCGGGACGGTCCCGCGCGAGGAGATCTACCGCGCCACGGGCATCCAGTTCATGCCCATCAACACGCTCTACCAGTTGCTCTCGATGGTCCGCGCGGGCGACCCGCAGCTCCGCCAGGCGGACCGCCTGCTGATGATCGGCGACCTTTTCGCGCACTTCCTGTGCGGGAGCTCCGTCGCCGAATACACGAATGCCAGCACGAGCCAATGCCTGGATCCGTTCGCTCGCGACTGGGCGCGCCCGTTGCTGGAGCGGCTGGGCATCCCCACCGGGTTCCTCCCCGAGATCGTGCAGCCCGGCACCGTGCTGGGCCCGCTCCGCCCCGACGTTGCCGCGGACACGGGCCTCGCGGATGCCCGGGTCGTCGCCCCGGGATCCCACGACACCGCGTCCGCGGTCGTGGGCGCCCCGCTGGCCGGCCCGACGACCGCCTTCCTGAGCTCCGGAACCTGGTCGCTGATCGGGCTGGAGGTGGCGGCCCCCGTGGTGTCCGACGTGACCCTGGCCGCCAACCTCACGAACGAGGGCGGCGTGGCGGGCACGATCCGTCTGCTTCGCAACGTCATGGGGCTCTGGTTGGTCCAGGAGACCCGGCGCGCGCTGTGGCCGGCGGGCGACGCCCCCTCGTACGAGGAGCTGGCCGCGCTCGCCGAGGCGGCGCCCGCCTTCACGGCGTTCATCGATCCGGACGACGAGCGCTTCCTGCGCCCGGGCGACACGCCGGCGCTGGCGCGGGCGTTCTGCCGCGAGACCGGGCAGCCGGTCCCCCAGGATGCCGGGACGCTCATCCGGGTGGTCCTCGAGAGCCTCGCGCTCCGCTACGCCGTGGTCGTGGATGAGCTCGCCCGGGCCTCCGGCCATCCCATCGAGGCGATCCACGTGGTGGGCGGCGGGTCGAACCACCGGCTGCTCTGCCGGCTGACCGCGGGCGCCACGGGCCTCCCGGTCCGGGCCGGACCCGTGGAGGCGACCGCGATCGGCAACCTCGCCGTCCAGGCGATCGCCGCCGGTGAGCTGGCCGACGTGGCCGAGGCCCGCGCGCTCATCGCGCGATCATTCCCCATCGCCACCTGCGACCCCGAGGGCGACTGGGCCGAGGCCCGCGCCCGCTTCGCGGCCCTGCTCGCCGCCCGCCGCCCGCCCGAGCCCGCACCCGGGCCCGCCAGCGCATCCACCGCGCCCTGATCCGAAGGAGACCGCCATGCCCCTGATCGAGTCCGTCGCCCGCCCCGCCACCGCCTCGCCGCTCGATCGGATCGGCTGGGCCATGTCGGGCCTCGCCATCGAGCTGCCGTCGTGGGGCTTTGTCAACACCGGCACCCGCTTCGGGGTCTTCCCGCAGCCGGGCGTGCCGCGCACGGCGTTCGAGAAGGTCGACGACGCGGCCACGGTCAACCGGTACACCGGCATCACGGGCTCCGTCGCCCTCCACATCCCCTGGGACCGGGTGGACGACTGGTCGGCCTTCGCCGCCTACGCGGCGGAGCGCGGCCTGCGCATCGGCGGCATCAACAGCAACACCTTTCAGGACCAGGACTACAAGCTCGGCTCGCTGTGCCACCCGTCGGCCGCAGTGCGGGCCAAGGCGATCCGGGCCATCGTCGAGTGCTGCGAGATCGCGGCCGCGACCGGGTCCAAGGTGGTCAAGGTCTGGCTGGGCGACGGGACCAACTATCCGGGCCAGGACGACATGCGCTGGCGGCGCCACCACCTGGTGGAGGGCCTGCGCGAGATCTACCCGCACCTGCCGGCGGACGTGCGCATGTTCCTCGAGTACAAGCTGTACGAGCCGGCCCTGTACTCCACCGACGTCCAGGATTGGGGCCAGGCACTCTCGGTCTGCCGCGCCGTCGGCGAGCAGGCCACCGTCTGCGTTGACACGGGCCACCACGCGATGGGCGTCAACATCGAGCAGATCGTGGCGATCCTCCTGGCGGAGGGGCGCCTGGGCGGGTTCGACCTCAACGACAAGAAGTACGGCGACGACGACCTGATGGTCGGCTCGATCGACCCGTACCAGCTGTTCCGGATCGCGCACGAGCTGGTCAACGCCATGCGCGACGCTGCCGACCCGATCTCCCAGCGCTGCGCGAACGAGGTCGTCTACATGCTCGACCAGTGCCACAACATCGAGCCGAAGATCCCGGCCTTGATCC
>Ga0209777_10005648_pt1 | contig 14324 bp, 28 predicted proteins | sample FrelakmetHBP12HB_FD_187147 | JGI IMG/M metagenome (GOLD analysis project Ga0209777, IMG submission 187147) | Freshwater lake sediment microbial communities from the University of Notre Dame, USA, for methane emissions studies -HBP12 HB (SPAdes)... | ecosystem: Environmental > Aquatic >...
GATTGGGTAAATTGTCGAGTTTATTAGAAATTAAAATAACCATAGATACAAATCAAGTGCCTAGTAATAATGAAGAAATATTAATCCAATCATTCATGCGATTTAGCAAGTGCCGTAGAACAACTTCATAAAACTGTTACTAGCGAATCTGTCTGCCACACGGCGGATATTAACAACATGAAAGTAGTTGAGCCTAAATTATTTTTTGAGCATGAATTACGGCCAATGATATTAGGTGTTAATTTTGTTATTTGAGGTTTAAATGCCCGCGATTAAATGGTTAAAAGAACACGCTTTAATATTTTTAACGAGCTTAAACATATTAATAGCTTGTTTAAGTCTTTTAGCTGCCATTTTAGGTTTTTCTAAAATAACGCTTGTGTTGTTTATCCCAACTATTTCCGCAAGTTTTATTCTTACGATAATTTTCGGGATCAGAAATGAAAAAGTTTACAAACGGCGAACAGCTATTCTGGATAGCATGGACATGCATTATAAAGAAAACGAAACTGTTGAAGACTACCTCAACAGAACCAATGAGCTTTGGAGACAGTTCCGGTCGCTACCAAATTACCATATAATGCTTAACGAGTTCTGGAAACCAGTGTCGTCGTATAAGTTAGAAGAAGAAAAAGAACCGATGGAGAAAGAACCGATAGGGAAAAAATGTTACCACTACTTCGGGAATACTAGGCAAGATGGAATAAGAACTTGCAGCAATTGTGGAATTGAAGAATCAAAAGGAATGTAAAATGTTTTTTGATGAGATCACCTTAAGCAGAAAATCGTGGCATTACAGACTCCAATCTTTCATGTTCGGCTCCCCGCCGTATACGAACAATTTCTGTCCGTATTTCTGGCTGACTTGTTTCTGCCTTTTAGTTTCGCCTTTTGTTTTTTGCTTTGTAGGCGTAGTTGGTGCGATCAGGTTTTTAAATGTCTTAGCGAAAGAATATTTCCTAAAACCCTTCGACGAGTTTATGGAAAAAGTTGAAGAAAACGTCTGCATACCGTATGTCGATAACAAGATGCGGGAGCTATCTGACGAGTACGTCCTTAAGCTTTGGCAAAAAGTAAGAGGATGCGACTATAGCTCATCTAAAGCTGAAAAGCTTAATCGTTGGCAGCAAACAATGACTAAAGACGGCGTAAACTGGCGTAAACGGTTAAATGAACTTATTGCAGCGGCAGAAGAACGCAGACAACGAGAATGGGAAGAAAAAAGAGAAAGAGAAGCAAAGGAATATGAAAGGGAGATTAAAAGAAAGCGGCGTCAAAAAGAACTATACGCCAAGATTATAAAGTACACCAAATGGGTGTCGTTTGTGTTTGTCGCCGCTCTATGTGTCGCCGGAGTAGCTGTTGTTACAGCAATTACCTACTTTTTTTATCGGTTTGTTCACTGGCTGTTTCTACTGGCCTGTACCATACCCTTTAAAGAAGTTTTTATATTTTCGGGGTATTTTGCTGGGTTTGCTGCCGTTGTGTCTGTAGTGGGTTTCATTGGGTATAAAGCTATTCGTAAATTAATAAAATGCTTACCTTACCTATTTCCCGATTCAAAACCTAAAAAGAAGCCGCAAATAATCACCCCAATAGTCCTGAGTATCGCTACATTATTTGTTAAGATCGGACAAGCCATAGTCACCCCATTCGAGATCTTCGTCGAGTATGTCAAAGTGTTCAAGCAAAACAACTGTCCGGCGATTAAGTGGAAGGATGATTGATAGTGGAAGATTTGATCAAGGCATTATTGATTTTCCGCAAATACGGCAATCCAGAATATCCCACGCATTGTGAGCATGATGTTATGTATATCTGTGGTATCACTCCGCCTGATGTATCAGATGAGGATATAGCTACTTTGGATCAGCTTGGTTTTTTCGTAAGTACGGAATTTGGTGACAAGGTATTTAAATCATTTAGATATGGTGGATAAATGACAGGTGACCCAACAGGTGTTCTGTCTCGCCGCCCTAGCGATGGGGAGATCAGTTCTTTTAACGAGCATTACAATAAGAGATATTTGCGTACTGAATCTTTCATGGGCAAAGGCAATCTCATGATGGAGCGAGATGTATTTGAGATTATCCTTAAAGAACCACAAGTCTCCCCTGAAGGGTTACATGAAGCCGGTGCGGTTATGGGACAGATACTAGGTGAGCCGAGGGTTTGTGGTTTCATTCACCAAACAAATCTGCGATAACAGGGTTACATAAAATATTATAAGGAGTTAAATGTAATTTATTCTGGGGAGAAGTTAAAAACAACAAATGTAGCACTTGTGATTGGTGCTTTTTTGATGACATGAGGTTTTATTGTGAAAAGTATTCATTTGATTTGGCATATTCTTGTACTGAGGATGATTTGGATTTAATGGCCTGCCTCGATTGGAGCAGTGAGCCGTGGAAAAAAATATGAAATATATACTGGTTGAATGTGAAACAAAAGATCTCCTAGAGAAAAAAGTAACGGAAATGTTACACACAGGTTATCAATGTCAGGGAGGGATATCTGTTTCACAATGCTTTATTTTAGTTTGGAGATAAAGAAATGCACGTAGATTTAAAGAAAAGCAACATCCTTTCCATCGCCGGAAGACGATGGAAATTTGACGCGATTACGTTTTCCGAGCTGAGGGGATTGCAAAAGATTGCCACCCCCGAGCTTCATGCCTTGAACGTAGCCGTTTCCAATTATATTTGCAACGAGAGGGGGCAGCTTAGTTTGGGGGACTTTTGTTTCCTCTGCTCCACCACGAGCACCCCGTATGGGGCTGCCCTAGAGCATATCGGCTCCCCGGAAGCGGCTGGCATTCCAAATGATTCCAGCTGGAATGATGCCAACTTGATCTCCCAAGAGGCCAGTGTTATATTGAAAACGCTATTGCAAGATAAGTTGATGCTGGACGCTAGTTACGGGAAAAAATGCGTGGAGCCCCACAAGGAAAAGGGGACTAGAATAGATATCGTAATTAAGGTCGATGAGAAACAGGTTTTTAGTGTGGAACTCGTAGCCGAAAGTGAGATTTTGTTTAAAAAGCAATTGGTTGTGGGAATGCTGGAAGAGTTAAAAATGCAAATTTTGAGGGGGAAGTTAGATGGTCTTGACGACTGAAACTCTGGTTTTTGTAGTAATGGGCTGCTCCGTTCTTGGCTTGATCATAGGATGCATGGCTGCTACGGTAGGGTTCAATCGCAGCCTGAGAACTTCGCTTAAAAGGGCGTACACAGAGGGATACAAGTTCGGACGTGAAGAAAACCATGAAGGGGAACTTAGGTGAAAAATTACCTTTCTCGCATCTTTGACGTAATGGTCAAGCAGGTTAAGGCTCGAAATTTAAGTACCGATGATGCTTTCGTTTTAAGGCTTTTAAGGCTAACGGAAGAGCTTGGTGAGGTGAGCCGCGCCCATCGCGATTGGTCTAACCACGTCCCCCCAAAAGACCGCTACGTGGCTATCTCGGACGAGCTTAAATATAGCTTGGTAGAAGAGACGGTGGACTGCGTCATTTCCAGCCTAGCGTTATTTGTGGCCACAGGGGCCAACGAAGAGCAGTTCAACATCATCTTCGATGCCAAGCTTAAGAAGTGGGAAGACAACATTACCTGTAAAAAGGATTGAAAAACAATGATATCGAAAATTGGAACAGTGTTTGTGTTCGTCAATGGCAGCGAAAACGCAAGAGTTTATGAAGACGCCTCGGTCAGGATAGAGGGAACTGTAGCCCACATTTGTGGGAAACGCAGTAAGCTTTTTGATAGAAATAATCCCCAAGCGGAAGCAACTTCGGAAGAAGTCGAAGCTTTCATAGACCTGCGTAATGCGAGCATTGAGCGTAGACCTTAATGGGGTGAGCCATTTAATTGGTTTTTACAACTTAATTGGGGGTTAATATGTGTGAAGAAAATAGGAATATTCCATTGCGGGCCGTAAAGTTAGGGAGTGTTTTTAAGTACGGGGACTAGCTACATATATGAGAGTAATATCGCATCCGCGCGGAGAACAACTACCGCGTAGATCTCAAGTCAGAGCTGGTGGTAGAAGACATCCATGCCAAGATCATTGAGCTGCAGCGCGGGCAGAAAGCCGCCCCTCCTATATCTCCAGAAGATCGAGGCACTCGAAGAAAAGTTTAGCTCTTAAATGTTGCTCTATGGGGGTTTATGGGTTAGTATCCTTTCGGTGGTGCGGCGTGGGAAGCTGTGATGTTGTTGTAGTTACCCCCGAAAGGACTGGACGGATAACCGGCGCCGATAAAAAGGAGCAGGTCCGGAAAAACTACCATCACTGGAGACACGCGAACATCGGGATCAGATAGGGGTGACGCAGTGACATGCGGCCCGAGATTAAATGTCATGCAAAACGACCCCTTTGCCGCAGTCGCGCGCGGCCGCCACGTTAAGGAGAAAAGATGGCAAGAGAGTGCTGGAAAACCATGCTGGAAAAACAGATCAAAGGCAACCACGACACACTCGTCACGATCGACGGTATACGATGTTAATTGCGCCGCAGTCAAGTACGTCGAGCTGGATTCTCCGGAGATGACGAGAGAGTTTGACTCTGGATATGGAGGCCCAGAAGGCGACTACTTCACCGCTTGGGGAGAGCTGTACGTCTACTTTCCAACCTGCTACGACGGGGCGGAGTGGGTAGATTCCGTAGCCAGGCACCCTTGCCTTATACAATTCATGAATGACTAGGTCACCTTATCTCTAAGAAACTTATCATAGCAGCACACCTGGTTCATAATCTGGCTATAGCCCTGTCGTTGATAGACTAACCGTGGGGAGATGGCATAAATTTTATGCTCTTTGTGCACTTGAGCAAGCGATACGTCAATCGGCTGATCTTCGAGTTTTTCTGTGACAATCTCTATATATTTATCGTAGAAGCTTGAATGAACGGCATAGGCGTGGGCTGCATACCCGAAAGTTACTTTAGTGATAAATGAGTTAATTACCAAAGGGGCGCCCATGTGATTTACCCCAAGATAAAACATATGCCACTCGTTCTCGGCTACGAATTTTTTAATCTCAGGAGCGTATTTGAAATAGAAATCTTCGAACTTGGCATCGTCCTCGAAGATCAGTACCGATTCCAAACCTTGTTCTCTTGCCTGCTTAATAATCGCTAAATGAGAAGAAGCACACCCTATGGCGGCACAATGCTGAGAGTTGGTTTTAAAGTCTCTAAATAGCTTATCTATAGGCTTGTCTACCCGAATAGCATCAAACCGCGTAAATTCCTTGATTCCGTTTTTGGTCAGCTCTTCGCTAATCTCCCGCCACCGCTCTACTGCTTTTTCCATATTGATCACTAATACTTTGGAAAACGGCAGGGAAACCGGCTGACAGTATTTATCCCTCTTCCCAATTATCTCCAGATTGGACTTGGCGTAAGTAAGCAGATCTTCCCCTTTTAAACCCAAGAACATGGAAGCTACACTGATGTTTTTCTGATACCCCGCGACGTCACGTTCTGCGGGCTGGTGAAATAGATGGTAGGTGGTAAGGTGATCGCAGTGGTAGGTGAGAAGCCGCATGATTTTGATGGAAAAGGCATCGTCTTCTCCGCCCCAGCTCTCACACTGCTCGTCCCACCCGCCGACCTTCTCGTATCCAGCCCGTGTAATACAAAAAAGTCCACCAGCAAAAGGAAGCCGCGTGGGCAGTGTCTTGACGTCATAACGCCGTTTGAACACCTTGACGTCCACGCTCTGGCGCAGTGTAACCGAATCCTCGTCGTTGAGGTAATAAAGACCCGTCTCATACGGCTTTGTTGCGTCATATTTACATAGGTCAAGTAACGTACTACCAAATCCTTCGGCGCAGGTAATCAGATCCGTGTCGGCGAAGATCAAGTTTTCCGCAGTAGTATTTTTAACGGCTACGTTTAACGCCCAGCTTTTATTGAAAGATTTGGGATTATAAATAAAAAGGTGAGTAATAATTCCCGTCTCGATTCCAGTTAGCGTAGCGCGGCTGTCCTGCTCGACTACGATGATTTTTAGCGAGGGGAAGTTTTTCGTAAACCATGTCAATTGGGCTTTAAGGTTAAGTTCTCGGTTGCTGTCGTTGGACTTACGATAGGGGATGATAACCGTAGTCGATCTGATAAGTGCAGATAGCTTCGCACTATTGTTTATAGTAAAAAGCAGGCGTTCTTTTTGCTCTAGGAATCGTTGTGTTAGATTTTTAACGTTGGCGACCAGTTCCGGGCAGGAGTTATCGGCCAGCCTGGAGCTTAAATTTTTAAACTGTTCTTCTAGTGTACAATTGATCAGATTTTGAAGCATGTAGTTACCTTTTAGAGACTATGTTGCACCTGGGTGCCTTTAGTGTACAGGCCTTTTAATTTTTCTTGCACCTCTTTTTCCTTTGGGATGGAAAATTCGGTACCGATGGCAGACCCATTCAGCAGCTCTTCATTTTTGACCTTAAATAGCTTGCCGTCATTTTCGGCAATATATTTGTTGATGAGGGACTTCTGTTTAGCGGAGGGGCTCAAAGTGAACGAATAGGCATATCGGCCATCGTAGCCAAGGTACTTGGCGGGGATTATCAGGAGGAAGTAATCTTTATCCGACTGCAGGTTGTAGGAGAGGTCGGAAACCGCCGTGACGAAGTTGGCCCCCATCACCGCATTGATGCGCTCGGCATAGCGTTTAAAGCCCTCCCCATGGCCCTTGTCCCCCAAAGATTTCTGGGGCTGTCCGGTGAGGAAATCCTTATGGTGGATCAATTCGTGGCAGAGGATACGTTCAAGCGTCTTGGGGTCTTCCAGGGCCTTTTTTTGCAACTTGATCGTCGTGTTGTCGGGCTCTTTGGGTGAGAAGTAGGTAATTCCTAGCCAAGCTTCCCGCGGCGTGTTGACAATCCTGAAGTGGGGCACGGGAAGGTTGTATTCCGCAAAGAATTTATCCAAAAGCCGTTTGGCTTCGGCCTCGAGGTGCGAAAGGGTGACGTTGGAAATGATTCTATATTTACTAAAAACTCGTTGCTTAAAGCTTGTTTCCATTTTAAATTCCCTATGCTATTCTCATCTCTAATTTAATCTTTTCGGGGGCTATCCTTTTGGAAATGCTGACGTTGAATCTGGATGGTGACAAGATAGTTGATTTGGCAACTAAGATTCACGATTCTTTGGTCGTAATGGCCGGGGAGAAAGAATTTTCGTTCGAAGAGGCTATCGCGGCCATATTTTACCTAAAAGAGAAATTAATCTCAGAAACGAAGCTCCCCCCGGAAGCCGTGACCATGTTGGAGACGGTAGTCAGGTCTTTGGATGACGGGGGAGTTAAGAACATAAGTACATATATTGATGACGGAAACAGAAATATACATTAGGGGTGGGTCATGAAGAGCTATGAAGTTGTAGGCAGTGACGGCTCGGTGGTTTTGGCAACTGATGACCCTAGCGAAGCCTACACCCTAAAAAACAATACTAACGACAAACTCCCTTTTGACCGGCGTCCGTATTTCTATAGTATGAGCCGAGATGCCGCGCCTACGGTTACCGGAGAAATATGCCTCTACGCGGGTATCCCGCCTCCCATTACTCCCATCGGGGGGCGCTGTTCCACGTGGAGAAAGTTTTAGCTTTCAAGAGATTGGAACAAATCAGCGAACTTGTAAAGAATGTATTGGTAGCTACGATGTGTTTTGCCCACTGAAAGGAAAGAAAAAGATGGTTGAGAATAACGAAATTAAAGTGGCCGTGTCGGGCAGTTCTATTTATAAAGCGGTGGCAAATTATATAAAGAACGACGGGGATCTTCAAAAAATAATCAAGAAGAAGGCTGAGAACTTTTTGTCCTCCTCCGCACTAGAAACCGCGCTTCAGAAACGACTAGATAATGAATTTTCAAGCTGGCGTTTCAAAGAGGAGTTGGCAAAACAAATGAGCGCCATTGCCGCTAAGATGGTCAAAGAACACCTTACCGAGGATAAACTTGATGGCGCGGTTAAACGAGTTTTTGCAAACATGTTGATTAAGTAATCTCTTACGAAAATAACAATGTAAGGGGGGTGTGCCTAAATGTCAGTGACGTATTTGCATCAGCATGCTACGGTTATTAATAGCCTTGTGATAGAGCGGTCAGTCAAAAGTACATATCACGAAAAAGCCGTGATGCAGATACTTTACGAGGCAGAAGAAAAAATTAAAAAGCATATGGGAGAAATATGGCCAGAGTTAAAAAGATAACCGGATATATGGACCAGACGGATTTTCTCCACGAGCTTGGGGAAGCCCGTGGGGGAACCGTTGTTTACGGCTCCGTGGACGAAGTGCTAGAACACTGTGCCTGTGCGAAAGAGTGTGGGGTGGTCAAGGTTTCTGTTAAATTTGAAGAGACCGTGATGCGCGGCGAGTGCGATGAACAGCTTACGTTATCAGATATCGAGAACAACACGCCCGCAAATGTCGAGAGAGAAAAAGCGTCCATTAAACACCACAGGGAGCGCGCTGAATTTCATCGCAAACAGATGGAATTTAGATTGAAATTGGCGGAAAAGAAAGAGCAAATTATTGGGTGTGCATGATGGGGCGTTAACGTTTTTAAAACGCTTTGGCAGCTTAACATTATCATCATCGATGGCCACATATGCTGGCTACGGTGATCATCTTGAGGATGTCTTTTTGGATGGCAAGCTTTTAAATTAGTCTTTTCGCCGCATTTCCGACTCTAAAGCATATTCCGGAGAATCCTCGTCATCGTAATAGTCACGGTAAGACTCCTTGTCGCCAAGATCCCACCCCACCCGTTTCGCCTCCCCAGTTAATTCCGCCCACCAAGTATCAAATGACATAGATGAATCCTTTCAATTACGATTGCCTACTTTTAAAATTTAATAGATAATCGCGCAAGAGAAAACTAATATTTTTCGGGGACAGTATGCATTTTTGGCAGAACCACTTTTGGCTACGCGGGAAGATTGAAAGTCTTGAATCCGATTGCAACTTTTGGAAAAAAAGGGCGATTACGCGGGAAGAGAGCTTGGAATTTTGGTGTCGAACCGCCCGATACTATCGGGAGCGTTGGAACCAAGCCCTCGAGGAACTCCCCGTGGATGTAGCGGAAAGACTACTGGGGGAGACGTGGGAAACGCACTGGAGGGGTGGCGCACGTAAAAAGGCTGAAAAAGACAATGGATAGGCTAGCAGATTTCGGCTCTTGGCGGCTCTCGAAGTATGCAAATCCACAAGATTCGGATTGTAATTTTGGGGATATATTTGAATGCAGGGTAAAATTAAAGAACGGAAGATGGGATCCGTACTACGGCTGCTACGGGGCTACCATTGAGCAGGCCATAGGAAATGCCTTGACATCACCAAACAGATTCCAATTCGTTCTCTCAGTCGGGGGGATTACCGTTGTTAGAGATTGATGTAAGAAAACGCACGATAATTTACTGTGAAGATTTTGGTAAATGGGTAGTTAAGACTGAAGGGGCTCTCCGTCATCCAGACGGATTGAAGCCCTATACGGGATATGGGCACGAGAGGTTTGGCACACAACGCGAAGCCTTACAGTTTGTTATGGCGGATACCAGAAAGCTACTCGAGGCTGCAATTGAGAGAACAAAAGCCGAAGATAATGTTGAGAAAAAAGAAACGTTGTTTAGGGAAGTAATGCGCCTGGCTTGGGAAGACGTCGGTTGGATTAGAATGATTCATCCGCGAGAATATATTTACCGTGATCTTTGCAAAAATGAAAAGGAGAACCCCGATGGAAGTAATTCATTGCCCGCCGAAGAGAGTTGATTTTGTAGGAAGAACCTACGGTCGCCTAGTTGTAGAGGCTTACCACCACTCCGTACTTAACGCTGGTGGGATTAAAACTGACAAGTGGGAATGCAAGTGTGAGTGTGGAAAACAACGCATTGTTAGCTCTAACAACCTAGTAAGTGGTAACACCAAATCCTGCGGATGCCTTAAGAAAGAATCCAATGCGAGGAAATTTAGGTTTAACGGATCCTTGGTACCAGCGAGTAAGGAAAAGTGATATGGCAGGATACATATTTTCCCCACGTCCCTATGCGGCGGTAACGGAAGTTACCCTAGTGGGGTGCAGAAATTGCGAATTTGCGTGGGCGGAGCCCTATACGCATTACTCCCCTGTTAGGATTCGCGGCCCCATGTTTTTGTACGACGCTTGTGCTAAGTGCTATGATCCGGTGACTAATAACTATTTTGAAGGCACCGCCGTTTTGCTAAATGACATTTTAAGCAAGGGTGAAGCCATGTGTCATCGTTGCCGGAGCACATTTTATACGCATCGCGAGCCGGAGCTATTTCCTACTTGGACATGCCCGGCGTGCAAAGAGAGGGAAGATGCCGAAGTACCAGACGGGTGCTAGGGGCCAGCGTAAGGAAGATGTTTTTCCTCTGAACAGGACTTCTCATATTTAAGTGGAGGTGTAAAAATGGAAAATTATGTAAAAGCGCACGATACGGCCATATATGATGTCCATGGGGAGCGTGTAGCGTTCATTCAATGGATTAGGCTTACTGCGGATGTGGTATACCCTTTTTGGAAAGTTGAGTACGCACAGAGAAAGACTGGAGATCAAGGGGGTGCATGTTATGGGGTTGTTGACTATTTGTTTGAGGCACATCTGCGCAGTATTGGGTTTGAGGGTTCTGAAGTAGTAATTCACTTAGGCGTTGCGGTTCAAGTAGGGAGTTCTCCTGTGGCAAGCACCAAAATTAAATTTGCGGATGTCACCCTAGAGGAACCATCCTTGCCTACGCTTAGGTGGAAGTAGAAAGCAAGTGCAACTGTTAATTTCGACATATAAAATACCCGCATCTTGCTCCGCATAGAAAATTTCCGACACAAGGCACATAGTAAGCAGAAACGTTTAAGTTTTGGCAGCTCGCCGTTACCAAATTGATATCAACGGGGACCACTTGCCCGGTCACGGTGATGAAGTGTGCCTGGGGGATGATTGGGGTATTTGGAATTATTGGTGCGCTCGTGACGGGGTCTAAAGGCACGGTAGTTACTACGGCGGCAGCCGGGACTCCGGTGGAAGTCGTCGGGGCGGGCGCCGGGGTAGAAAGAATTGGCGTAGTAACCACGGGCGTTTGTGCGGGGGTCGTTACGGGTACCGTCGTTTGCGGGGCAGCGGCTTCCGTGGGCGTAGGCGTAGCCGCGGGATCTGGGTTACTATCTTTTTTCTTACACGCACAAATTGAGACTAAAGGGATAAACAGGGACAAGATGATGAATTTTCGCATGGTGATCAATCCTTATACAGCTACAATAATTAAAAAATCAGTGGGTTACTTGGAAGCTAACCCATGCGCGAAACGCCTTAGCAAAAACCATGCTACTTTAAAACATAAACAATCCCGTTGCACCCCCGCCCACAAATATGATATTTAAGTTCATTCATAACTATCATATTTGTGGAGATCTCGCGCATGTTAACTGAGCAAGATATCGATTACTTTAGGCAGCGGCTTGTCGATAAAAAACTAGAACTTCTAGCTAAAATAGAGCAGTACACCATACCACCTACGAGTTCCAATGGACTTTCCGACGATGTGGATTTAGCCAACACGTTGGCTCAGCAGACTTTTTTAGAAAAAATGTTATTGAGAGACAAGGGTTTTTTAAAAGAAGTGGAAGATGCCCTACTTAGGATAAAAACGGGAGAGTTCGGTTACTGCGAAGGTACCGGCGAAGAAATAAATCGAAAAAGGTTGGAACTTCAACCTTGGTGCAGATATACTGTCTCGCATCAAGAGAAATTAGAGCGGATGGGAAAAAAAGGTGGGCGCGGGTTCTCGGAAGAATCATAATTTGCAGTTTTTTAGACTAGGGGGTTTTTATGGCCATCATTTTTGACGAATACGGTTACACAAATGCAGAAACCGCATGCGCTTCCTTGAACTATCGTCCATCCGAAGGTGTAAACAGTCTTCTTAAAAGGTTGTGCAACGCACTTACGGCTAAGGGGGTACCCCATACGTTCATCTACAAGCTAAAAAGTATGGACATGCGCGCCCTCAAGGAGTCCGGCAAGTATCAAATTATCCAGTTTAGGGGGGATCCCGCTAAACAAAAACCCAAAGAGACCTCCTACGCAGTCAATAAGGAAGGGCTAATTCGCCTAGTTCAAGCAATTAAAATTTTTAATGTTAAAACAAAAGAGGCAGACGCGCTCTTAGAAGAGATCGGCGCAGATGTGGTTGCAGTTACTGGAGAAATAGCGCACCTGATCGAGGAGAGAAAAGAACAGGCCTATGCCGCCTCTACGGTACAGGAGAAAAAAGAAATTTTTGACGATTCCGAAGTAGAAAGTACAAGCGATGACGATGACGAAACCCCACTTCTTCTGGAAAAAGATATCCCTGCGGTGGCATCTTTGGAAGCCCTTCTAGAAGATCCTTGCCCCGTGTACTCCTGGCGTAGAGCCGAAGTTATCCTAAGCTCCACGTATTCTAAATTTTGTAATCTGGCAACTGGGCGCGTAAATCGACAGATCTGTCGATGCGTTGATCGAGGAGATCTGAAGGAAAGCCTTGATTTATTTATACTTTTAGATCAAAGAAAAGTGGATGCTTTTTGCGAGATGAACGACGTGCATCTCGCAAATCGAGAATCGAGATCGGGTTTATACCTTTTGACGCAGTCCGGGGTGAACAACTTATCACGTTACCTTAACAACGAAAAAGCAAAAGCGGTCGTGGATGCGGCAACATCGGTAGCTACCGTGGTTCAGGACATCGAGCGGAAAGGGGCCAAGTCCGTATGGCTAAGACCCGAGAGGATCCTTTCCATCATCCAATCTTTGCTGGACAACCATAATGCTTTACTGGACAACAACACAAAGCAACTCGACGTCCACGAAAGACTGGTATTGGCTTACGAGGAGACCACGCAAACTAATAAGGCTTTGGTGGACAGTATACGCAACCTTGATACGTATATGGGATGGGGACGGGTTTCTAAAGATAAAATTGAGGATATGATTACCAGGAGTATAGATGAGGGTATTAATAACCGCATCTATCTCGGCGAAAAAGAGATACCCAAGCACCTTATTGGGAATTTGGAAAGGCGCGCTACTTTTTTCCCTGCCATAAGCAGCGCAGTAATTTCCAAATTTCTAAAATCTAAAAACCACCCATGGGAAATGTGGAATAAAGCGACGGAAGATGACACCACGCGCATCATACCGATCAAATCATACTATAGAGCTGGGATGGCAAAACAACGGGATATCTTTTTTGAAGAGATATCTTTGGTAACGCGTACCGATTGCTATTTTAAATTCAACCACCCGGATGCTGGGGGCTTTGACGTCTTGCGAAAACCTACCAAAGGGTTTTTTACGACGCAAGGAACCATTCGCCGGGAACTTGGGTTGTTTATGGAGCTATTTTGCAAATTTAATCCCCAGTACCGCTATGTCGATAAGACGGACGATTTGATTTTGGAGTACCCAACGTAGGGTGAACGACAAGGTATTGTTTACGGCGGCTTTGGATATTCTTGGTAGGACGTATGACACTCCCGTTGCACTCTGCCACGGGATCGTGTCTTATGCTGGATAAGAAATGATTAACAAAAAAGTCAAGAATCGTATTTTAAAAAGGGTTGCTAAAGGTGAATCCACTCTGGATGCAATTGCCGACGAATTTGGCGTGTCTAAGGGCGCAATCTATAAATGGCGAAAAAAAGAAGATGCAGCGAAGATAGCTCCGCTGAAAGAGTATCGGCCAAGGAACCGCAAAATGGCCCTCCTCATTGAGACGGCGATCAATTTGTGCCTAGGAATGGAAATCCCCCCTAAGACTTTTGTCGAGCAGATGGCGAAGGAAGTTAGGGCGCGTAAAATTATATGTCAGGGAGAGGATTAGATGCCTCTAGAGGAAGAAAGAATATGTGGCCGTTCAAAAGTAAAGTACAGAAAGAGCGTGAGGCGAAGATTCTTCGCCTTGAGCGCGATATCGCGAGACTAGAGGAGTTCCAGAAGTTGGAAAACGAGAGAAATTCTATCTTTTCCAAGCAGCTAATAAAGGACCTAACGCAGAGCCTTGAGGAATTAAATGGACCCTAAAGAAAAACAACTCGAAGAATTCCGCGAGGATCTGAGAAAAATGGGGCCGGATGGGACTTATCCGAGCCTATGGCTTCCCCTAAAAACTTCAGAGAGCGAGAAGGGGATTTTAGAGGGTATCTTAGATGCTATTTTAGAAGGCATGCAATGCCCACCAGAATTTTTAGATGTGTTAAACGAAAATCGGACGGAGATGCTACCATGACAGAAGAAAACGTTGGCTATGAATTGCCCTACAGGGTTCAT
>Ga0209777_10005649_pt1 | contig 14323 bp, 11 predicted proteins | sample FrelakmetHBP12HB_FD_187147 | JGI IMG/M metagenome (GOLD analysis project Ga0209777, IMG submission 187147) | Freshwater lake sediment microbial communities from the University of Notre Dame, USA, for methane emissions studies -HBP12 HB (SPAdes)... | ecosystem: Environmental > Aquatic >...
CGTCGGGGGAAGCGTGACAGCATTATCCGTCGGCTGTGGCTTATCCATTACATAGATCTGGTCGGCGGTGATGGTAAGCTCGGTCGCCTGCCCGCTTTTGGGGCTGATCGCCATTTGCGCGCTGAACACCAGGGCGGTCGGGTAACCCACCAGGGACTCGCCGGGGATGACCAGCGCCTCGATCAATACCGGGTCGCCTTCATGCCCGATCTCGCTCTGGTCGACGGTTCCGCTCGGCGTTTGCTGGACGTATGTTTTCCCTGCATCGGTGGTGAACAGGGTGGCCGGCTGGCCTCCCAGTTGGACGATTTTTTGTGTGCCCCTCAGGATCTGGAACTGCGCATCGGGGAAGGGGATCTCGTAGCGGTCGACCTTTATCACCGAGGTCCCGTCCTGGTTGACATGGTCCACGCTGCCCCACACATCCACCGGACGGTTTTGGTAGGCCTGCAGGGCTTGCAGGTCGCCTTCCAGGATCATGTAGGAGGAATATGCATCCGTGCCATTCCAGGTCACCAGGGCATATTCGACTCGCTGGCTGCCATCCGCTTGTTTGTAGATGGTCACGTTGAGCAGGCCGCGCTGGCCTTCGATTGTTTGACCGGTCGGCTGCTGCTCGGGCGGCAAAGCGGTGGGTACCGCCGTCGGGAGAGGCTCGGGCGTTCCGCTGAAATTGATTGTATAGAACCCCTCCCCGCCTCCTCCGCCCCCGCCCCCGTGCCCGTTCTGTCCACCTCGGTTGTCGATGGACGTCCAGTCCAGCGTATTCCCCAGCCGGACTCCGGCGACAAAAGCATTTTTATAAGGCAGGGAAATATCCGAGGGGACGTCTGCCAGTTGGAAATTGCCTTCCTGGGCGGAAAGGGTGACCTGCCCGTTCACCAGTTCCAGGGTCCCTTCGATTCCGTCCTCGATCAGCGCGGTCACTTTCCAGGAATCCAGGTTGAATTTTGTCACCCCGCCGTCGGCCACGAACTGGCCGGTTGCCTCGATCAGGGTATTGGCCGGTACCTGCTCCAATCCGCTGAGGTTGCCGGTGGCAGTGTACGTCCCTACCATGATCAAAGGCGTTTTGCCTGTCTCGGCGGATGCAAAGGAACTCACGTAGCTGTAGATCGTCTCCGTCTGGTTCATTGGATAGGTCCTCAGCCATTCCCGGCTGAGGCCGCTCGGAGAGGACATCCTTTCCAGCTTGCCGGACTGGATGCTGGCGTCGAGCACGGCTTTCCAGGCTTCCTGCGCGGTGCGGATGGCGTAGGTACCCACCGTCTGGTAATCCACCAGGTTGGCCTGTACGGAAGCCACCTGCCCGGAATCGTCCAGTGTGATCAGCAGGCCTGACGGGCGCATGTCTTCCTGGCGGACGGCGAAGCCGTCCGGGCTGAGCGGCGCGACGTAATACGTTCCCCACATGTCCGTGGAGTCGATTTTGTACTCGAAATTGAAGCCGCGGGATTTCAGGAAGGCGTCGATATTCGCCGCCGCTTCCGCTGCGTTTATTTCAACTCCGGAGAGGACCTGGGAGTTTGGGTAATCCGCGTAGTAGCTGAAATAATGGTCCGACCGGATGGACATCCGTTGCTTGCCGTCGGTGATGACGTAATCCGTCGTACCGGGCAGCTCCCCCGGCGTTTGGTAGACTTCACCTTGAAGGCCGAAGCGTCCTGCCAGGGCCACGGCTTCATCCAGCGTCGCATGCTGGTCGGCCTGCAAACGGTAGACGTTTGCCTCGGCAGGCGCATCCGGCAGCGTCCCGCTCAGATAGAGGGTCGTGCCGTTCCAGGGATAGCCGCTGGCGTTCGGCGTCGGGCTTGCCTTGTTTTGGGCTTCAGACGCTGTGGGCGTGGCTTCCAGGGTGGACGTCGCCGGTGTGGCGGTGTTTCCCGCAGCCAGCTTGGGTTGTGGCACCAGGGAGCGGATGGCCCAGTTCATCAGTACTACCAGTGCGATCAGGCCCAGGATCCAGGCCAGGGTGGGGGCCAGCTTCTTCAGGGGATTCATGGAAGCGGTCCCTTTCGGTTTGTAGGCCGCTTTCAGGCGCATTTCCAGTTCAGACTGGAACTGCAGGTTGACCTTGGTTTGCGCCGCGACTTTTTGCAGCCTCGCCGAAACTTTTTCGTCTTCGGGGTTCGGTATCTGTTCAAAGTTTTTGATCGGTTCGTCTTTCATGGTTCCACCTCCAGTGCCAGCGAGGTCCGCTCCCGCAGGTCCTTCAGGCCGCGCGAGAGCAGCATCTTTACCGCCGCTTCGCTTTTGCCGGTGACCAGGCCCACTTCCTGGCTGCTCAGGCCCCCAAAGAAATACAGGATCAGCGCCTCCCCCCGGTCGGGGCTGATCTGTCTCAGGGCACGCGCAACGGATTCGATCTGCATATGTTGCAATACGGCTTTATCGGTCGGTAAGCCGGGGGTCGGGACGTGGTACGCCGCTTCGAGGGGGGCTTCGGGTTTCCGGCGCCTGAAGAACAGGGCCTTTTTCCGCACCGCAATGCCCATGATCCAGGCCGCGAAGGAACCCTCCCCGCGGAAAGAGCGGATGCCCTCCATGGCCGCCATGAACGTCTGCGAGGTCAGGTCTTCGGCATCCTTGACGTTGCCGGTGTGCGCCATGTGATAGCGGTAGACCCGCGGCACGTGCCTGTTGTAGAGCTCGGCGAACGCCTCCCCGTCGCTGCGCGCCCGTTGTGCAAGCGCAGCATCCTCCGTGGGCTGGTTTTGGGTATCTATGTTCATGCCGTGGTTGAGATCCTCCTCCAATGGGTTGCTCCCTCAGATATATGTTGCCGGGCGATATGAAAAGGTAACAGGGAGTTTTGCCTGAGGTGTTGTCTGGGGTGGAAGAATTTGTACGAATTCGGGATTCCGGGTTGCCATGCTATTAAACCACAGATGCCTGGTGGGGATGGCGCATTCGGGGTACCCGGCACCAAAATGGGTTCAGCCGCTGCCGCCGACCGCACCTTCGACATGCGGATGGGCATCACCGAAGACGCTCACAAGCGCTTCATCGCCACCATCTGGAAGGATAGGAGGAACCCGGATTTTTAATCGTTTGATTTCGGTTCCCGTAAATTCAGCAATTGTCTGTTGATCATAAAAGTGAGTCGTTCCGGAATTATTCTGGAGCGATGAACTTGTCATTATGCAACTTGGGGGTTGACTGTAAAATAGGAGCATCAGGACTTTTTTCGCTCGCAGCCGGGAGTTCCTTCCGTGCTGTTATATACAATGCTCGCAGAGTATGATATATAAATTTTACTCACAGACTCATGGTTGGGCGCTGAATCATAAATAGAGGGTTGACTTGTTTTAAATTCAAGGAGGTAAAATGCTAACAAACACTGAAAACAAATTAAGTCTGAAATTCATGTTACTGTTTATTCCGGTAGCATATGCTTCATATCTTTTTCACGAATTTGGACATTGGGTTGTTGGAGAGATTTTGGGAAATAATATGGCCTACAGCTTAAATAATGTATGGCCCAGAAGCGGACACTATATTGATGCAAGCCATGATCTATATGTTAGTATTGGTGGGCCAGCATTTACGATACTTCTATCACTGTTTTTTTTACTGATTATCGAAAGATATAAGACTATGTACGCCTACCCTGTTGTAATCTTTCAATTTGTTCTTCGATTTTTATCTCTAGTGGTAGGTGGATTTGCGAAACAGGATGAGGCGAGAATATCGGCGATTCTCGGACTTGGAACATATACTGTGGCAATAATCGTACTTTTGATATTATTCCTGATGGTATTGAGAGCAAGCTATTTACTAAGGATCAATTGGAAGAAAAATAGTTATCTATTTACAATGAGTACCTTGTGCGATCTTTTGGTCATTGGGACATATAGATTTTTTTCATAATGGGATGGTAAGCGAATCTTATCAATAATCAGATTGAGGTCATAAGCAGTTAGTTGGAATTGATCGCATAAACACTAGTGAAGCAGACGCTTCGCTCATACGCAGGAGTATGACCATGATTATCAAAGCGATGAAATATGAGAATGCTTCAGATTGGTTTGACTTCTTCGACAATCGTGCCTTCGCAGATCATCAAGACTGGAAAGGATGTTACTGTACGGGGCCCTTCATGCCTAGACTCAAAGAGTATGACAGCAAGAGTCCTGTAAGAAAAGAATATGCAAAATGGCTCATTGAAAATGGCATGATGAAAGGTTATTTGGCATATGAAAGCGGAAAAGTGATCGGCTGGTGTAACGTTAATATGAAATCTGCGTTCCCTAAATATGACGATGTTTCTGAAGAGAGTTCCAGGGTAATATCCATAGCTTGCTTCATGGTACAGAAAGAATATAGGCGAAAAGGAATAGCTCAAAAATTACTCAATAGAATAATAAAGGACGCGCAGAAGGAAGGCATAAGGATTATTGAAGCATACCCAAGAATAAAGGCACAAACTGAATATGGTAATTTTCATGGCGCATATTCCATGTATGAAAAGAATGGATTTAAATCAGAGAAAATAAAAGGCATAGATGTTGTCAGAAGGTATTTATAGTAGTTAACAACGCGTCTACCGGCTCCACCGGACAAGTGTGGGCAAAGCCCCGCACTTTCGGGGAAGTGGCTCCAACGGTGGATTCGGCGTCTGGTGGTTTTAGCCGCTATAGGCCGCCCAATAAAGTATCTCCAGCGGACAGCGTCTCTTCCGCTCGCGCGCAGGCGCGTTTTGCCAGAATTGCGCGATAATCGAGAAGGTGTCTCGCCAGTCCCGCCGCTGCAGCTGAGCCATACCGTTGGGCCGCTTTCGCTATTTATGGATTGTGCTTATTGAGGTGACTATGAAAATCTTCATTAGTGCGGATATCGAAGGGATAACGGGCGTTACGCATTGGGATGAAACGGACATCCATAAGCCCGACCATGCTGCTTTTCAGGAGCAAATGACTGCTGAAGTGGCGGCTGCGTGTGAAAGCGCACTCCAGGCCGGGGCAACAGAAATCTGGGTCAAAGATGCGCATGGCAGCGGCCGCAATCTTGTGGCGGCCAAACTGCCGCAAGCTGTAAGGCTGATTCGCGGCTGGAGTGGTCATCCATTCCAAATGTTGCAGGAGTTGGATAAATCTTTCACGGCAGTTCTGATGGTAGGTTACCATTCCCCCTCCGGGGGAGGGGGCAATCCGCTCAGTCATACCCTTACCGGCTGGTTGGCGGAACTCCGTGTCAATGGACAAAGAGTGTCAGAATTTCTCTTGAACGCATATATTGCGGGGTTGGTAAACGTGCCGGTGGTTTTTGTCTCTGGGGACAAAGGGCTTTGCGATGAGGTCCAGATTTTCAATCCTTCCATCGTCACCGTGCCGGTAAAAGAAGGGATTGGTAACTCTACCGTCAGCTTGCATCCCCATCTAGCTCTGAGCGAGATTCGAGAGAAAGTTGCGCAGGCGCTGCAGGGCGACTTGGAAGCTTGTCGCGTGGTGCTGCCTCGGTCTTTCCGCGTAGAGTTGCGATATAAAGATCACTATCATGCTTATCGTTATTCGTTCTATCCGGGAGCCGTTTTAAAAGATGCCTGTACCGTCGAGTTAGAAACGAATGACTACTTTGATGTGCTGCGGTGGCTTCTTTTTACTACTTAATGCATTAAGGCAGCCTAACACCGGCTCCAGCGCAGAGCGGCTTTGCGGTTACCAATATACCCATTCATCCGACGGTTTAGAACTGAGGTAAGAAATGAAATACTCTTGGGTTGATATTAGAAACGATGACTTCGAGCAATTATTCCATGAATGCCCCGAAGGGAATTATTTAGTGGTAAATCCCGAAGAGGCAAAAGACTTAATTCCTACTTTGTCAGAATCACATTTGGCAAAAGCAGATAGTGTATTTATTATGTGTTCAGGCACAGACACTGGTATTGCATATTATATGGCTAATATAAACCGAGTAGAAAATGGAACTTTGATGATAGATCAAGACCCGTTGGGATTCGCAGTAATAGATCAACTACCGAATGTTAGTGGGTGTTATATACAACATGGCAATTGGATGGGGAGAACCATTAATCCGCCATACGATTTTGGGGGATATATATTACACAGTGGGCTAGGAAATTGCTTTCCATTACCAACTTTGCCTCCAAATTCGAGGGGAAAAATAGAAGAATTACAAAATTCTTCTCAAGAAAAGGCTTTTGAAAAATTACTGGGGAAAATTACTGTGGTTTCTCCTGATTGACAATTCATCAAATCCTGCATCTCTCATATCCTATGTTTATAAGATCCCCCTCAAAAACCGTGATAGTCTCACCCCCGTCACGGTTTCTCGTTATATTAAGCCTGAAACGTTCTCTCTTAATAAATATACATTGATTGGCTGCCCCTTTAGCCTGTCAGGGGCATGTTTTCTAAACTATCCTATCACTGGTTCAATTAGTGAACCACCTAATCTTATTCAATTTTTTCTACGAAGAAAGCAGCCTATATCTCCATAAACTCCCTCACATCGCTTTCAGTTAATATTCCACTAAATGCCAATAAGCGTTGAATACCATCAGGACCCAGGCTTATAGATGGATTCCGAAGCATACCTTCCAACATCACCAGAAGTGCCTTAACTTCGACTAGTAGAACTTCATTTACATTTGTCTCTATTTTCATTCCTCGGATCGCGTCATCGGCATCTCCAGTGAAGGAACTTGAAATCACCATGAAATATAAGTTCTTAATACCCCTTTTTCGCAATCTTTCCCCCTGCCCAACAATATATTCTCGAATTGCGCGCTCATCCGTTCCCATGGTATACGCCTGTTGTCGCACTTTTGCATCGTAAATAATGGCATATCGAAATTCATCGCTAACCGCCACGCCATCGGGAACGCGACCATGGCCCTGCCCCATTAGTTCAGTTTCAAAACCCAACATACCAAATAAAACAGCAAGACGTTCCTCGAATTCTTTTTCGATGGCTTTTCCAGATTTATGACAAATCTCATCCAGGACAGGATCGTTAATTGCAAGCCTGGGTAAGATGGAAACAATAGGGGGAATATAACTTTCTGGCAATTCATCAAATGATAGTTCTTTTGTGCCTTTACCTGAAACAGTTGAAATTGTTTCAATGATTTCTATTGGCTCTTGTATCTGAGATTGCATGTGAAACCAAAAAGCATGCTCTATATCCCAAAGAAGTAATTGCCTATTCGCCTTTTCTGAAATTATTCTCTTAAGTTCGTGGTTTAGGTGATAGAAATTACAGTAATCTTCTGCAACATTTCCGGTGGGGAACCAAATATCTACATCCTTCAGCGCATTTACCATGGATGAATAATAAATTGGATAATCTTCCGGTGATTGAATTTGCCAGAAATAAGAGAGAAAGAATGGTATTGACCCCACTTTAGGTGCACCACGCAAATCCTGGCTGTATTTTCCAAGAGAACGAACAAATATGGTAAATTCTTCGATGATCTCTTTAGCCTTATCAATCGAAAGAGGTTTTGGGATCACCCGCTTTAGCAAAGCGATGAATTCATCTCGCTGATCAGCAGCAATACTATTCTTAGTTAATACATTGAAAAACATTTGCCCATTGATAGCCTGGAAACCCCATAAGCGATTGCGCTTGTTGAGGCCATCATTAGCCGTTTTAAACTCCTCCAATGGTATTTCACCTTGTAAGAAGCGGTTCATCCAACCTGTAACTTCAGGAATTACTGCAAGCCTTCTTTGATCCAATTCCTGCTCGGTATATTCCTTGCTGGCATTCAGGAATTTTTCGCCTTCATCAACATATTTCTGCCAGACGACGAGGGCTTTCTCAACTTGTTGGTTTGTCAGTTTCATAGAGTCCTCCGAGATATTGCATTACTGATCAGAATTCCATTTTATTCAGCAATTCCTTTAACGCCGCCAATTCCTCTTTCGACAAGGTTACCCCCTTGCCCATCTTCTCACCGTCCGGCGCCCATTCCCGGATGTCGTATTTCGGATCCCTGTCGTTCCAACTGACCAGGTTGATCTGCTTCTCCCACCCCGAAGCAGTCTTGGATAGCACCCCGATCTTTTTGATGATTTCAAACTTGATATCGGACATGGTTTAGGCCTCTCTAAGACAGTTTGTAGCAACAAGATTACCTTCCAGCAGGGGGAAAAATATTAATCTGATTTATCCATGTATAATATGGTTAATCCGTTAAGCGGAGGTGGATCGCCCGCAGGGGCGATCGTAAGAGGGTCTCGTACGAGGCCCTTTTATTATTTCGGATAGAGGCCGATGCCATATCCTTGGACGGGATGGATCGCTTGCAGATGTTTCTTCCGGTATATTTTTTCCCGTTACCTGCTTGCATCTTCCACTATCGCGATCTCTTCCTCCGTCAATCCATACAACTCATAGACCAGGGTGTCAATCGCCGCATCGGTTGACTCGATGTCGCGCTGGAGCATTTCCTTTTCCTGCGGCGTGCGCGGGGACTGTTTGTGTAATTCGAGCATTTTTTCTACCAGCACAACCATTTTATCGTGCAAGGTTTTTTCAGTGGAATTATTGAAATTTATAGAATGGATATTTACCTTTTTCAAATAACGTGGGTCAATATTTACTATGTTATATGATTTGGCAAAAAGCCAATTGATTAGATTTGAATTTAATATCCCCAGTAAATAATGAATATCATATGATGTGCCTTCACGCATAATTACATTTGTGATGCTATTATTATTTACAGAATCATCGTTGATAAAGGTGGCAATTACGCGTCTTTCAAGTTTGGGGTTTCGAATTGACTGAATAAGCAATCTTTCTGTCATAAACACAGACGGATCTCGAATTTCAGCTATCCATTCACCATAACTGAGCCATTCATCATTCTTAATTGGAAAAGAATAACGAGAGATATCACTTCCTCGAAACATAATGCGGAAGGATTTATCTTTTTTATAGCTTGCTGTAAATGGTTTTGATTCCAGAATGTATTTTGTTTGAGAAGGAATGCCTTTGCCAACTTGATAAGGTTTCGGACCCGTGGTTGCTCTGGCAATTTTGTCAAGGAGAACAGATTTATTACCCAATTTGTGGATAATTTCATTATCATCTATCGATAAATGAACATCAATTCTGCTTTCATTTTGTGATAACCATTTATTTTGATCTATATTAAATTCATTAATAAACTTTTCTGCAGCCAAATCTTCTAGGGTATTATTTTTGTAAGCTATTCTAACTTTGGTAAGTTTTTTATGAGATCCTTTTACCACAACGAATACACAAACATCTACTTTGACACCCTTAAATATATTTTCATGAAGGACTAATAACTGTTCAAGGTAAGTTTCAGATAAAACAAGTATTCGTAAATGTTCTGCATTTCGAACCGTAAACCACGTATCTGGGACGATAAAACTAAACAAACTATTAGGTTTAATTAAAGAGATTCCTTTTTCAATAAAATACCAATAACTATCGAATCTTCCTTGTGATGTTTTATAGTAATTGCGATAATAAGTTTTTTCTTTTTCAGTTAACGATGCTCCATATGGTGGATTACCAATGACTGCATCAAATCCACCCGCGATGAATATTTGCGGGAAAGCCGCCTGCCAGTTGAAGGCATTGACCCGATAGCGCTCCTCCTCATCCGAAAACATCTTCCCTTCGTAATAATCCGGTCCGATCAGGGAATTGCCACACTGGATATTTTTACCTAAATCGGGCAAGGCGCGCTCCTTGAACAGTCCCAATTGCGAGCCGATGCTCTCCTGGCTTTCGCCCTCCAGCACCTTGAGCGAAAGTGAGAGCTTGGTCACTTCCACCGCCTGCGGGTCGATGTCCACGCCGTGGATATTGTTCAGTAAAATGCGCTTCTTTTCGGCAGTGGTCAGCCTCCAGTCGCCGCCCTGCGCCTGGTAGATCGCCGGGGCTTTCCCCTTTGCCCATGTTTCCGGCTCGTGCCTGGAGTACCATTGGATATGCCAGTCCACCAGGTACTGGAATGCCCCTAATAAGAATGAACCGGAGCCACAGGCCGGGTCGAGGACCTTAAGGCTGGCGACTTCATTCGGGGTTTTTCCTTCCAGGAGTTTCCCTACGGTGTTTTTGACGATGTAATCGACGATATACGTTGGGGTGTAGTACACCCCGCCCGCCTTGCGGACTTCGGGCTTTTCCTCCACTTTCGCCTGGTGTCCGGCGGTCAGCCGGATCACTTTCCCCAGGAAGCGCTCGTACACCTGTCCCAGGATGTCGGCGGGGATTTCCCGGAAGACATATGGGCTCGGGTAATACAGGTCGCTGAGTATTTCTTTCAGCGCCTTGTCGTCGATTGCCAGCCGCATGGTCAGGTCGTCCGGGTTGCTGGATTGTCCTTTTTCTTTCGCGAAGTGGAAGAGGCCTGAGTTATAGCGGTTGTCCGCCTGCCGGAATAATTGGCACAGGCGCTCGTAAACTTGTTCACCGTTCAGCAAATCCTGCAACTGGTCCTCGCGTTCGATTCCCCGGTCCTCGCAGATGCGCAGGAAGACGATCCGGTCGATGGTCATTTGCACGGCGTAATTTAATTCGTGAATATGCAGGTCGGGATTGCGCAGGGCAATATTACGCGCCAGCAGGTCGCGCCAGCTTTCCATTTCTTCCAGGAAGGCGTCATCCACTTCGGTGGTGCCCCTCTTGCCCTTGAGGCCTTCGGCATACTGGTCGAACGACCCTTTCAGCACGGCCTCCCGCGAGAAGATTGCCGCGATCTCGTCCCACCTGGAGAGGTACTCCTTGAATTTCAATAACATGACCCGCCCGGTCCCGGCGCTGTCGCTTTTATCCGGCTTGCTCCGGCTTTCGTAAACGGCGAATTCCTCGAAGTCGGTCAGGATGCTGAGTGGCAGCTTGGCAGACCAGGCATACCGTCGCAGTTGAAAAGCCGGATAGATATCGTACTCGATATTGACGGCTGGTTTCTTGGCTTCGACAAAGAATTTGCGCGTCCCCCCGATCCGGAAAGCATAATCCGGGGCCTTGGTGGCCCCTTCCACTTCCAGCGAATCTTCGTGGGTCACATCCTTATAGGCTTCGGCGTACCCCTGTTCGTTATCGATGTCCCAGCCTAAAGCCTTGAAGAATGGATCCAAAAATTCGCGGCGCAATTGTGTTTCGTTGTATTTGCCGGAGCGATAAGAATCGCGGTTTTGCTCGAAGCGTTCGACCAGTTGGCGGATTTTCTCTGGCGCGGCCATTTGCCCTCATTGTATTCCATGCTTTGTATTTACGTTTTACTCAATCCATTTTAGGGCAAAAGCAGGGGAAAGGCAAGTAGGGCATTTTCACCCTGCAGGGATTTAATAAGTCAAACGACGAACCTTGTCTTTCACCCTGTGGAAGCCTTGTTTGCGACGGAAGGGTCTCCTGCTCGCTTCTGTCCCCGCCTTGACTTTCTCGCACAAATGTTCTATAATTTCTTCAGGGAAGGGATGGCTCTTGCCAAGGCGGCTTCCAGCCGCCACTGCGCAGCGTCCCTGTGGGATTGGCTGTCTCGGCGATTACGCAGTATCCCTGTGGGACATGAGTCGCCGATGGCAAAACGAGCGTGGCGTCCCTTTTTAATTTGTGAGTCATTTATTATGCAGCCCCTTTCTTCTCCTCACTCGTGCACTCTTCTCTTCTCAACGTTTGATTGTTTTGGAATTATTCCTCAGATCAATTCGCAAACAAGGTGTAAAAAGGTATTTAAGTATGAAGGAACCACAAGAGAGTATTCGTTCCTCGATTGTTCCTCGAATCACCTCCACAGCCTGGTACTTTATAATGAAGAAGCCCACGGAGGGAATTGTTCCTCGTTCGTTTTGAGGAACGAATACACTGAATCCCCTGCGCCTCCGGGATGCCGCCTCAGTTTTCATTCTTTGGTATGATAAAGGTATGGACGCACAAAACACCCCCATTGAGTTGAACAGCCGCGTGCTGGTGGAACTGGTGGACTCCTCCGGCGAAGCCGAGCGGCGTGAGTTCACCCTTGTCGCTACCCGGCAGGCCGACTTCAAGTCGGGCCTGCTCGACGAGAACACCCCGCTGGGGCGCGCCCTGCTCGGCCATCGTGCCGGGGAGGTCATCCCTTACCGGGTGGGGGACTTGAAGGAGGTAAGGATCCTGGCGGTGGAAAGCGGGGAAGAGTCCTCCCTCCCTTCGGAGGCGGCGGACAAGCGCCGGGCGGACGTGCAGAAGGCTCAGACGCAGTCGGAGATCACCAACCAGATGATCTTTGCCACGGCCAGCGGCAGTAAATGGGGCGATTATGATGTCGATGTGGAGAAATTGATGAAAGAAGATGAGCAAAGGGAGCAGGAGCAAAAGGATCAGGACAAGAAGGATCAGGACAAGAAGGATCAGGATGAAAAGGGACGGGAATAGCCGGGCTTGAGTCTGTCCGTCATCGCAACCTGTACGATAACCCCCCGTCATGGAGTTGAGCTGCTTTGCTCTCGAAGCTCCGGCGGGTCGAACTTTACCAATTTAGAATCCTGGGCAGGGATATGGAAAAGCCGCTTTCCCTGGGTGTTGGTTACTGTTTCTCCAACTTTTTCTGGTAGATGCGGTAACGTTTATAGATCTTCGCCCCCATGCGCCGGGCCAGCGGGAAAGTGTCCACGTTGTCATCGCCGGTCAGGGACAGGTCGGCCCATTGGTAGCCTTTGGCAGCCGCCCGGCGGGCCATTTCGTCGAAGAGCAGCACGCCCACCCCCATGTCCCAATATTCGGGCACGACCGCCACGCTTTTGATGGCAAGGCATTTTGGCTTGAGACGTCCATATTTCAGCAGCCGCAGGTAATCCCACGGGTGGCGCAGTCCGTTGAGGTGGATGAGCACCTCGTTCATGTTGGGTACGCCGGGGAACCAGCCGACGGCCTTGCCCTTCACTTCGGCGAAAAGGACAAGGTCGGGATCGGCGATGTCGACCATGGGCAGGATCATTTGCTCGATGGAAGACCGCGTATAGGGAGTGTAATCCGACATGTGTGCCAGGCCGCGGTTCTGCAATTCGACGATGCGGTCGATTTCGCCGTCGATGTCCTTGAGGTTGGCGCTGCGCACGCTGATGTTTTTTCGCAGGCGGACCTTTTCCGCCAGCCTGATCAGGTGCTGGACCTCGGGGTTGTTCAGGTTCAGGTCGATGGCATATGCCAGGCCGTCGCCGATAAATTTTTGGAAACCGTACCGCTCGAAAAATGCCGGGTAATATGGCGGGTTGTGCCCGCAAAGAGAGGTCGGTGGACGGTCGCGACCCTCGATCAGGATGCCGCGCGAGTCTTCGCGGTCCAGGTTGTAAGTCCCGATGATGCTGAGCAGGTTGTGTTCCGCGGTCCAGGCTTCGGCCTGGCTGAAGAGTGCTTCGGCCACGGCGTAGTCGTCCACGCATTCGAAGAACCCGATCGTGCAGTCCCCGTACCCTTTGGCTTTGCTGGCGGTGGTGTCTTCGGCGCAGGCGATCGTCCCCACCGCTTTGCCCTTCTGCCAGGCGACGAACAGTTCGGCGTAACCGTCCTTGAAGAACAGGCCGCGCCTCGGGTCGGTCGTTTTGGCCCGCTCCGACATCAAGGGAGGCACCCACAACGGGTCGTTTTTGTAGATTTTCCACGGGAACGTAAGAAAGGCGTGCCTTTGACGTCGGGTGCTTATGGGAAGGACTTCGATATTGGACATAATGCAAACCTCAATGTTTAAAAGAATAAACCCACCACCGGAGGAAGGATGCGCAGCTTTAAAGGGTGATCAGCACGATGGCTGCCAGCGCAGCCAGGATGCCCATCACCTGCGACCGGTTGAGCCTTTCATGCAGGATGAGCCCGGCCAGCAGGACCGTTGAGCCGGGGTAGAGTGAAACCAGCACGGCGGCTACATCCATGCGCCCTGCCTGCCCCGCCAGGATATACAGCCCGTTCCCGGTGATATCCAGGAGGCCGTTCAATGCGATCAGCGGCAAGACCGTGCGCGCCGGCAGCAGCGGCTGGCGCGTCAGCAAGGCGTAGAGGACCATGGTCAATGTCCCTGCCAGGCGGGAGGCGACCATTGGCAGGAAAAGGTTGGTCTGGCTGCCGCGTTCGAACAGGATGAGATAGACCCCAAAACTGAGCCCGGCAATGAGCGGCAGGCTCAGGTCTGCAAGCCGCAGGCGCAGGTTTTTTTGCCCCCCATCGGATTGGGAGATGAACCAGATGGCGACCAGCGCCAGAACGAACCCGGCAAAAGTCAGGAGACCCGGGAAGCCATCCAGGATCGAGCCCACGACCATCGGTAGCAGCGCAGCCGTCAGTGCAGAGACGGGAGCGGCGACGCTCATCTTGCCTTCTGTCATGGATTTGAAAAATA
>Ga0209777_10005650_pt1 | contig 14321 bp, 13 predicted proteins | sample FrelakmetHBP12HB_FD_187147 | JGI IMG/M metagenome (GOLD analysis project Ga0209777, IMG submission 187147) | Freshwater lake sediment microbial communities from the University of Notre Dame, USA, for methane emissions studies -HBP12 HB (SPAdes)... | ecosystem: Environmental > Aquatic >...
CTCTCAGGACTCTCCATTATTTTCAATGGGGGATTCCACAAGGGGCATAGCCCCTTTGGCGGGGGCATGGGGGTGTCCCCCACTCTCCTCATAATTCCCCCCAAGAATGGGGGGCAGGGGGTTGAAAGAACTATTTTCGAAGAAATCCCCCATGCTGGCTTGCCGCCATCTCCATGAAGGATGAAAATACAAATACCTCATCCCCCATCCGCCTACGGCGGACCACCAGAGAGGCCAGCCTCTCTGGACTCTCCCCTGTTATCAAGGTGGGATTCCACCGGTTTTAGATAGCTCACTGGGCACTCGCCTATATTGCTGCTATAATTAAACACGGATTTTGTCGTGCCCGAGGTGCATGGATGTGGCCATTGATAGGACAGGAGAGGGTGGTTGCCTGGCTTGAGCAGAGCCTGAAGCAGGGACGGCTGAGCCATGCTTACCTTTTTCTGGGGCCTCCGCATGTGGGCAAGACCAGCCTGGCTCTTTGCCTGGCCCAGGCGCTCAACTGCCGGAGTCCGGGCTCTCCCTGTGGGCAGTGTCCTTCCTGTAGGCGCATCGCCTCTGCAAAACATGCCGATGTCCAGTTAATTGGTGTGATCCAGGATGCCCAGGAGATAAGCATCGAGCAGGTTAAGGATTTACAGCAGGACGCCAGCCTGCCACCGTACGAGGGCAGCTATAAGGTATTTATCATAACTGAGGCAGAACGCCTCTCCCCGGAGGCGGCCAACCGCCTACTCAAAACGCTTGAGGAGCCTCCGCCTCAGGTGGTCATCATTTTGTTGGCCAGCGCTGAAGAGAGGTTATTGCCCACAGTTATTTCCCGTTGCCACCGGCTAGAGCTTAGGCCGGTGCCTGCCAGGCAGCTTGAGCAGGCTCTGATGGAGCGAGAGGGCATGGAGGCGGAGCTGGCCAAACGGCTGGCTCATCTGGCGGCTGGTTGCCCTGGCCTGGCGCTTTCCAGCGAAGCCAGGAAGAGTCTGCTTGATGAGCGTCCCCAAAGGCTGGCGGAACTTAGCAGCCTGGATAGAGCAGGCAACATGGAACGCTTTGCTTTCGCCGGTCGGCTGGCTGAGCAGTTCTCTAAACGGCGTGCCTGGGTGGATGCGGAGTTGAGACTGTGGCTGAGCTGGTGGCGAGACCTGTTGTTAACTAAAGTGGGGTTAAAAGACTCTGTTGTCAATATAGACCTGGAGACTGAGCTAGAGGATCGGGTTCAATCTCTCAGCCTGTCCCAAATATCGAGTTTCCTGTCCAACCTGGGGCAGGCTATGAGGCAGCTTGAGCAAAACGCCAATTCCCGGCTGGTGCTGGAGGTACTCATGTTGAATCTGCCCCGGCTGTCTCCGGCGCAAGAAAGGAGATAACTTTGGACTTTTCCTATAGTGCTGAGGAGTTAGCTCTGCAGAAGGAGGTCAGGGAATTCCTGAAGAACGATATGCCTCCTCAAGTGCCATATGAGGTGGAGCATGAGAAGGGGTGGGAGGGGCCCTATACCAGAGCGTTTGTTCGCAGACTGGGAGCCAAAGGCTGGCTCACTCCTTCCTGGCCCAGGGAGTATGGCGGCCTGGGTGCAAGCTATATGCAGCGCTATATCATAGGGGAGGAAATGTCCTATTTCGGCGGCCCGCGTACACTCATCGGCGCTACCATGGCCGGGCCAACTATTTTGCTCTACGGCACTGAGGAGCAAAAAAAGGAATTTTTGCCCCCCCTTGCCCGTGGGGAAATAGAGTTCGCTTTGGGCTATACCGAGCCTGAGGCTGGCTCCGACCTGGCTGCTATGGATATCAGAGCGGTGGAGAAGGACGACCATTACCTCATCAATGGCCAGAAGATTTTTAACACTGGCTGCCATTATTCGGATTATCACTGGCTGGGGGCCAGGACCGACCCGCAAGCCCCTCGACACCGGGGCATCTCCCTGTTCATTGTGGATCTCAAGAGCCCAGGTATTAGCTTGGATGCGATAATTACTATGGCTGGCTATCGTACCAATGCGGTATATTACGATAATGTGCGCGTGCCCAAGAAGAATATGGTTGGGGAGAAGAATAAGGGCTGGTATCAAATAGCCACAGCCCTGGACTTTGAGCGCACCTACGAGGCGGGGGGTGTAGAACGGCAGTTCCATGTTCTTTTAGACTACTGCCGCCATACCCGTCGCTGCGGCCAACCCGTAACCCAGGACATTGAGGTGCGCCAAAAGCTGGCCAAGATAGCAGTGGAGATTGACGTGCTTAAGTTGTTTGCCGTGCGCTTGGCCTGTCTGCTTAACAAGGGCACTGTCCCCAACTATGAAGCGGCTATGGCCAAGCTCTTTGGGAGCGAGTTGGAGCAGCGTCTCTCGCAGACTGGCGCAGAGATTCTAGGACTTTACTGCCAGCTTCAGGAAGGTGATAAACTTGCCCCCATGGATGGCCGCCTGGAGCTTTATCATCGCATGACAGTACGTTGGACTATAGTCAGGGGTAGCTCTGAGATTATGAGGACGCTCATTGCTACCAGAGGTTTGGGCATGCCCCGCGGGTAAAACGGGGCTTGATTGGAGTTCAAAATGCCAGATATAGTTGGTGTCCGGTTCAAGAAGGCCGGCCAGTTGAATTATTTTGATCCAGCAGGGATAGCTCTAAAGGTGGGGTATCAGGTGGTGGTGGAGACCACCCGTGGCCTTGAGCTGGGCACTGTGGTTATTCCCCCGCGGCAGACGAATGAAACAACCGAGCCACTCAAGCCGGTGTTGCGCCTGGCCAGCGCCGAGGACATCAGCAAGGCTGCCCAATTAGAGGAGCGAGAGCGGGAAGCCCTTATTCGTTGTCGAGAGGCGGTAGGCCAGTTGGGGTTGCCCATGAAACTACTCATCGCTGAGTATAATCTGGATGCCAGCCGTCTCACTGTCTATTTCTGTGCTCAGGGGCGGGTGGACTTCCGTGGGCTGGTGCGACAGCTTGCCAGCACCCTCCAGACTCGGGTGGAATTACGTCAGGTGGGGACCAGGGACGAGGCCAAGCTCTGCGGCCGCTATGGTCACTGCGGGCGGCCCCTCTGTTGCGTTAGCTTCATGACAGAGTTCGCCCCGGTATCTATTAAAATGGCCAAGGAGCAAGACCTGCCTCTCAACCCCCCGAAAATTTCAGGCCTCTGTGGGCGGCTTCTCTGTTGCCTGGCGTATGAATACGATTTTTATCACACTACGAAGGAGAAGTTGCCCAAAGCCGGCAAACGGGTCAATACTCCTATGGGCCCGGCCACGGTGCTCTGGGTCAGCGTGATAAAGCAGACGGTCATGGTGCAAGTAGAGAGTCAGGCTGTTGTGGAGTTGACTTTGGACCAGATTAACGCTGAGGGACAGGCTGCACAGAAGGCTCCAGCTCGATCCGGTAAGGCAAAGGGCAGCTCCCAGAAAAAGGCTGCCTCCGGTGGAAAGGACTTAGGCCGGCCTGGCACTGAGGGGCAGGAACTTGAGCCACTGTGATTGTGTCCGCAGGTATTGGTAGGGGATGTAGAAGCCATTGTGGCGTGGTGGCATAGGCTGTCGGAAGAGTTTCATCCCGGCTTCGGCCGGGGTTCTCCCTGCTTTGCGGCGGTTGCATGGTATGCAGGCGCTGACCACATTAGTCCAGGTGTGCTTTCCACCGCGGTATCGGGGCATTACGTGATCTAAGGTGAGCTGTCTGCTCTCCTTCCCGCAATACTGGCACATATAGTGGTCGCGATTGAACACCTCCACCCGGGTAAGCCGCTGCTGGGGTTGTGGCCGTTTGATGAGTTGAATCAGGCGGATGACTGAAGGCAGAGGGAAGACTGTTGAGGCCGAGTGAAGCTCTCCGGAGCCATTTTCCAGAAGCTCAGCCTTGCCCTGATAAACAAGCAGGAATGCCCGCCGGGCCTGACAGATGTTTAGCGGCTCATAGTTCTGGTTGAGCACCAACACTGGCGAGTTTACCATCACAATTTTCGCTTCACAATATAAAACTGGTTTATTTTAGCTCAAAATGGACTGTTGGGCAAGAAGTATGTGCCCTCAATCCGTGGATTTGCTTGCAATTCTGAGGCACAGTGTAATGAAGTGGTCATTGTGAGGAGCCTGCCTGTGGCGGACGACGAAGCAATCTGAGAAAAAAGGGAACGAGATTGCCACGTCCACCTACGGCGGACTCGCAATGACAAATGGGGTAGAGACAAAGACGGGTTCACTCCGGCGGCCAGCGGGGAATAAGGGCGTCTATCTCAGTCATCAGACGCAGAACTCCACATAGGCCCATGATAGGTCGTGTCCACTGTGCTATACTAATGTACCTACCCGCCTAATGTGGCGGTTATTACAGCCTATGAGCCAAAACCTGAAGAATGGATTGACTGGAGGATAAGGAAGGGAGGCAAGCCATGAGAAGATGCCCACTGTGTGGCGGTGAGCTTGAAGAGAAGACCATTACCCATCCCCAGGAGTACAAGGGGAGAATAATCATCCTGGAGAATGTGCCTGCTAAGGTATGTCGCCAGTGTGGTGAAGTGTTGCTTGGTCCCGATGTTCTGGAGAGAGTACAGTCAGTGGTATGGGCAGAGGCAACACCGAGGCGCACTACCCGAGTGCCAGTATATGATTTGGCCGAGGTTAAATAGGCGGCTGGAATTCACAAGTTCACTACACCGGCCAGCCGGGAACAAAGGCTTGTGCTCTCTTTTCCCGCCCACTAGACATATATGGGGGGCACCCACAGTAACCCACCAGAGGGGCTTTGTATTTATTTAATGTAGTAGTGCTCCCCCTTTCTGTTCTCAAAAGGCTTTATTTGTATCTATGTCGATGCTCTGAGGCGCTTTACTGTCTCTGCCACAGTGCTGACCTCACGCTTGATTCTGCGTTTAGTTCTCACTTCGGAAATCAGCAATCGTCCTTCATGCCTTAGACCGCAAAAGAGCACAATAGGCCAAGATTTTGTCCTTTTTTTCAGATTGACCATTAGACCAACTGTTGGGGAATGAGAAGACACTAATATGTATGAATATGTATGGTGCAAAATTTTTGCGGCATGAGGATGAAGAAGGTATTCGGTAAAAAGTGGCATCAATTTCGCGTATTGTTCACAGTCGAGGAATTCTTTGCAAAAGTCTCGGAAAGGAGACCATACTCTTATAATCGCTCGGAACCCGTTTATAGATGTAGTGGTACGTTTAGCTTCGGGAGAATGGCGGGATAAGATATCTATGTCTTTATTTCTTTGCCCCTGAACATTTTTTAAAGATTTCAGAACATCTTCGGTCTTCAATTCCTTTAACGGATATGTTTGTTTCATAAAGGCGATGAATTCATTATTCAGATTGGTAAGCAGTTCTTCCATTCGTTCTGGCCTCAGTAAGTAGGCATATATGGCGAAGTACTCTCCGCTAATATCTTGTATCCGTGCAGATGTCCCCTTAAGTTTTTTACCTTCACATAAATCTAGCACCACCCGAATTACCACAGTATGAGCACCACTGAATCCTCTGCTGGTTGGATTAACCAATCTATACAAAGCTCTTAAGAGAATCGGTGCCTCTTCGCTGTTGAATTCAGATGATATGGTAATGTCAATGAGGTGGGGCTTTCCTATGCGTAGTTTGAAAGGGAGACCAAACGGTCGCCACATCTTGGGCGGAATGTTACCATAGGAAGGCGTTAATTGAAATACACCATTTGATGCAAACTGTTGTAGTATTTGTTTACCTTCCTCTTCTGAGGGAAGCCGAAAACCTTCGACTTCGAAGCTCCAGTCGGTTACGCTTGAACACGGGCACCAATCCATATTGGAAATAGCTTTAGTCTTGCGGAAATAGTCAAAGAGCAGGCATTTGTTCTGAAATCTGCAGATGCGACGGTATCCTATGCTCTTTAACTCCAGATTCCTGTTGCTGCGGTTGTGTATCCACAATATGGCCTTTCTACTCGTAAAAAGGCTACGGACATCTTCAGCGTCTCCCAACGTATGACTTACCTCTATATTGGGCTTCAGCCAACGGCGAATGATGTGGGGTAACACATAATATCGCAGAAGTCCTAGGAATGTTAAGATTGGTCCGACAATTATCGCAATTGACTTAATCAGCGACAACGACATTAGCTGTTCCCTTTCAGCCGCTACCTGCTGTTTGCCAGCGTTATTTAAATGTCAGTCAGCAAGGTTGCTGCCTCACAGCACGTCCTTCTTGGTCAAATATTCAAATGTCTCACGGCGATGGATGAAATGGGTTATACCCTCTCCTAGTAGGACAATAGCTGTCTTCAGAGAGAGTTTAATGTTTTACCCCTGGTTCTCTATATGACTGTACTTGTCACATAGTAAGCTGCTGCTATCTGAATGTCAAGAGTGAGGTTTGAGGTCTTTTATCAATTCCTTTTCAACCCCCTAAGTCCCCCAGTGTTGGATGAGGTAGGGGCAATTCATGAATTGCCCCTACAGGGATACCCCCCATCCGCCTCAGGCGGACCAGCAGGATGTGTCCTGCACCTCTTTCTCAAAGACCTCTGGTCACATAGTAAATTGTTGTCACCACAATGTCAAGCGTGGCTTTCGTGCAGTACAGCCTGAACCTCCTCCAATTATACCGTCATGCCTTTCTACGTACCTCCAGGCCGTCTGCGGGGGACCGCTCATTAAAAGAATTCACCGACTTGCTGCCCGGTCAGCGGGCAGATGCCCACACCAGGGCGTCGGCAAAGGATATACGCCCGGATGATCTACACGGAAGAAGCGCCTGAAGTACCAGGCCTTTATCCAGTGTAAAAGGTGTGATGTGCTACTTCTGAAAGAAGACTATAAGGTGTTCTACAGCTATATCTCGTGGTACCTGGTAAACTGAGGTCAGATTGATCCTGTCGGGGGAATAAAATAGCAAGGTTGGGATACTCGCAACGCCACTTGTATCGGTTGTGTCTGAACTAGCGCCTGATCCTATGCCAGTCCATTAAGCTGTAGGCAGAACTCCACCCCTGGATTGCCAACTGGCTGTGGATAGTCTCACCTCGCCTTGGACAGTCATGAATGTCAACCACTGTTTGTAGCGGAGGTCGAGGCTTTCTACCAGCATTCTTAGCGCCTGGGGGGTACTATTACCACCCGCGAAGAGTTCAGTGGCTGGAAATTTGAGGCTCGGCCCTTTGCCCATGCCTGCCAAGTGTAGGTGCCAGGGATTATAGGATTGACGAAAAGTCCCATAACGGTGTTCAGCACCGCTTGATGGACTGCCGTGTTATAGTTACGAGTGACATCAAGAATCAACTCCCTGGTCGTAAGATTCAGGTATACACTGCCAACATTCAAACGCACTGGTCCCCGCACCCACTGTACCACTGCTGTGGACCATATGGCACTTCGGATTTCCAGAGTAAAACCATCTACATTGACTGACCCCAACAGTTTGCCATGAGCGGTTCGGCTAATGTCCCCAGAATAGCCTAAAGGGATTCGGATCTTCACCTGCTTAACGAAGTCACCAGCGCTGTCTAGGTTGCTCAGATTAAAGGTATAAACCGCATTCCTTGCACCGGCCATATTATTGGTGGTAGCCACCGAGAATCCGGGTGGATTGTGGAAAGCGGCTTGGGCTGGTGTCGCCAGGGGCACCAGTGTCCCCAATAGTAAGAGTGCCACACTAATAATGATTACCTTTTTCATCCCCCCACTCCTCAGAAGTATGGACTAGCAAACTCCATGGATAACCAGGGGCCGTTCAGGAACTTGCGGTGATTCCTCGCCACGACCTGCCAAAATACTCTTTACCTTCCAATGTCTCTTGGATTGGATGTAGACCCTCACAAACGTACAGCTACGATATGAGCATAACCTAGATAACTCTTCTGTCTCCAGATTAGCACAATTTATTTTTCTGTCAATAGGTGGAAACCCTAACATGATCGCGGATTGTGCAATGAAATAAAGCCAAACAGCTTCGCCAAGCCCCTTGTCCTCCAAGCTCTGAGGAAACCTCGGCAATCTTGAAGGGGCACCATTCTGTAATTGTAATATTTTTGTAACACCTAGAGCTGTAGAAAAAGCGATGGCAATGCCAAAGGTAGAGGACATTTAGGCAAATATCGTCAGGTATCAGCACAGGCGAATCGGAATATGTGGCGTATCTAAACCGGCAGTCGTCCCCTGGGAACAGGTACCTTCGGATGCATTCTGTCCAATTCCACCGGCAAGACCTGATAGCCTTTTCCCTTGAGGGTGTATTGGTTGAAGGCGATGGCCTCAGCGTCATGATTGAGGCCGGATATTACGATGACGTTAGCCTTAGACTTCACCGTATTCAGGGCGCTATTCAGTGCCTTGGTAGCAGAACTGTGCTTGACAGTTTCACCCAGCGCCTGGTATTCCAGATCGAGCAGCTCAGCCAGCTTGGAGGCCGGGCTTTGTTTTGACTGCTTCAGCCGACTGATATTGCCCCTGAGCCTGGTGACGTCCGGAACGCTAAGGTAACGCAAGGGACTTAATGAGATCCTTATCTCCCGTGCCAGACTCAGAGCCTGTATTAAAGCCTCTCGTGGGTAGAGCTGTCGGGTAGTCAAGACAACCTCTTTATCGGTATAGGCAGCAAATGCCGAGGGGATATGTTCCCTGGCCAGAGTAAGGGCGGTGGTGATGAGGCTATAGGCCACCTTGTCCTTTTCCTCCTCATCGGTGGTGGAGAGGTTAACCAGCAGGATAGCAGACTCAACGCCCATGTCCAGGAACTCTTTGACCACTACTTGCTGCAGCTTCATCGTGTGTTTCCAGTCTATTGTCTTGGCACGGTCTCCCGGCTGATACGGGCGAAGTCCATAGCACTCTAGTCCTTTGCTGGAGGTGCGCTGCCTTGCTGAGGACATAGAGCTCATTGCCTCCAGTGCTCCGGTGGCGCTTATCTCCAGATACCTTCGGGCCAGCCACTCGGCATATTTGGCCCTGGGGATGACGAACATGTTCACCAGTGCCAGCTTGAAGCGCCTCCGCAATAGTCCCCGGGGATCAAGAAAAGTCCCCCAACACTCAATAGTGGACGGTCCGGCAAGTGGCGGTGTAAAGTGGGTGCCCACCTCAAGCGTTGGCTGGTCAAGTGTCAACCGGTCAGGTCTGATACGAAACCACGGGTGAAGTGAGCTAAGCCATAGCTGCCCACCCAGCTCGGAGTGGTTTGCTAGCCTCACCGTTATATGGACGAGATCACCGGCTATCACCCTGTGGGTGACTATATCTGCCTGGCAAGGTGTTTTGGGGGTTCTACGCACTACCAGGCCTATGACGGCGCCCAGGTAGATTGCCAGTATTGCACAGCTTATAGCCAGGCCCCAGACTTCCACCGCCAGGGCTATGAGTCCAATAGCCACCAGCGAGATGGCCAGAACGAGACAGAAACCGGTGGGTTTCAGTCCCTCGGAGTCTTTGACAGAGGTGGTACTTGAGCCAAATTCCCTCAAGTTGTGGTCAAGCAGAGGTATTATGGGGAGGGTGAACACCGGGCTGACCCAGACACCTACCGTAGGCTTAAAAAGGAGGGGTAAGGACAGAGCCAGGAACAGGCTCAGAATTACCTTGTGCCTGGCCTCCTGCCTTCCGAACTCCACGTAGAAATAGAGTAGCAGCATCAAGAGTGGTATAGGTATGGCTATAAGAGGTGCAAATACGATGGCGATGATTAGCGCTGCTACTACGTACACCCTGGACAGGGGCAGCAGCCCGGAGATGCCTGAAGCTTTCATGCCTCCACCTTAGGTACAGCTACCTGTGATAGTACGCGTTCCACCACGAGCTCAGGGCTTATCCCCTCCATCTCCGCCTCGGGCTTTGTCCGAATGCGGTGGCTTAAGCCAGGCAAAGCGTAGCGCTTCACGTCGTCGGGGATAACGAAATCCCGCTCCTCAAGCAGGGCACGCGCCCGGGCACACTTGAAGAGGGCTATCGAGCCTCTGGGGCTGGGACCTTCAGCCACATCAGGGTCGCGCCGCAGAGTCTCAATGATGTCCATAATGTAATCAAGGATGGATTCAGCGACGTGAACCCCTTTGGCCAGGCGCTGGAGTTCTTCTATCCGGGCACCGTCTATCACCTGCGAAAGCGAAGTTTCGTCCAGGTAGTCGATGTGGCTAACCACATTTTTCTCCTCCTCCCGGCTGGGGTAGCGGCTCAAGGCGCGCAGCAAGAACCGGTCTGATTGCACATTGGTCAGTGGATACGTTCCCTCAGCGCCAAAACCCACCTGGGTGGCGATCACCATGAATGGTCTGGCCAGTTGATAGGTCACTCCTTCAATACTCACCCGGTACTCCCCCATGGCTTCCAGCAGGGCCGATTGGGTTCTCGGAGTGGTTCGGTTGAGTTCGTCGGCTAGCACCACATTGCTAAAGATAGGCCCCTGGATAAAGCGAGCCTCCCCGCTTGGCCCATATAGATAGAACCCGGTGATGTCAGCGGGCAACGTATCGGGGGTAAGCTGCAACCGTTTGAACTTCCCCCCGATGGCTACAGCAAAGGCATGTCCCAGTTTGGTCTTGGCGGTGCCGGGCACGCCCTCTATCAACACATGGCCACCGGCAATGAGAGCCACCAGCAGGGCCTCCTTGAGCTCCTCTTTGCCTATGATGACCTTGGAGACCTCCTCAAGTATCTTACGGGGAAGCTGATACATCTCACTGCTATTCCCGTCCAACTCTGTCTCCTTTCCGCCAGAACGGTGCCACTGTCAAGGCCAGTATGCCTCCTATCAATAGCACGAGGCCATATGGATTCGACATCCGCTCCTTGGCAGTCTCCCAAAAGTCCTTGGCATGGTCTAGGGGTTTCTTGGGCAGGTGAGCTGTGTCTACGTATATCTTGGGGTTTTCCCCCGCTATTGCGATCAGTTTTGCCACAAAAGCTTCGTTGTCGGCGCGATCCACCATGCTGTTGATGAGGACGCTGGGGTCAGCGACTGCGATCACTGTGCCCTGTCCCAAAGCGGCCTTGGCAGCAACTACAAAGGGACCTCTGGGCTCCCCCTCGTCCCAAGAGGAGTTTTCGTTCTGGTCAATATAGGCTGAATCGGAGGACCGGGCCAGAATCTGGACGGGGCCAGTAACTGTCAGGGCCGTGGCGTGGTTCAGGATGAGGCTCTTCACACCAGCATTCAGCATGTCCGGGGCCAGGTCAGTCACAATGGGCAACCTCTCATTCTTATAGCAGAGATATGGATCGAGCATGGGCTTGCCATCGAACGTTATCCCCAGGCCCAGCGCTTTAAGGACTTGGCTGCCGTAGCCATAGTCATCCATGACGAGCAGGGTTCCCCCGCCCTGGACAAAGTCAGCGACTTTCTGTAGGTCGTTGTCATTATAGCGGAGGTAGGGAATGGTGATAAAAACGCGCTCTGTGTCAGGTTCTACCTTACCGAGGCTGGTTACCATATCGGCATGGGTTCTACGGCTGAAGTCCTTGAGGCCATTCCAGTAGGGGTTAGACCTCATGAAATCCTCGTGTGAGGGATAGAACACTATGCCCAGCCAAGAGAAGCACAGCATCACTGCCAGTACGATGGCTATGAGGTTGGGGGTTCTCATTGTTGCCTGGTTTCCTCCTCCAGTTTCTTGCTCAACTCTTGCCCTCTGGCAACATCACCCTCTCTGGTGGGATGTTTGGAGTAGAGTGCCCTTTCTATCATCAAGGTAAACTCCCGGAAATAGCCTGCCAGGGGGCCTAAACGGGGAGCTGTCTCCTGGGCAAATTCCCTGAGGGTCTGGTTGGGGCGGAGCATCATCGTAGTAATGCTCTGCACCAGTCTGAGCACTTGCCTGTAGAGGGCAAGTAGAATTGACACCGGGGCCACTGGGGCCTCTGGCTGTGGCGCTGCCGTATACCGTGTTTTCGGCGTGGCAGGGCCAGGCTGTAGGCTGACCTCGGGAGTGCGTCTAAAAGCCCTCCTGACCCTATAAAATATAAAGAAGGCAACAGCAATAGCAAAAGCCAGGCCAATGATGTTGACCAGGTTTATCACCATCAGCCCTGGAGATACTTGGCCAGCCCGGTTCCAAGGCTCTTTGGGCACTGCGCTCACCTCGAGTTTATGTGAGCCGAACATGGTCAGGCTCATGCCGGTGTTAAGACGGACCTTGAAGGTGCCATCGTTGGCACTGCGAGTGGTCACCTCCCAGCCGCCAAGTTTGATGTTCACGGAGGCGCCATCGAGCGGCCCCAGGTCGGAATATACCTTTCCCGCCACGGTTAGGCCAAACGGTAACAACACCATTCCCGGTTTATCGACTTCTATGAAAACGGCTGCCTTGGTCACCTCTAGTTCTGCAGTGAAGAGGCCAGGGGCGTACCTTTGCTGGGGTGTCACCTGCACCTTAACCAGATGTTTGCCCAGACTCATATCGCTAGGCACCGGCAGCTCAATGGCGAACGCTTCTGTCACAGCCTCTTCAGTGACCGGGTTGTCATCCCAGTACACCTGCACTTGGCGCGCTTCGGGCACGGGATCGTTGCCGTAGTTGAACTTCCCTTGGAGCGTAACTGTTCGCCCGGGATATGCCTTCTTGGGTGTTTCCAAACTCAATCTGGTCTCGTAAAAGAGGACCGTTACGGCTACTGCGGGGCTGGCGGAGCCGTCATATACGCCCATGTCGTCACCTTGCGGGCGGTACAAGGCCTCGACTGACATCTCCGAAACATAGCGATATGGTAGCACCAGTTCACCCCGGTAGGTACCGTCAAGGTCTGTTTGGATATCTGCTGCCGTAGCGCCATCAAGCAGTATGGCTACCCTTCTACCGCCCAACGGCTCTGCATCAGAAGTGACACGTCCCTGAAAACCTATCTTGTCGCCAACAAAAGCCATTTTAGGCTCTACAGCTAGTGATACAGATGTGGGGCGAAGTTCCGCTCCCTTCGACAAAGTCTCGACTGACTCAGCCAACGAGTCGAGATCCTTGTTTTGGAGAGCGAGCTTACTAACCACCTCATCAAAGGCCTTGCTGACTTCGCTCTCTGCTGGGGCAGATGTCACCTGCCCCCAACTGCCAGTTTCCTGAGCTTTTGACTCAACCAACCCTAGTGATGCGTGAGCCTGTGGCAATTTGCCTTCCACGGCCTTCAAGATCGCCATGGCATCCTCTTGGCGAAACTGCGAGAGTAGCGCCCTGGCAGTATTAAGGTCGACATCAATGCTGCTGAGCAAATTTGCCAGGTCCTGGTTCGCAGCCAGGAAATCCTGCACGGTGCCTTTCAAATCGGGAGGAATATTGGCCAAGAAGGCCTCGTTCTGCAGCATCTTCAGCCGAGTGAGATCCCGCGAAGAGACATAGTCCAGGGCCCATGAGTATTCCCAGAATAGCGCTACACTATTGAAGTCCTGGGATGGTTTGCTAGGGTTCTCGTGAGGTGACAGGGCTGCCGCATAACCCGGCATACTGGCCAGGGCCGCCAGGATGATTATCATTACCACGATCAGTATCTTCAACCGATCCGCCTCTCAGAGTATCTCTACTACTTTGACAAGCACTATTACCATGAAGCCAGCAAAGGCCAGCAAACTCACTGCACCCAGCGCCCTTCGAGCCTTGGGACTGAAGTAGATATATAGAGAAACTAACACCAATAGGGCCACAGTGTATGCTGAGAAGTATGCATCCAGCTTGTCAACGTCATAAGCTGCCAGCAGCACGGTGATGGCAGCGAAAGCCAAGGCCAATATTGCGATGAAGCTATTGTAGACTCTCATCCCGTACCTCAATCGCGATGCGGATACCTGTCTTGGTATCGTCCTCACGGGCTATTCTTACCGGTTGATTCAGTGCCTTGCTCACCACGCTGGCAGCTATAGACGCCAGCGGACTGCCCAGACAATGAGAGAACCAGACGTTGTCATATCTGAGCTTTGGTTTGGCCACATCTACCACTATGCCGTCGCCCAATGCGTGGACTGAGACCGAATCTGCCAGGTCCATCATACCCACCAGGATTTGGTTCAAAGTGCCCTCAATCTCGTCGAGGCCACCTCCCGGGTTTATGGCAATGCTATCAAGGCTCACCGTCCCCGGGGTGGTCACCACCAGACATATATCTTCCGGGTTCGGTCCATACCGGGCTATCAGCCTGTTGGGCACAGGCTGCCCTTTCTTGGGCAGGGAGCCATTTTCGCTCAGCGGGATAAGTGCTCTGGCGCGGCCACCATTTGCAGGAGGTGGCATATATATTGCCTTTGACCTTAGTCCTAGCTCTTCCAATAGAGAAGCCAGTTGTTCCACGCCGGTTTGCAGCATCATCCGGCTGGCCTCTGGTGGTACTTCGGGGCGAGCGTTGGCCAGCATTGCGCTCACCAGCCCCAGTATT
>Ga0209777_10005651_pt1 | contig 14320 bp, 9 predicted proteins | sample FrelakmetHBP12HB_FD_187147 | JGI IMG/M metagenome (GOLD analysis project Ga0209777, IMG submission 187147) | Freshwater lake sediment microbial communities from the University of Notre Dame, USA, for methane emissions studies -HBP12 HB (SPAdes)... | ecosystem: Environmental > Aquatic >...
TCGGATTGCTTGTCAGGGCGGCGGGCAAGGTCGGGTATATCGACCCTTCGACATTCGCGATCAACGATGGCTCGCCATCCGAGCTGATCTGCGTGGCTCCGAGCGGGATGACAGTCGATCCCAATTGGGACCACGTTTCGGTTACCGGTGTCAGTTCCTGCTACGTTTCCGGATCGAATGTGCTCCCGCGGCTCAGGCTCAAGAATCCACTCGACTTGGCGCTCAGCAAAGGCGCCATGATCACAGGCAAGATCACTATATCCGCGATCACCTCCTATAACCAGACGGTGGAGAGCGCGCATCCTTATGTGAAGAACTTCGACTTCACGTGGACCATCACCGGGCCGGCGAATGCGACCAGGATGCGCGTTCACTTCACTCAGATGCAGACCGAGACCAACTATGACAAGTTGTACGTTATGGACTCGGCCGGTTCGGTTGTTCAGATATTCTCGAATTCGACCACGACGACTGACGTATGGAGTGCGTGGGTCACAGGCAACGTCGTCAAACTCCGCCTGACGAGCGATGCCAGTCACCAGAACTATGGTTTCCTGATGGACAGGTACGAAGCCGATGCCGGCACAGGCCCGGCGGCGGGTGTCACCGTCACTCTCACCCCCGGCAATCTGACCGCCACCACTGACGCGAACGGTGTTTTCCTCTTCCGGAACCTCGTGGCGGGCACGTATACAGTCACTCCGTCGGCTGCGGGGGTGACTTTTACCCCGGCGAACTACGCGAGCGCTGTGACATTCGGGCAGTATGTCTCGGGCAGGGACTTCGTTGGGAGGTAGTGGAGCGGGCTACTGGTCCGTGTGAACCACCAGCGGGCCGTCGATCGCCTTCATGATGTGCTCCGCCGGCAGACCGTTCTCGATAAGCTGTATCATCGTCTTCATATACGGCGCCACGTGCCGGTAGAACTCGGCGTATCCCTCGCACAGGTAGCTTAGGCCGGACTCGCCCGTTTGGGTCTTTGCGAACCTGTGTTTCGGGCATTCACCCCGGCAGACGCCCAACGCGGGGCAATCCAGGCACTTTCGGGGCAAGGCGGTCTCTTTCACGGCCCCGAACAGCACTTGGCCGGCACATTGCACCAACTTGTCGGGCATGTCCGTGAGGATATTACCTCGCTTGTAGTCGGGATATACGTAGTGGTCGCAGGCGTAAATGTCGCCGTTGTGCTCGATCACCAGGCAGTCCCCGCAAGTCCGCGAATGGATGCACACTCCGCCGCCGAGGCCCATCCACGCGCTCAATGTCCACTCGAAGTTCATCACGAAGACCGAGCCGACGTCGTTTCGCACCCACTCGTCGAAGACCTTGATCATGAACTCGCCGAACCGGATGGGCTCGACAGACCAGGGCGTGACTTGCTTCTTGCTTTCGTCTGCCTGCCCGTCCAGAACAGGCGGGGGTGAGAGCTTCAGCCCGAGGGCCACTTCGTCGGGTGAGGGGAGTCTCTCGACTATTGGGATGAACTGGATGAACCGCGCGCCCTGCCTCTTGAAAAACCGATAGACGTCCAGCGGCTTTGTGGAGCTGATCCTGTTTACGCAGGCGAGGATGTTGAACTCGACCCCATGTTTCTTGAGCAGCTTCAGCCCGCGCATGACGGCGTCGAATGACGGTTTGCCGTTTCGGTCCACACGGTAATAGTTGTGGACGTCTTCGGGGCCGTCGAGACTGAGGCCGACCAGGAAATCGTTCGCGGCGAGAAACTCGCACCATTCGTCGGTCAGCAGCGTGCCGTTGGTTTGGATTGAGTTGCTGATCTGCTTGCCCTGGGAATATCGCTTCTGCAGATTGACGGCCCTGCGGAAGAAGTCCAGGCCCATGAGCAGAGGCTCCCCGCCCTGCCAGGCGAACCCCACCTCGGGGACGGGCTGGGAGGCAATGTATTTGCTTACATAGGCTTCCAGCACCTCATCGGTCATGCGCGTGGGGCCGTGCTGCCCGAGCGTGGCCTCTTTCTCCGTGTAGAAGCAATATCGGCAGTCCAGGTTGCACGCCGGGCCGGCCGGCTTTGCCATTATGTGGAAACCCTTGGCGGTTGGACTAATCGTTCGAGCACCCCTAATTGATGTCGCCCAGCGGGCTTGGCAGCACGGATGCCCGCTCGGCCCACTGGCGCCAGGCGTCCGACAGCTCTCTTACCCTTTCTGGATGATCCGCTGCCATGTCGTGCAGTTCGGACCGGTCTGATTCGATGTCATAAAGCTCCCAGCCTCCCCTTTGGCCGGGTGGATCATATCCGGGAGTGCCGCTGGTCCGGCCGGAGAAGTTTCTGACCAGCTTCCATTTTCCATGCCTGACCGCGGCGTTGCCTTCGTGTTCCCAGAAGAGCATTCTGTCTTTGATCGGCGCGTTCGAGAAGGCCGGTACGAGGCTTGTGCCCTCGCAGGGCGGGATATGGCTGCCCGCGTGTGTGGCGGGGTAGTCGGCCCCTGTCACGTCGAGTATGGTCGCCATCACATCCGGCAACTGGCCGGGCTGACGGCGCGGTTCGCCCTTGGCCTCGATACCCGCCGGCCAGTGAACGATGAACGGCGTGGAGATTCCGCCCTCGTGGACCCAGCATTTATACATTCTGAACGGGGTGTTGGACAGGTTCGCCCACGGCACGCCATAGCTGCAGTAGGTGTCCTCGGCGCCGGGCGTGATGCCGGGGTCGTTGCCCACGCGAACGATCCTGCCATCGCGCGTCCGCGGGCGGCCGACCTTTGCACGGAAGATCCATCGGGTCCAATCGTGGTCGAGTTCCTCGTGGCAGCCTCCATTGTCAGCAAGGAAAATGATCAGCGTGTTGTCCATTTCGCCGGTCTTTTGCAGGGCGTCAACGACTCTGCCGATCCCCTGGTCCATGCGGTCTATCTGGGCCGCGTAGACTTCCATCCGCCTGGTCTGCCAGTGCTTGTTGTCGGCGAGTTCCCAGGGCGGCTGCGCGGGGTCTCGCGGGCTCAGATGCAGATCGGGGTCGAGTATGCCCATCGCCCGCATACGCTCCAGGCGCTCGGCCCGAAGAGCATCCCAGCCCTTATCGAACCGGCCCCTGTACCTGGCGATGTCCTCTTCCTTGGCGTGAAGCGGCCAGTGGGGAGATGTATACGCAAGGTAGAGGAAGAACGGCCCATCACGGTGTTCCCGGCAGCGCGCGGCTATGAACTCGCTCGCGCTGTCGCTGATGGCGTCGGTGAGGTAGAAGTCGGGGTCGTTTTGGGCTTCGTACTCCACGTTCGTGTTATCGCGGGTGAGGGTTTCGGGCCAGAAATAGCTCGCCCCGCCGCCCAGGATCCCGTAGTAGCGGTCGAACCCACGATGACATGGCCAGGCGTCATTGGGGTTGGTCACATCGCCGCAGACGTGCCATTTTCCGCTCATATAGGTCCGGTATCCCGCGCGCTTGAGGACCTCGGCGATGGTCACGCACCTGCGATTGAGCGTGCCTTCATACCCATCTGGGCCAAGCGGACTTGTCATGTCCCCGACCCCCGCCTGGTGCGGATGCAGACCGGTCAGCAGGCTTGCCCGGGAGGGACAACAGCGGGCGGTGTTGTAGAATTGAGTGAAGCGCAATCCATTGGCGGCCAGGCGGTCCAGGTTGGGGGTATGGATTTCCCCGCCGTAACAGCCCAGGTCCGAGTAGCCCATGTCGTCATTGAGAATGAGGATTATGTTGGGTCGTTTGTCGGTTTTCATTGCCGGGTCCCCTGCGTTGTTGTGTTGTCAGGGCCACTATAGCACAGATTGGGTTTGTGCATCAACGAAGGCGATGGAGTCTATTAGCCTAATTGGCGCGAATTAGGCTAATATATTGGCGGAATTAACGTGAATTCGGCTAATGACCCTTGACATCGCGGCCGCCAACGCCCATAATACTGTTATGAAAATACCTCGCGCAATTAGAAGTGATATAGCCGAGAGTCTGCGTTCCGGCGGGAAGGTCGTGGTCCTGTTCGGCCCCCGCCAGGTCGGAAAGACCACACTGGCGAAAGACATCCTGGCCGATTGGGATGGCCGGGTCCTGGAGGTCAGCGCGGATGAGCAGCGATACATCGATGTGCTTTCGAGCAGGGATTCGTCCAGGCTGCATTCGTTTGTCGCCGGGTACGACTTGCTGTTCGTCGACGAGGCCCAGCGCGTGCCGGATGTCGGCGTCAACCTCAAGATTCTCCACGATCAGATACCGAGGCTGAAAGTGCTGGTGACCGGGTCATCGTCTTTCGACCTCGCGGCCAGGGTGCGCGAGCCGCTTACAGGCCGCACAAAGACATACACGCTCTATCCAATTGCCTATCTGGAACTGGCCAACCTGTTCAATGCTTTCGAGCTAAACAGCCGGCTTGAGGAGCGGGTGGTCTACGGGTCATATCCGGAGGTATTCTCGATCGAGGGTCTGGACCAGAAGGCGCGCTACCTGTATGAGATCGGCAACGCTTACCTCTATAAGGATATATTGGAGCTGTCGTCTATCAGGAATTCCGCCAGGATTCGCGATCTGCTGAGAATGCTCGCGCACCAGGTGGGTTCGGAGGTATCCTTGTCGGAATTGGGGACGGCCCTGGGAATGAGCAAGGATACCGTGGGATCATATATCGATCTCCTGGAGAAATCGTTCGTGGTCTTCCGCCTCGGCGGCTTCAGCCGCAACCTGCGAAAGGAAGTCACAAAGAGCGATAAGATATACTTTCACGACCTGGGCATCAGGAACATGCTCATAGACAACTTTAAGCCACTGGATCAACGCAACGACGCAGGCGCCCTGTGGGAGAACTTCCTGATTGTTGAGAGGATGAAGAGGCTGGCTTACACCAACATTCACGCTCAGGCCTACTTCTGGAGGACATACACCGGCGCGGAGATCGACTATGTGGAGGACCGGGGCGGGGGCCTGTTCGGATATGAGTTCAAATATAGCGTCAAACCCGTCAGATGCCCGGCCTCATGGACGCAGACATACCCGAACGCGACCTGCGAACTAGTCAATCGGGAGAACTACCTGGACTTTGTGTTGGGCGAAAGAAGTAAACCTTTACCCAACGTACCTTCGTTACAATAGTGGGAGGCCAAACCGATGTCCAGACGATTCGCGATAGTATTGATACTCCTTACGATGGCAGCCAGCGCGGCTGCCAGCCTCCAGCCGTCCGTCCAAAAGGCCCTTCCCGCGAAGGTTTACGGCCGGGTGACTCAGGTCCGGCGGGCCGATCTGGACAGAAATGGTATCGTGGAGACGGTCGCCATTACCCGCCGGAGCATCAAAGACGGCCACCCGATGGGCGGGGAGATCATCGTGCTTCAGAAAATAAAGGGCAGCCTAAAGCCACTGTGGCGGCAGAAGAACCTCAACCCCTGGAAGCTGCGCATCGCGGACGTCAATGGCGACGGCAGGCAGGAGATCATCGCGGGCGTATGGAAGAAAAGTCCCAAGGACCCCATAATGGCCAGGCGGACTTTTGTGTTCTATTGGAACGGGACGCGGATGATGCCGATGTGGCTCGGCAGCAGGCTTTCGAGGCGGTTTGTAGACTTTGAGCTGCGCGATATCAACAAGGATGGCTGGGCGGAACTGCTGGCGATGGAGATCGCCCCCGGCAAGCCCAAGCGCATAGGGATATACCGTTGGAAATCGTTCGGGTTCGAGTGGCTTGGCAGCGCCAGGCCCAATAAATGGAAGGAGCTGACGAAATGATCGGTAAGAAGAAAGTATTATTGATTGGCATTCTGATTCTCGCGGTTGTCCTGACCGCGGGCGTGCTGGTGGCTATCAACGGGCGCAATTGCGGCGCGGCCACTGTGCCGAAGGCGCAGCTGGCGGCGGCGAGCCCCGCAGCCGCGCCGGGGAGCGTCACGGAGATCGACAACGCGGGCTTCGCATCGGCGGCAAGCTACGACAAGATGGCAAAAGAGAATGCCGGGGTCGTGGCTGCGGTGCCGGACTACGCAGTCAAGCCGGACCTGTCGAATGTGGCCAACCTCAAGCAGTTCAAGGGCCTGTTGGAGCCTGCGCTGATCCAGACGATCGCGAAGAATAAATTCGCTGTCACCCCGACGGACTACATCCAGATGTTCCACCTTTACGAGAACAATGACTACCAGAGGCCGGAGAAGATGCCCTCGTTCATCACCACGGACTCGATGCTGCACACCTACCACGTGTTCTATGACTACTCGCTGCGCGAGGTGGAGGTGTATAAGCTTCTCGGGGCGCTGGAGAAGCTGACGGATGCAATGCTGAAGGCTTCGCGGGACGACTACGCGGCTGCTTCTGACCCGACGGTCAAGGATGCGGCGAAGCGCAATGTGGCCTATTTTGCCCTTGCGCGAAACCTGCTGAGCGGCAAGCCGGCCCCGAAGGATGTTCAAGATATGGTGACCTCGGACCTGAGCAAGATCAAGGACCACGGGGGCAAAGATGTGTCAGCGATCCTCGGGACAGAGATGAATTTCAGCCAGTTTGTTCCGCGCGGTCATTACACCCGCAGCGAGTCGCTGAAGAAGTACTTCATGGCTATGATGTGGTACGGCCTCTCTCCGTTCAACGCCGAAGGAAAAGGCAGCGAGCTGAACATGACCCAGGCGCTGCTGATTGTCCGCAACCTGCGCACGGTGTCCGCCGGCAAGGACTCCGCCCTGAAGCTGTGGGACATGATCTATGAGCCGACGGTGTTCTACGTGGGCAAGGCGGACGATTACTCCTATTACGAAGTCTCCGGGATCGTGAAGTCGACCTATGGGGCCAATCCGGACGTGGCAGCCTTCGGCGACAAGGGAAAACTCGACCGGTTCATCGGTGAGATCGCGAAGCTGCCGGGGCCCAAGATAGCGGCCGGTGGTCAGGGGAAGCAGTTCAGGTTCATGGGCCAGCGGTTTATTCCGGACTCCAGGGTTACCCAGGAGGTCGGCGATCTGGAGATGATGCCCAGCGGATTGGACGTGATGGCGAGCATGGGGTCCGAGAAGGCGCTCGCGATCAGGAAGCAGTCGGTCGGTCGCGAATGTGTCAAGGACTACCTGGAAGCGATGGCGAAAATGCAGGGGGAGATGAAAGCGACTACGCGATCGACGTGGCAGTCCAATCTCTATTACGGCTGGCTGTGGTCGCTGCAGTCGATCAATGCCCCCGCGCCCGCGGGTTACCCCGCGTTCATGCGCGGCCCGGCGTGGGTGGACAAGTCGCTGGTGGCGTCGTTGGGGTCTTGGACGGAGCTCAGGCACGACACCATCCTCTATGCCAAGCAGAGCGATTCGGAGTGTGGTAGCGAGGGCGCCGAAAAGGAGCCGCCGACCCCCAAGGGCTACGTCGAGCCCAATCTGGAGTTCTGGACCCGGCTGAAGTGGCTCAATGACTATACCTTGCAGGGGCTTTCGAGCCGGGGCCTGCTCAACGCCGAACTCAAGGACAAGTTCTCCAAGCTCGATGACTGGCTCACGTTCTGCCGCAACATCACGATCAAGGAACTGACCGGCAAGAAGGTCACAAAGGAAGAATACGACCAGATATCCATGTATGGCGCTGACCTGGAAGAGCTCACGCTGTCGTTTGCGGGCGGCGAGGTCACCAGCACGACAGACAATGACATGGCCATAGTCGCGGACGTACATACGCAGACCGGCATGTGCCTGGAGGAGGGCACAGGGCGGGCAGGCGCGATTTACGTGGTCGTGTCCATCGAGGGCAAGCTCTATCTTACGAGAGGCGCGACATACACGCAGTATGAGTTCACGTGGCCCGCCAGTGACCGCTTGACCGATGAAGCCTGGCAGAAGCAACTGAACACCGGCAAGCAGCCGCCTTTGGCTGACTGGACGAAGAGCTTCTTCATCAAGACCAAGAAGAAGCCCGATATGGAGTTCGGCATCTCGACCGGCGGCGGATGCTGACGATCAGTGAAAAGTTAGGAGTTGAAAGTTGAAAGTTGGGAAGGGAGCTGACGAAATGACTAGCACTAGAATCAGAGCACTTGTGGTTGTTGTAGTGGCGTTGCTTTTGGCCGGGGGCGTGATCTTTGCTGTGAAGGGCCGCGCGCCGGTGCCCAAGGCTGGGCCGAAGCAGGCCCCGATTGTCGGGCAGGTCCCCACGGGACCGTCCGAGCCAAAGGAGGCCAAGGTGGAGAGGGCAAGCTTCGCACAGCCCACCCAACTCCATTTTGCCTCCACGGAAGGCTATGACAAGATGGCCAGGGAGAACGCGGGCATCAAGCCCAGCGTGCCGGACTATAAAGTGGCGCCCGGCCTGGCAAACGTGGTGAATCGCACGATTTACAAATCGCTGCTGGAGCCGAAGCTGACGGCTATGATCGCCCGCAACGGCTTCGCGGTTGCCCCGACGGACTACATCCAGATGTTCTACGTCTACGAGAACAACGAATACCAGCGGCCGCGGAAGTTCCCGTCGTTCATCACGACCGATTCCATGCTCCATACGTATCACGTGTTCTACGATTACACGCTGCGACAGGTGGAGTCATACAAGCTCTATGATGCCGCGGTGGAGTTGACCGACGCGATGCTCGCGGCCAGCGAGGAAGACTATGCCAGGGCGAAGAACCCCGTGGTCAAGCAGGCGGCCAAGGGCAATGTGGCATACTTCGCCGTCGCGCGTAATCTGCTCACCGGCAAGCCCGCTCCGTCCTATGTGAAGGACGAGGCGGCCTTCGACCTGGCGTTGATCGCGAAGCACGAAGGCTTCGGCATGTCCAAGGCGATCGGCGTCAGAATGGACTTTAGCCAATTCGTGCCGCGGGGCCATTACACCCGCACTGAGAAGCTCAAGAAATACTTCAAGGCGATGATGTGGTATGGGCTTTCGCCGCTTCCGATCCCCAGGCGCGACGCGATGGACAAACCGGCCCTGCTGATGCCCACGCGGCAAGCCCTTTTGATCGCGCGGAACCTCATGACGGTGCAGAGCAAGGGCAAGCCGGTTGCCAGGCTTTGGGATATGATCTATGAGCCGACCGCGTTCTACGTGGGCACAGCCGACGACCACACTTACTATGAGTATTCCAGACTGATCGAGAATGTCTACGGGGCCAAGCCAAACCTGGAGGCATTCGCGGACGACGGCAAGCTGACCAGCGTGATTGCCCAGGTCAACGAGCTGCCCGAGGCGGGCATTGACAACGAGGTCAAGCCGGAAGGGCTGTCATGGGTCCACCAGTTCCGGTTCATGGGCCAGCGCTTCATACCGGACTCTCATATATTTCGCAAGCTCACGGACCCCTATGTGGTATATCGGGGCTTCCCGCGCGGGCTGGACGCATTCGCGGCGATGGGCTCCGACCGTGCGCTTGCGATCATGAAGTCCCTGCCCTCGAGCAAGTTCGATGGCTACGACGAGCAGATGGCCGCCATGCGCAAGGAGACTGCCGCGATCCCGAAGGCCAAGTGGATGTCCAACCTTTACTACGGCTGGTTGTGGTCGCTGCGGTCGGCTGTCGAACCGGCCACGGCGGGTTACCCGTCGTTTATGCGCAATCAGGCGTGGGTGGATAAGGCGCTGTGGACCGGGCTGGGATCGTGGACCGAACTGCGGCACGATACGATTCTATACGCCAAGCAGAGCGTCGCGGAATGCGGCGGGGATGGCGAAGAACAGCCCAAGACCCCGAAAGGCTACGTGGAGCCCAACCTGGAATTCTGGACCCGCCTGAAGTGGCTCAATGACTACACCAGGCAGGGGCTGGCCGGCCGTGGGCTGTTGACCGCGGAACTCAAGGACAAGTTCGTAAAACTCGATGAGTGGCTCACGTTCTGCCGCAACATCACGATCAAGGAACTGACAGGCAAGAAAGTGACGGAGGAGGAGTATCTGCAGATATGCGCGTATGGCGCTAGCCTCGAAGAACTGAACATCTCGTTTGCCGGCGGAGACCTGATCTCGGACACCGACAAGGACATGGCGATTGTCGCCGATGTGCATACGGACTCAAAAATGCAGAAATGCCTCGAAGAAGGCACCGGCAGGGCCTCGGCGATATACGTGGTGGTGCCTATCGAGGGCAAACTCTATCTCACGCGCGGCGCGACCTACACCCATCATGAGTTCGAGTGGCCGATATCCGACCGGCTGACTGATGAGTCCTGGCAAAAGATGCTGCGGTCCGGCAAGACACCGACACCCGCGGAGTGGATCAAGAGCTTCTTCGTCGATACCAAGAAGAAGCCCGCGCAGAAGTTTGAGGCGTTTACGTCGGGATGCTGATTTCGAGTGGAAAGTTGAAAGTTGAAAGTGGAAAGTTGGGAAGGGCGTTCGCCGGGCTGTGCATAATAGCAGCGATCCTCTGCCCGGCGGCGGGTAACTGCGCCCAGCCGACGGTGAAGCTGGTGGCGGTGGGGGACGTGCTGTTTGCGCGGTGGGTCGCCAAGCAGATCACTAAGCACGGCGCGCCTTGGCTGTTCGCCAACGTCAAGAGCACGATCAGCTCCGCCGACATCGCCTTTTGCAACCTCGAATGTACTCTATCGACCGGCGGCGTGGTCCAGCGCCGCCGGTTTCAGTTCCGGGCCGATCCCAAGCTGGCCGGGGCGCTGCGTGACGCGGGCTTCGATGTCGCGTGCCTGGCCAATAATCATACGCTGGATTATGGCCGGGATGCGATGATGGACACCGTGCGGGCTGTTCGCAAGGCCGGGATGATTGCTGTCGGGGCCGGCAAAGACCGCGCGGACGCTCTTGCGCTGCAGATCGTCAGGCGTAACGGCCTTACGATCGGTTTTCTGGCCTACACGGACCTGGCGACGGATGGGGTGGTGCGGCTTAGTGACCGCCCGACCGTGGCGGGCCTCAACCCCGACGAACTCCCCGCCCAGATCAAATCCGCCCGAAAGCGCTGTGACGCGCTGGTGGTGTCGTTTCACTGGGGGGTCGAGTATATGAAGCGCCCCACCGAACGCCAGCGGCACATCGCGCACGTCTGCATCGACAACGGCGCGGATGTCGTCCTCGGCCATCACCCCCACGTCCTCCAGCCCACCGAGACCTACAAAGGCAGGCCTATCATCTACAGCATGGGCGCGTTCGTGTGGGACGCGAAGATATTTGGCACGGACAGGAGCGCGATCTACACGATCGAGCTGGGGAAGGAGTCGGCGAGGCTGGTGAAGAGCGCGGCGGTGAGGATCAAGGGGTGCCGGCCGGGGTAAGAGGGTAGGCGCGCGACTTGACATCAAAGCCCCCGCTCGATATGCTAGACACACACGCCCCTGGAGGAACACGACGGCTATGCCAACACAACAGACCGCTCCTCCCCAAGAACTGCTCGACTTGGTTGCGCGCTTTCAAGAACATGTCGACGTGTACCGATCGGGCCAATACAACGAGGCTCAGGTCCGCAAGGAGTTCATCGACCCGTTTTTCGCCTCGCTGGGGTGGGATATCGACAACAAGAACAACTACGCGGAGCAGTATAAGGAGGTCATCCACGAAGACGCGATCCGCGTAGGCGGCCTCATGAAAGCGCCGGACTACTGCTTTCGCATCGGCGGCACGCGCAAGTTCTTCGTGGAAGCCAAGAAGCCGTCCGTAAACATCAGGGAAGACATATCAGCCGCCTACCAGGTGCGCCGCTACGCTTGGTCCGCGAAGCTGCCGCTCAGCATACTCTGCGATTTCGAGGAGTTCGCTGTTTATGACTGCCGCAAGCGTCCCGAGAAGGGCGATTCGCCCTCGGTCGGGCGAATTCTCTACGTGACTTACGACGAGTACGAGCGGCGTTGGGGCGAGATCGCCTCTGTGTTTTCCCGCGATGCCATCCTGCGGGGTTCATTCGACAAGTTCGCCGAGACGACCAGGGGCAAACGCGGCACGGCGGAGGTGGACGATGCATTCCTGGAGGAGATCGAGTCGTGGCGAATTGCGCTTGCCAGAAACCTTGCTATTCGCAACCCCTTTTTATCCCAGAGAGAGCTTAACTTCGCGGTTCAGCGCGCCATAGACCGCATCATCTTCCTGCGTATATGCGAAGACCGGGGAATCGAACCGTACGGCCAACTGCAGGGCCTTCTGAACGGCCCCAGAGTTTACCCCCGCCTGTGCGACATTTACGACCGCGCCGATGACCGCTATAACTCGGGGCTTTTCCATTTTGCTCCCGAGAGCAACCGCCCCGAGGCCCCAGATGAGCTCTCGAAGCGTCTGGTTCTCGACGACAAGGTGCTGAAGGATATCATCAAGCGGCTATACTATCCCGAGAGCCCTTATGAGTTCTCCGTGCTGCCGGCTGACATCCTGGGGCAGGTATATGAGCAGTTTCTCGGCAAGGTCATACGTCTCACGGCCGGTCACCAGGCGAAGGTGGAGGAGAAGCCCGAAGTCAAGAAAGCCGGCGGCGTCTACTACACTCCAACCTATATTGTGGACTACATAGTGGCGAACACGGTCGGCAAGCTTCTCGAGGGCAAGACGCCCAAGAAAGCTTCCGATCTGCGGATACTCGATCCGGCTTGCGGCTCGGGCTCGTTTCTCATCGGGGCTTACCAATACCTGCTGGACTGGCATCTGAAGTACTACCTCGATGGCGACCCCGAGAAGTACGCCCGCGGCCGGAACCCGGCCCTTGTCCGCACGTCCGGCGGCTGGAGGCTGACCACAGCGGAACGGAAGCGCATCCTCACCAACAACATATATGGGGTAGATATAGACTCTCAGGCCGTCGAAGTGACCAAGCTTTCGCTTCTGCTGAAGGTGCTGGAGGGGGAGACGGAAGCCAGTCTGTCCGCGCAGATGAAGATGCTGGAGCGGGCGCTGCCTGACCTCGGCGGCAATATCAAGTGCGGCAACTCGCTCATCGGGCCTGATTTCTATTCCGGGCAACAGCTTACGCTTCTCGATGACGAGGAAATGTACCGCATCAACGTTTTCGACTGGAACAGCCGCACCGAGGGGTTCGGAGCGATCATGGAGGCCGGCGGGTTTGACGCAGTGATTGGGAACCCGCCGTATATCCGAATCCAAGCGCTGAAGGAGTTTGCGCCCGTGGAAGTGGAGTTCTACAAGAGAACCTATATCGCGGCAAGCAAAGGAAACTACGACATCTACGTAGTGTTTGTCGAGAGGGGATTGTCGCTTCTGGGGCCGGGCGGACGACTCGGGTATATATTGCCAAGCAAGTTCTTCACGACCGACTATGGCCGTGAACTGCGGTCGTTACTCGCCGGGGCCCTGGCTGTCTCCGGGATAGTTGACTTTGGCCACGCCCAGGTTTTCCACAACGCGACAACCTACACTTGTCTGCTCTTTCTGACGGGATCGGCCTCCGACTCAGCCTCTTACAAAGTGTGCAATCCGCTGGCCCTGTCCGGCGGAAGCCTCGTCTCTCGCGAGATATTCCCATCCGGGAACTAACCTCCGGCAGTTGGACCTTCGCGGGGAGCGGGGCCAATTCCGTGATCGAGAAGGTACACGCCAAGGGCGTCGAACTGCTGTCACTACCAGCAGCAGTGTCACGCGGCAGTAGTACAGGAGCGGACGACGTGTTTATGCTCACGGAACGCGATGGCACCCTTTATGCTCGGAACGCCGATCCCGTGGAAATCGAGAGTGCCATACTGCGCCAGCCCGTATTTGCCACCGACTTCACGCGTTACATGTTCCGCGCACGCACTCAGGGCCGCGTCATCTTTCCATACAAAGTGACTCCCGACGGGTACCAGATTATGAGTGAGGCGAGCATGAGGGCAGACTACCCGAAGGCTTATGCTTACCTCGTGTCACGCGGACCGGTGCTCCGTAACCGGAAACAATACCGAGAATGGTATGGTTATAGCGCTCCTCGAAACCTGAACCGGCACGAAACAGCGGATATTCTGGTACCCCTATTGGCCGACCGTGGGCTGTTCGCGCCAGCGCCGGCCGATGGAAGCGCATACTGCTTGATGGCGGGCGGCGGCTTCAGCGTTTCGATATCGCCGGCTATCCGCAACTGCCAACCGTGCTACTTGCTTGGGCTGCTCAACTCGCGCCTGCTCTTCTGGCTCCTGCGTCAGATGAGCAACAAGTTTCGTGGCGGCTGGATCACCTGCACAAAACAGTACTTCGGCCGCCTTCCCATCCGCACAATCGATTTCCGCGCCCCCGCCGATGTCGCCCGCCATGATCGGATGGTCAGTCTAGTTGGGTCTATGCTCGACCTCAACCGGCGCCTCGCCGCAGCAAACCTGGACCACGAGAAGACCGTGCTGAGACGCCAGATCGAGGCTACCGACAGGCAGATAGACGAACTCGTATACGAACTCTACGGCCTGAATGCGGACGAGATAGCTCTGGTGGAGAACGGAAGCTGAACCCAATTACCCCCCGCCCTGAAACCCCCAC
>Ga0209777_10005652_pt1 | contig 14319 bp, 17 predicted proteins | sample FrelakmetHBP12HB_FD_187147 | JGI IMG/M metagenome (GOLD analysis project Ga0209777, IMG submission 187147) | Freshwater lake sediment microbial communities from the University of Notre Dame, USA, for methane emissions studies -HBP12 HB (SPAdes)... | ecosystem: Environmental > Aquatic >...
CTATGCCAAGGGGTGTAAAGGACGGGTGGAACTCTTTCCGGAGTTTGCGGAAGGATTGAGTGATTTGGATGGATTCTCGCATATCTATCTGATCTATCATCTCCACCGAGCGGGCTCGGGGAGACTGAAGGTCAAACCCTTTCTACAGGATGTCGAGCGAGGCGTTTTCGCAACGCGATCTCCTCGTCGCCCCAATCCGATTGGTCTGAGTATTGTTGAACTGCTTGGCCGTGAGGGGAATGTGCTTCATCTCGATTGTGTGGATATCCTGGATGGTTCACCGCTTCTCGATATCAAACCCTACACGGCGAAGTTTGACTGTATCGATACTACTCGAAACGGTTGGCAGGACGACATTGACGATGAAACGGCCCGGCAACGCGGCCGTCGGGATTACAAAGTGGGTAATGTCCAATGATTGTGGCGGTCGCATCCGGTAAAGGCGGGACCGGCAAGACAACCGTGTCAGTGAATTTGGCACGCGCGATTGGCTCTGACATTCAACTTCTGGACTGCGATGCGGAAGAGCCGAATTGTCACCTGTTTGTCAAGGGTTCTGTGCAAGAAGAGCAAACGGTCGGAATTCCGGTGCCACAGGTGGATGAATCCCTTTGCGATGGATGTGGCGAATGTGGACGGTTTTGCCAGTATCATGCCATCGTTATCATCGGAACCAAACCCCTTGTGTTTCCCGATATGTGTCATGGTTGCGGTGGATGCGCCAAAGTTTGCCCCAGGAAGGCCATTCAAGATGTCACCCATCGTATCGGAACGATACAGACCCTCAAGGCCGGCAATATCACGCTGATCCAAGGTTGGCTCGATGTTGGCGTGGCCATGGCTCCGCCCCTGATCCGTCAGGTTAAAGGCCGGTTGCATAAGGATCTTCCTGCGATACTAGATGCGCCGCCGGGAACATCTTGTCCAGTGATCACCACCCTCCGGGGAGCAGACTTCGTGGTGCTCGTCACGGAGCCGACACCCTTCGGCCTCCACGACTTGAAACTTACAGTGGACACGGTTCGGGAACTGGCGATTCCCTTTGGTGTCGTGGTCAATCGGGTCGGGATCGGAGACAACCGAGTGCATGTGTACTGCAATGAGCAAAACATCCCGATGCTTTTGGAAATCCCGGATGATCGTCGGATCGCGGAAGCTTACTCCAGAGGGGAATTGATCGTTGAATCGTTGCCGGAATACCGAGGGATTTTTCTGAGCCTGATCGAAAAAACCATGAATCCAAAGAATACCGTGGGGTTTTAAGCGATGCCAACCTATGAATATGAATGTGGTTCGTGTGGCCTCCGGTTTGAACGGTTTCAAACCATGACCGAGAAGCCGCTCAAGGAGTGCCCCGAATGCGGAAAATCGGTACGACGACTGATTGGGTCAGGTGCGGCCATAATCATGAAAAACGATTTCTCCGGTGGCCGAGGCAAAACTTGTTCGCTTGAAAGCACCGGCAGTACCTGCTGCGGACGAGCCCAGCGCTGTGGAAAGCCGCCGTCGTGTGGGAGTGTTCGATGACCTCTCGGCCATACCAGTACCTCTTCGGACCGGTTCCATCGCGGTGCCTGGGGCGCTCGCTTGGTGTGGACATCGTTCCGTTCAAGACCTGCTCCTATGACTGCGTGTACTGCCAGCTGGGACGGACCACGAACAAGACCCTTGAACGGAAGGAATATGTCGCGGTTGAAGAAGTCCTGGCCGAACTGGAGCGGAAACTGGCTGATCAGCCGATTCCTGATTATATCAGTCTTGCGGGCTCCGGGGAGCCGACGCTGAATTCCGGTATTGGCGACCTGATTGGCAAAATTAAAAGCATGACCGATATCCCGGTAGCCGTTCTGACCAACGGTTCGCTTCTCTGGATGAGCGAAGTCCAGGATGCCTTAATGATGGCCGACCTTGTGCTTCCTTCGCTGGACGCCGGAGACGATCGCCTCTTTCAATATGTCAACCGTCCGCATGAAAATCTCCCATTTGAAAGGATGGTCGAGGGTCTCACCGTATTCACCCAACGATTTTCGGGGGAGGTGTGGCTGGAGGTGCTTTTGCTCGGGGGAGTTACGGAAATCCCCGACGAGGTCGAGAAGATTGCGTCCATCGTTCGGCGAATCCGACCCGTATGTGTTCAACTAAACACCGTTTCCCGTCCACCCGCGGAAGCGTTTGCTTTTCCGCTCACCAGGGACCGAATGAACGCCCTTAAGGATGTCTTCCCTGGAAAGGTGGATATTATCAGCGAGAGCGGACGGAGCGGGACTGGCGTCTCCACCTTCGTCCAAGCCACAGATACGGAGATCGTAGCATTGCTCAGCAGACGCCCGTGTACCTCTGAGGATGTTGCCGGCGGGCTTGGTCTGCATATAACGGAATCGCTGAAACATCTCGAATCGCTGATCGCGATCGGAAAGGTGAACACGGTTGTCATCGGCGGTCGGCATTTCTATACGGTTAAACAACGAACAGGAGAACACAAGTGAAATTGGGCATGATTATCACACAAACCGACCCGGAAACGGTTTTCAACGCGTTGCGATTGGCGCTCTTCAGCCTGGAACAGGGCGATCAGGTGCGTATCTTCCTTTCAGGCCGGGGTGTGGAAATCGACCGGATCGAGGATCCGAAATTCAATGTCAAGGCGCAGGCACAGAAAGTATTGGATGCGGGAGGCGAGTTTCTTGCCTGCGGTTCCTGTCTGAAACTCAGGAATTCCAAAGGATCTGATATTTGCCCCTTATCAACGCTGAAGGACCATTATGAAATCGTCCGCGATTCGGACCGCGTCGTAACGATTTGATTCGACGGATCAGGAACGGAACAACATGAAGGAACTGGTGATCATCAGCGGCAAAGGCGGAACGGGCAAGACCAGCGTGGCCGCTTCCTTCGCCGTGTTGGCGGTTCGGCCCGTCATCGCCGATTGCGATGTGGACGCAGCAGACTTACACCTTGTTCTATCACCGCAGATTAAGGAACGTCATGATTTTCATGCCGGACACAAGGCCGTCATCCGATCTCAGGACTGCATCGGTTGCGGCGCGTGCCTGGCGAATTGCCGTTTCGGAGCGGTTGTGCAGGATGATGATGCCGATGGATTGGCTACATCCGGGTCGAAGTTCGATTGCATAAACTGTGATTATTGCGCCCGATCCTGCTCAATCCGAAATCGTGCCCTGATCCGGGAAATGCAGGAGGCGATGGGTCTGACTAAGCCCACGATCTTCCGAATTGATCCCTTCGCGTGCGAGGGTTGCAGAGTTTGTGTCCAGTTTTGCCCTGTGAAAGCCATCGATTTCCCGGAATGTCTCTGCGGTGAGTGGATGGTATCTGAGACCCGCTGCGGTCCGATGGTTCATGCCCGACTGGGCATTGCGGCCGAAAACTCCGGCAAGCTGGTCTCTCTGGTGCGTAACCATGCCCGTAAAATCGCCGAAGAACAAGATCGTTCCATCATCATCATTGACGGGCCTCCGGGAATCGGCTGTCCGGTCATCGCTTCCGTAACGGGTTGCTCTCAGGTGTTAATCGTCACCGAACCCACGGTGTCGGGCGAACATGATCTGAAGCGGATTGTCTCTCTGACACGGCATTTCAGCATTCCGGCCGCGGTTTGCGTGAACAAATGGGATCTCAATCCGGAGATGACCCAGCGAATCGAGGATAATGCCCGCCAATTGGGTACACAAATCGTCGGTCGTATCCGATATGACCGTGCCATAACCGATGCCCAGATGCAGGCGCGGGCCGTTGTGGAAACCGAAGCTTCCAGTGCCGCGGATATTCGAGAAATTTGGGATCAACTTGACTTATAGGAGCATAGAGAACAAATGGAATGTATGGATCATTCGGAACACGCACATGCAAATTCGTCTCACGGCGCCGATCACCCTTGTGGTTCCTGCCATGATTCGGAACACTCGGCCGTAAAAAGCCAACCGGGTGAAACCGAAAATGGATTGGAAGATCGCCGGAAATTGCAGTCCCGGCTCAGCCGTATTCGGCATAAAGTCGTCGTGCTGTCGGGCAAAGGCGGAGTCGGCAAAAGTACTGTGGCAGTGAACCTCGCTGCGGCCTTGATGCTTTCGGGTAAGCGGGTTGGATTGCTGGATGTGGATATTCACGGTCCCAGTATCCCAACCCTGCTGGGCCTTGAGGGAGAACAGATACAGGCCGACGATGATGGAATACAACCCATTGAAGTAGGCCCGTTAAAGGTTATGTCTCTTGGATTCCTGCTGCGGGATCCGGACGACGCCGTAATCTGGCGGGGTCCGATGAAAATGAGCATCATCCAACAATTCCTCGAGGATGTGGCCTGGGGAGATTTGGACTTCCTGATCATCGATTCTCCGCCCGGAACCGGAGATGAACCGTTATCGGTCTGCCAATTGATAGAGAAGCTGGATGGCGCAGTGATCGTAACCACGCCGCAAAAGGTGGCGGCGGTCGATGTACGCAAGTCGATCACCTTCTGTCGGCAGCTTCAAGTGCCGGTACTCGGGGTCGTGGAAAATATGAGCGGATTTGTTTGTCCCAAGTGTGGTGAAATAACCCAGATCCTGCCTTCAGGCGGGGGCCTGAGAATTGCCGAGGATATGCATGTGCCGTTCCTGGGCTCTATTCCCATGGACCCCAAGATTGCGGAGGCCTGCGATAATGGGCGGGTATTTATTCATCATTACGCCGCATCGCCCACGGCAGCAATCATGCGGGACATCATTGAGCCCATCGCGGCACTGGATCAGATCGATCCATCAAACAAGTCAGTAGAAACCGTCCATAACAGAAAGGATCCAGTAATGAGAATAGCAATTCCTTTGGCTGGGGATAAACTGGCGATGCATTTCGGGCACTGTGAGCGATTCGCTCTGGTTGACGCGGACCCCGCAAACAAAAATATCCTCAAACGGGAGGATATCCTGGCCCCTCCGCACGAGCCGGGACTTTTGCCGGAGTGGCTGGGGGAACGGGGAACCACCGTAATCATCGCGGGCGGGATGGGGCAGCGGGCTCAGGGATTGTTCGCACAGCGTGGGATCCAAGTTGTTGTCGGAACTTCATCGGATACACCGGAACGCCTGGTGGACGCTTTCCTGGCGGGGACTCTTCAGACCGGCGCCAACATCTGCGACCACTGAGATAGCTAACGCAGGTCAGGGTTTGGCTTGACAAAGGTTTTCGAATTCGTGAAGGAGGTACGATTGTGGATGAAATGTTCGACCTTGTACCCAAGAAGGTATTCTTAACCAGAGGTGTGGGTCGACACAGATATCAGTTGAAATCGTTTGAGGATGCTCTGCGTCAGTCCGGAGTGGCCCATCAGAATCTGGTCCAGGTTTCTTCGATAGTTCCTCCCAAATGCAGGGTAATCAGCAGAGAAAAAGGCCTCCAGAAGCTTGTTCCTGGAACGGTTTGTTACTGTGTTATGGCAAGAGCCGATACGAAAGAACAGGGTAGGATTGTTGCTGCATCGATTGGGGTTGCTCTGCCGAAAGATGATAACAACTGGGGGTACCTGAGTGAAGTTCACGGACATGGAATGAATCACGATGAAGCGGCGGATATGGCAGAAGATTTAGCTGCCGGTATGCTTGGCACAACGCTGGGATTTGAGGTTGATCCCAACAAGGCATGGTCAGAGAAGGAACAGGTCTATAAGTCGAGCGGACTGATTATTAAAACCACCAATGCAACTCAGACCGCGTATGGGACAAACGGCGAGTGGACAACGACGCTTGCGATAGCTGTATTTTTGTTTGATTGAATTGGATTAAAGGATTTTATGCAGTATACGAATATAGTTCTCGACCATTTTACGAGCCCGCGGAATTTCGGTGAAATCCCGGATGCCGATGGCATTGGAACCATTGGCTCAGAAGAATGCGGGGACATGATTCAGGTATGGATCCAAGTTTCCCAGGATGGACATTTGTCGGACATCAAATACAAGGTATTTGGGTGTCCTGCCGTAATCGCCTGCTGTAGTATAATGACTGAGCTTGTAATGGGAAAATATCTTGATGTTGCAGGGGAACTCACTGACGAACAAGTAGCCGATGCCCTTGGTGGCCTTCCTGTAAACAAGTATCATTGTTCGAACCTTGCAGCTTCGGCTCTTCACAGGGCGATTATGGACTATGTATTGCAAAACTCGAACACAACAAACACAATAACAATAACAATGCTAATAAACGATGTAGCCACAGATAATATTCAGTCCGAGCATGGATTATCCTTGTGGCTTGAATATGGAGATAAACACGTCCTATTCGATACAGGACAAACCGACATGATTCTGAGAAACGCGGAGTTGCTCGGTATCCATTTGGACAGCACCGACGCAATCGTGATAAGTCACGGCCATTATGATCATACAGGGGGTCTTAAAGCCGTTCTCGATATCGCTCCAAAAGCAAAGGTATACCTTCATCCAGAAGCCTTGGGGCCAAAATATTCTCAAAAAGACAAACAAGTCAAAAAGATCGGTATGCCGGATTCTGCAAAGGAAGTAATCTGTGATTTGGCAGGGAAAGGAAGGATCGTTTGGACCGAGATCCCGACAGAAATTGTTCCAGGGCTTTTTGTTACAAGTCGAATCCCACGAAACACAGACTTTGAAGATTCTGGTGGGAAATTCTATATTCACCAATGTTGCCAAACAATAGATGAATTGTTGGATGACCAGGCAATCTTTTTTGAGACGAAACAGGGACTTGTAGTTCTTCTTGGCTGCGCTCATGCAGGGGTAGTCAATTCTTTGAATTACGTGACGAAATTAATTCAACATCGCCATATACATGCCGTCATCGGCGGCATGCATTTGATGAATGCGAACTTGAAGCGGATCGAAAATACGATAGAAGCATTTGGGAAATATGACGTTCAAATCATTGCACCTTTACATTGTACAGGAAAGGAAGCTGCAGAAAAAATACAAAAAGCATCTGGTGATAAGTATAGGCCGCTGAAAGCGGGAGCAAAGATCGTTTTTTAAGGGAACGACAAATGGACTATAGGAGGAGAATATGAGTCGGAATAGGGCTTCAATGCTCGCCAGAAGCTGACAGATGATGGATGTGGAGCTTCAGTGCACTTTCCTTTTTGAAAGTGGGACCATTAACGGGGGCGTGTTGCTTCGCGTGACCTGCCCGGACAAGGTTTGGCCCAAATCCATCGAAGCTCAGGGCCAGTTCAATTCCATCGGCGATATCTGGAATATCGACCAGTTTCCGATGAAGGTCGATCCCGCCCGCACGAGCGGCCGCCATACACACAAACTGCACCCCACCGACGAAAAGCCCGTCGGCCAATGGAACGACTACGAGATCTACCTTAACAAAGGCGACCTGCGACTGATCGTCAACCGTCTGCTGCAGAACTTCGCCACGGAATGCCAGGAAATCGCCGGGCCAATCGCCCTGCAGTCCGAGGTCTAGCCCATCGAGTTTCGGAATCTCATCCTGATCCCGATCGATTGACTGTTATTCGACCGGTTCATGACCTGGCGCAAATGCGGCTTGTTCGACCTAAGGGGTTACCCTTGCGCCTTGCTTGATACAAATCAGAGCGGATCGGATTTTACAGCCGCTTCTTTTCAAACCAAGCGAACAAACACAGTATAATCGCCCAAAACACCGCCACGATAATCCACGGTGATACGCCGAGTGTTTCGGGCAAACCTATCTTGCCGAAATCCTTCCAGGCCAGCACGCTGGTCTTGCAGATCGGATAGATCTCGGCGTAGATCGCGGCCCCAGCCAGCATCCCGAGGATGGCGAAAATCGCGTGCCAGCGTCCTTCCCCTAAGGCCCCGATCGAAGTGCCGGGACAAAACCCCATGACCGCCCAGCCGATTCCAAACAATCCGCCGCCCACGATCACCGCGCCAAGGTTCATCGGCTTATGGCCCAGGGTGATGATCTGGGCATTCGACAAAATCAGGATCCCGACCATCCCGACCAAAATCGCCGAAAGCATGAATTTCAAGATCGTCATGTCTTTGAGCAACATAGCCCCGACCTGTTTGTCGAAGCGAAGCACGCGGCCTTTTTGCAGCAAGAAACCGAACAGGATTCCCGTGATCAGACCCAGTCCTTGTTCCGTAGTCATGCCGACCTCCTTCCATACACCAAATGTGCGACCAGCACCCCGCAGCCAAAGAACATCCCCAGCGCTACAAACGAGCTGACGGAAAGCTGCATCATGCCGCTAAGTCCGTGTCCGCTCGGGCAACCGTCGGCCATCCGAGCCCCGATCATCGCGATGATTCCGCCCAAAATCGCTCCAATGGCCCGTTTGACGATCGATGGCCCGAAACGCTTTTCCCAAGTCGGCGGGACGCCCTCGATCCGAAAGCTTCCGTCCGGTACCGAAGCGACCAGCGCCCCGATGAAAATGCCCAGGACCAGCATGAATTGCCAATCCACGCGGACCTTTTCCTTGGTGAAATACTCGTTGGCGGCCACATGCTCGGCCGCGACCGTCTGCTCGATCAGCCCGGCCGCCCGCACGAAAGTCGTCGAGGCCCCCAGGAAGCTGGTTTTCTTGAGGATCTTCGTGGTGGCAAACGCCGATCCGATGGCCAGCACCCCCAACAAGGCCCCGGCTAGGTACGGGCTCCATCCTCCATCATCCGTTTTCCATTTCATCGCAATCAGCTCCTTTCGATCTGTGTGTTTCTGGCTTTCCCCATCGATTTGATTATTCAATTTCGAATGTCACTAATCCACCGTCATCTTAAACAGTATTTCCGATTGGCGATAGTCTATAACGACTCTCATCCATCCCGCAAGCGGATTTTCCGATCTTTGGCCAGCTCCGCCCCAACGAGCAGCATCAGAATGACTCATTCTGAGCCAGGGCAGGAATATGATTATTGGGAGGTATACGGCCCCCCAGAATTTGTTGATAATATGGGGCTACCGATTGCAACACTGCTCACAACTTACCGTCCATGTTCATGTCGGTGGTGAATATCGGGGGTATGCGGATGTATGTGTGTGATTGCACAATGCTTGTGACGATAGGAATGAAACCCATTTGTTATCGTTTCATGATCATGGTTATGATGGTCGTCATCGTGGTCGTGGCGATGCTCATGTTCAAATTCCGGATGGGTGTGGGTGTGTTCATGTTTTTCGATTAACAGACATATTGCCCCAGCAACCATGATGGGCACTGCGAACAGAAATGACACATCCGGGACTTCTTTCAAAAGAACAAATGACAACAGAGCACCAATAAAAGGTGCCGTTCCGAAATAAGCACTTGTTCTGGCTGCTCCCAAGTGACGTAAGGCAGATATGAAAAACACAATGCTCAATCCATAGGCAAAAAACCCCAATACAATTGCCATACTGATATAACCGAGGCTCGGCAAGCGATTTCCCAATAGGAGTGCCATACACAAAGAGACGACCCCTGCACCAATGCCTTTAATAATCGTAATCATTACAGGGTCTTTTCCAGAAATATGTCGGGTAAGATTATTATCCAAACCCCACAGCGTACAGGCAACTACGATGCCCAATGCCCCGATGGAGAAGCTCATCCTCTCGGAACGATCCCACGACAGAATGATGCTACCAAGGGTTACCAGAATAACTGCCATCCAGATCCGTTTTCCCAAGGCTTCTCGAAACAGGACTGCAGCAAGGACACTGGTGGCTGCTCCCTCAAAATTGAGGAGTAACGAAGCAGTTGAGGCAGAGGTGTTGCGGAGGCTACACATCAAGACGATTGGTGCGGCAATGCCCCCCGCAAGTATTGCACCCATAAGCCATGGCATATCGGTCTTCGTGAGATGGGCTTCTGCACTAGGTTTCAATTGATGCAGAGTTACTTTCAATAATAATAGCCCGAACCCACTGCCCAGATACAGCAATGCAGCCAGCATCACTGGATCAACATTGACCAGCAATATTTTCGCTATGGGAGCACTCATGGCAAAAAACAAGGATGCCAAGAATGCCTGAGCTATCACACGGTATTTTGCATGTGCCATTCAACAAATCCTGAACAAGAATTTCGGCATTGTATTTGGAAAGGTTGTATCCGGCAATGGACCGATAAGCCAGAGATATCTCGTCGATGCCAAGATCGAATCCCAAGGATGGAATAAACCATTTGGTCAGATAGATTCTATAAGTATGATTTATTGAAATACTGCATTTAGGATTCCTATTAATGCCCCACCAATGATCAGCCATGTCGAATTGACTTTAAACCGAATCAGCAGAACAAAAGAAATAATAGAAATGATAATCGTAAACATGTCGGTTAGACAAGAGCGTCCCAACTGCCATGCTACAGCGGCCATCAGGCTCAGCGATGCAACATTAACACCATCTAATAAAGCACTGAACCAGACAGAGTTTCGGATCCGGGGAATCAGCGGATTCGAAATAGCAACAAAAATAAAGGAGGGTAAAAAGATGCCCAAAGTAGCCAGGATTGCTCCCTTGATACCACCGAGAATAAACCCGATAAATGTTGCGGATGTGAATAAAGGGCCCGGTGTTATCTGGCCGATAGCAATGGCATCCATCAATTGCGGGTCGGTGAGCCAGCCATAACGCACGACAAGATCGGCTCGAAGAAAAGCAAGCAGAACATAACCGCTACCATATAAAATGGCACCGATCTTAAGGAAAATCAAAAATAACATAGGCAGGTTAAACGAAACAGCAGTCTGCGACAATAAACCCATCCCGGAAAGTGGTACGAGACATATTCCCAAACTCTTTGTTTTCAATCGGTGCATATTCACGATGAACATTACCGCCAATCCCCCGCCAAAGAGCAACGCAATTTCATTGACGCCAATGAAATACAGGATGAAAACAACCAACCCTGCGGTTGCCATGAGCGGTCTCGTGACAGCTTTTTTGCCAAGGCTCCAACCGACGTAAACAAGGCAGATTCGAAGTATAGCCAGGACAGCCAAAGACTATGTAGGGCCCATTCTGGCAAAATTCGCCGGAGGAGAAAAGGAATGAGTTTTGAAAAAGCTTGCTTTGGTTATCCCTGTCGTCTTGCCAGGGAGGATGTCAGGTAGCGTTCCACATCAGCTGAAGCTCCCGCCCCAAACAAGTTCCGGCAATACCAGCAATCGACCAGAGGTGGGTTTTGACACACTGTCACCTTGCCGGTATGACCGTGGTACTCCAAATGTCGCTGAGGCTGCCGCAAACCAGTCACGGCCACCATGAACTCAGTAACCGCTACAGATGCGATTATGCCGTTTATGGACACTACTGAAGGGCCGGTGCTACCAAGTACCGCTTTGTCAACACCGTAGATGGCTTCACGATCCCGCTTTGCATGGTCGTCCTCAAATTGCCTATCGAGGTCGCGCGGATCAATAGAGTCCATGCACACCAAACAGCCGTTGCCATTTTGGCAAACGCACACACGCCCACCGTAACGCAGGCCAGCATCATCGGGCACGACATCGCTGGCCAGATCGATCAGGTTCAATTCATACGCCAAGCACAACTCAGAAAGCACGAGGCGGGTAGCATCATCATCAAGACATCCGAAAACCCAGTGACTTCCTCGGATGGCTGTAAAAGCTTGCCTGCTTAGGAGTGAACAGGGCACCTTACAGATTGGGATCACGGGATCAATTGAGCGGACCAGCCGTTCTGCAATGTCCACCTTCAGCGTACCCGGAACTGGATCATCCCAGCGAGATCCCGCGTAGCGATTCCGATTCGTGGTATCCAATTGTTCCGGATCGATCAACGTGAAGTGGCCCACGCCCAAGAAGGCCAGTTGCTGGACAACCTGTGTTCCAAGGCCACCGATACCTACGACAGCAACGCTCGTCTCCCGGAGCCGCTGTTGACCCTGCTCGCCGAATAGGGCGATATTGCGTGCAAATCGTTCATCCATCGGAAGACATCCTTCCAGAAAACCAACGGCGTCTTGCGGGTCGAATAATCTTGCCCTTAACCTCGAGACCGGCAATGCGTTCAGGCGTCTGCGGGCTGGTAACCCAGACGAGCCCATCCAGCCCCCCAGACGCGATTACGACCGCCCCATATGGCCGGCCTTTGAGTCGCCACCAAACGTGCGGAACAAATTCGGCCATGCCCTCAATGTCGCTCGGTGAGAATCCGATCATATTCCCTGGGTGAGAGTGAAACTCGATGATTGAGGTACCGAGGTCATGGGCCCGTTTAATAATCCGAGCCCGCGTCTTATCCTCCAATTCAAGGTGGTAAGGGGAACGATAGACGAAGTCACCGGGCGTCAGAAACAGCCACTCCCGTGGGGAAAAGCGAAGACATTGTGTACGCTGCACATCAGAAAACGCAAATGCAGCTTCTTCATCGGCCGACCTTGGGGGTAACAGGTGCGCCCTGAGTCGGTCATACTCGTGTTGCGTGAGCACGATAACAGCATCAGCCATCAATTCGCCTCCCTAAACCTGTTGGCAATTCCTTCAACCCAATTCAATAGATTTCGTCCAGCCGTGATTGGATCCTTAGGGATCCATTGACCGTCATCCGGCGCCCATGAGAACATAGCCCAATTACCACCAAAAGGAACTTTCTGACTGGCTGGTTCAGTAAAGTTGCCGGGCATTTTCTCCAGGTTTCTGAGCCCGACAGGAACGAAGAATCCGTACGGCGGTCCCCCTGGATAGGTCTCCGGTATTGTGAAGACCACATCGGTCTTGTCCCGATTCCAGCCCGGAGGCAGAGGGTAGTCGGGTAGCTTGATCCAATTGCCCTGGCATTCGAGACGAGGAAACCGGCGTTGCAGGAGTTTTATCTCCTGCTCAATTCGTTCACTGCGAACCATGCGTTACCCTCGCTTCCAGCGGATCTTCTTAGAGAACCCATGGCCGGGCCTGAGTTGGACGATTTCACCTGGCTGGAGCGTCCGCTCGTTGTTATCTTGGTCGATCTCAATGACCCCGGTGGACGGATCCCATCCTCCAAGCTGGGCGATCTGCTCAGTCGTGATCGTCTCTTCCGGCCAAGGATGCTCTACCCCTTCCACGTTCACGAAATACTTGGGCCCTTGGCCGCGGTCTTCATGACTCTTTTCAGTCATCGTTGCACTCCTTTATTCATAATCTGTTTATCCATAACTTTCCCTTTGAATCTGCGGTTGACTTTTCCCAAAAAGCCGACCTACCCCTATATGCTGAACAATTGCATTTTTTCGCCACGTTCACGGAAAATTTTGTGTTTCTGCAAGCATATACGTATAGAATGAGCACATCTGGAGATCCCTGTGCTTTGAGCGAGAGTTAAATGTCTGATATACCACAACTTACTGACGACAAGTGGCAAGAAATCATCAAGAAGCTTGCCTTGCGGGCCGCGTGGAAATTCAGCTTCTATGGCTGGTCAACAAAAGAAGGTCGTCATAGTAGCGCCCCGGGCGGGATTGATCCGACAGATATCGTACAGGAGGCTGTCTCGGCCGTTCTTGAAGGCAAACGAATCTACAATGAAAGCGCATACCCGAGCTTCTATGCCTTCCTCAGAAGCGTAGTGGATAGCCTCATTTCGAATCTGTACCAGAAGAACCGCCGTCAGCAGACAAAAGAAGTGCGACTGGTCCAGAATGATGATGGCGATGACCAAAGGAACTCGATTGGCCCTGGGGTCACTGCTTTAGATCCTGCCGCAGCTTGTGCGACCGGTGAATTATATCATAAAGTCAAACGCCTTCTCACTGAGGAATTTCCCGATAATAAAATTGTAATGGGAATATTGGAGTGCCTTGAGGCAGGCATTGATAAGAGAGGCGAGATTGCGAAATATCTGGATGTTGACGAAAGGGAAATAGATAATACTCGGAAGAGGCTGCAACGGGTGATTGAAAAAACATTATACAGATATCAACCGGAGGTCATTAAATGAGCATGCGTGAAAATGATTTTGATTCTGATTCGTTTCGCCGGCTCTTTGACTTCGTCTACCCTGATGAAGAGCACATGCTGCCTGACGACGTTGAGAAGGAGCTGAATCGCCTGCACATTGATATTGGGCCAATAATGTCGCGACTGGAAATCAAACTAAGCTCTTTGCGTCAAAGGCAAGAAGCTCAGCAGAAGCTTAAATCTGCAAACCAAGAAAGGCTTGCCATGCTTGCGAAACTCAAGGGACTCAAGTCCACCATTCTGCCGAATTCCCGAAATGAACTCAAGGAGTTGATTAATAGGCTCTTTGGTCAAGCTGGAGCCCATGTTTATGCACGACGATTGGAAGAGGCAGCAAGCGATGATGATTTGAGGTCTCTAATTGAGGACATACAACGATTGGATGCCCTTGGACTGGAACAATCCGATGC
>Ga0209777_10005653_pt1 | contig 14319 bp, 11 predicted proteins | sample FrelakmetHBP12HB_FD_187147 | JGI IMG/M metagenome (GOLD analysis project Ga0209777, IMG submission 187147) | Freshwater lake sediment microbial communities from the University of Notre Dame, USA, for methane emissions studies -HBP12 HB (SPAdes)... | ecosystem: Environmental > Aquatic >...
GCAGTCGGTGATGACGATTCGGCTCATTGGCGCTCGGTGCCAAGGTTACTCGGGTCCATGCGCCGTCCACTTGACGGTTCCCTTCCCAAGCAGAATGTCGCGGGTTCGAGTCCCGTCTCCCGCTCCACGTTCTTCCTCGCGGACCACAGGCGGGCACTGCGGGCGTGAGATCCGTGGGCCGCGGGTCGTGCGGATCGGTCTCAGGTGGTCGCCGGAGCTGAGCAGCCGCGACTGCGGCCTCCCAGCCCATCGCGCGCCCCTCGGCCTCCAGGGCGGCAGCCGCCGGCCCGCCGAGCACGTCGCGAGCCGGCGCCAGTTCGAGGGCGGCGAGCCCGGCCGGGGCCGCCTCGAAGCGGTGCTCGCGAGCCTGCTCGGCCATGGTCAGGAAGTAGCCCAGGTGGGCATCGGCGAGCCGGTCAGCCTCGCCTGCCTCCTCGAACCGCTCGTGACCATACTGGCGGAGCGTCTCGAAAACCAGGTACCGTACAGCGCCGTGCTCGTCCGGCTCGGCGATGACCAGGGACTTGTCGACGAGCTGAGCCAGCAGCTCGAGGACGTCCTCGTCGGCGAGGGGAAGGCCGCCGCAGATCGCCCGGCACGCGCCCAAGTCGAAGCCTCCGGCGAAGGCAGAGAAGCGTCGGAAGAGGACCCGCTCGGCGGTGCCGAACATGTCGTGACTCCAGTCCACGGTGGCACGCAGCGTCTGCTGCCGCGGCAGCGCCGTCCGGCTGCCCCCGGTGAGGAGGCCGAACCGGTGCTCCAGGCGCCGCAGCAGCTCGTCGGGGGCGAGAACCTTCACCCGGGCCGCAGCCAGCTCGATCGCGAGTGGCACGCCATCCAGCCGCCGACAGATCTGGGCCACCACGTCGGCGTTGTCGTCCGTCAGCGCGAACATCGGCTGGAAGGCGACCGCGCGATCGCGGCACAGCTGGACCGACTCGAAACGGGCCACGGACTCGGCCCGGGCCGGCGTCCCGGCATCCGGCGACTGCGCCCGATTCACTCCCGTTCCACTGCTCGCGCGGATGTTCGCGCCCAGGGTCCGTCGTCCTCGGAGCGGGAGGCGCGGACGCCGGAAGCGCAGCCGGCCGACTTGTGATCGCGCTGATCGTCCGGTTCGATCTGGCGCCCGGGGAGGCGCCGGCCTTCGACGCACTCGTGGCGGAGACCTGCTGCGGCATCCGCGAGCTGGAGCCGGGGACGCTCGTCTACGCGGTGACCCACGACCCCGCCAGCATCTCCACGCGGATCTTCCTGGAGGTCTACCGCGACGAGGAGGCGTTCCGGGCTCACGAGGCGCAGCCGCACACGCGGACGTTCCTCGAGAGGCGCTCGGAGCACCTCGCCGCGCCGATCCGCGTCGAGTGGCTCTCCGTCGCGGAGCTCGCGGTCCATCCGCTCACACGCTGAGCGGGGGCCGGCGAGGCCCGCTGGCGAGCATGCCGGCCGGCGAGGCCCGCGGGGGTCGGATCGGGCGCGGGAGTCGGACCCGCCGGGGAGGTCAGACCTTGAAGTATGGGTCCCGCTTCCCGGTGCGAATCTGGATCGTCTTCAGCTCCGTGAACTCGTCGAACCCGGCCTGGCCCATCTCGCGGCCGAAGCCGCTCGCGCGGATCCCGCCGCCGGGGAGCTGGGGCGCTCCGTCGATCGTCGTGTTCACCCAGACGGTCCCGCTGCGGACCGCCCGCGCGACCCTTAGGGCGCGGTCGATGTTCTTCGTCCAGACCGTGTTCCCGAGGCCGTACTCGACGTCGTTCGCGAGGGCGATCGCCTCGTCCACGTCGCGGAAGCGCGTCACCGCGAGGACCGGCCCGAAGATCTCCTCCTGGAAGACCCGGGAACCCGGCCGCACATCGTCGATGATCGTGGGGGCGAGGTAAAGGCCATCGCTGTACGGGCCATCGGTCAGGGTGTGGCCGCCCGCGATGATCCGACCCCCGTCCTCGTGGGCCGTGTCGACGTAGGAGAGGATCTTGCGCAGGTGGTCCTCGTGGACCATCGCACCGACGTCGGTCGACTCGTCGAGTGGCTGGCCGACGCGCAGGCGGCTCACCCGGTCCACGAGCGCGGCGAGGAACGTATCCGCGATCGACTCCTGCACCAGGAGGCGCGAGCCGGACACGCAGCACTCGCCGCCGTTGAAGTAGATCCCGAACATCACGCCATCGAGAGCGTCCTCGAAGTCGGCGTCGTCGAGGACGATGTTCGCCGACTTGCCGCCGAGCTCCAGCGAGACGCGCTTGAGGTTGCCCCTGGACGCCTCGATGACCGTGCGGCCCACCTCCGTGCTGCCGGTGAACGAGACCATGTCCACCGAGTGGCTCTCGATGAGCGTCTGGCCCACGACTCCGCCGCGCCCGGTGACGACGTTGAAGACACCGGCCGGGATGCCGGACTCGTTGCAGAGCCGGCCCATCTCGAGGGTGGTGCCGGCCGTCCACGTGGCGGGCTTCGCCACGGTCGTGCAGCCGGCCCCGATGGCGAAGGGGAGCTTCTGGGCGAGGAGCAGGAGCGGGAAGTTCCAGGGCGTGATGAGCCCCGCCACGCCCGACGGCTCGCGGACGACGAGAGCGGTGAAATCGGGCCCGAGGTTGGTGTGCACGTCGCCATGCATCGACATCGCGAGCGCGGCCGCGAACTCGACCATGCCTACGCTGCCGTCCACGTCGCCGCGTGCCATGCGGATGGTCTTGCCGACCTCCTCGGCCTCGATCCCGGCAAGCAGGGCCTTGTTGTCGCGCATCGCCTCGGCCAGGCGTAGCAACGCACGGCCGCGGTCCATGCCCGACAGGTGCGGCCACTCGCCTTCGTCGAAGGCGCGCCGCGCGACGGCGATCGCCCACTCCATGTCGGCGACGGAGCCGTCCGAGTAGCGGGCGACGAGCTTCCCGGTCCCGGGAGCCCGCCGGTCGATGAGGCGCTCCGACGGATCGGTCATCGCGCCGTCGATGAACTGCCCGTAGACCCGCGGCTCGGTCGTGCCGGCGACGGGGCTGTCGATCGCGGTCGTCATCGTGGTGGTCCTTTCTGAACGAAGTGCTGCCGGATTCAGCCGGGGCGCTACCCGGGGCGCTGCGCAGACGCCCTGGGCCGGTCGTCCGCAACCGCGTCGGCCCACAGCGGGCCGGCGCCGAAGACGGCCGGAGGGATCGGCCGGATCTCGCCGACCGCGGGGACGAAGTCCATGTGGGCAATGACGTCGCGCCCGGGGTCCAGCCCCTCCGCCACCTCGACGAGGGTGATCCCGGCGCCGTCCAAACGGAAGACGGCCCGCTCGGTGACGTAGAGCGCGGAGCGACCCTCGGACGCCGCGAGCCGCGCGCTGAAGGAGACCTGGTCGACGTCCTGGACGAACTTGTGGAGCGAGCCCTCGCGGACGATGGAGAGCCGCCCGTCGCGCACCTCCACCTCCAGCCCGCGGGCGGTGAGCGTGCCGCAGAAGACGGTGCGGGCGGCCCCCTGAGAGATATCCACGAAACCGCCGGGCCCGACGGCGTTGGCGGCGATCCGGCTCACATTGACGTTGCCGTATCGGTCCGCCTCCGCCATGCCGAGAGCCGTGACGTCGAGCATGCCCGACGCGAACAGGTCGAACTGCTGGGTGGATGACAGGAGGGCGAGCGGCCCGCGGCTCACCCCGAACAGGTCGCCGCCCACCGGCAACCCGCCGACCGCGCCCTGCTCGATGCAGAGCTCCACATCGTCCAGGCGGCCGTGCTCGTGGAGCACGTCGACGACGCCCGAGCTCATGCCGAAGCCCACGTTGAGGACCTCGCCCGGCAGGATCTCCAGCGCAGCGCGGCGCGCGATGACGGTCCGGATGTCCAGGCCGGCCGCCGCGGGTGGAGTCCGCGACATCGCTGGCCGGAGCACGCCGGAAAGCGCCGGGTCGTGCTCCGCCGCGTACGTCTGCCACTGGTTCGGGGCGACGACGACGGCATCCACCATCGGCGCCGGGATGTGCACCAGCTGCGGATCCAGGCTCCCCTCGCGGGCGAGCGACTTCACCTGGACGAGCACGCTGCCGCCGTTGCCGCGCGCGGCCATCGCCACTTCGAGGCTGTCGAGCGTGGCAGGCTCGTCGCGGAAGGAGATGTTCCCCCGCTCGTCGGCGACGCTGCCGCGGACGATCGCGACGTCCACGCGCAGGGGCAGGTAGTGGAGATACTCCACGCCCTCGATCTCGATCACCCTCACGAGGTCGTCCGTGGCCCGGGCATTGAGCTTCCCGCCGCCGCGGCGCGGGTCGGCGAACGAGTCGAGGCCGACCCGCGTGATGAGGCCCGGCCGCCGGGCGCCGCTCTCCCGGTGGAGCATGCTGATGACGCCGGCGGGCAGCGCGTAGGCCTCGATCCGCTCCTCGCGCGCGAGTTGCTGCATCCGCGGGGACCACGTCCAGTGCCCACCGATCACCCGGCGCACCAGACCCTCGTGGGCGAAACGGTTCATGCCGCGATGGGACCCGTCGCCGATCCCCAGCGCGTGGACGATGGTCAGGTCGCGTGGGTGCCCACTGGCGAGGAAGCGCCGCTCGATGGCAGCGAAGATCTCGTCCGCCTCCAGCAGGCCTCCGCCGGACCCGGCCAGCGCCACGACGGCGCCGTCGGGCACGAGGGCGGCGGCCGCGTCCGCATCGACGAGGTTGACCCTGGTCACGACACACGCTCCCCGCTCACGCGACCCTCCATACGCCGTCCTACCTCAGACGCACGTGGCGAACCGGTCGAGCGCGATGTCGAGCACCAGCTCCGGCGGCTGCGACCACCAGTGGTCGCTGAGGATCTCGATCTCGACGGGCCCCGCGTAGCCAGCGGAACGGACGGATCTGGCGAGGGCGGGCAGGTCGATGCAGCCGTCGCCCATCATCCCGCGGCTCGAGAGCTGCCCGTGGATCGGGACGACCCAGTCCGACACGTGGAAGCCGAGGATGCGGCCGGACGCCCGTCGGAGCTGCTCGTCGAGATCCGGATCCCACCACACGTGGTAGGCGTCGACGACGACCCCCACGTTGGGGCTGGCGATGAGGTCGACCAGGTCGTTCGCCTCGCCAAGCGTCGTGATGACGGAGCGGTCCGCGACCATCATCGGGTGGAGCGGCTCGATCCCGAGGGTGACGCGCGCGGCCAGCGCGTGCGGGAGGACCTCGAGGATCCCGTCGCGCACCATCGTCCGGGAGCCGGCGAGATCCTTGCCGACGAGTGGCCCGCACACGAGCACGAGACAGTCGGCCCTGATGGCGTGGGCCTCGTCGATCGCCCTGCGGTTGTCGTCGATCGCGGCGCGCCGGCCGGCCTCGTCCGCCGCAGTGAAGAGCCCGCCCCGGCACAGCGAGCTGATTCGGAGCCCGGAGCCGCGGAGCAGCTGGGCGGCCTCGTCGATGCCCAGCGTGGCGAGAAGGTCGCGCCACGGGGCCACCGCCGACACGCCCCGCGCCAGGGCCTGGTCGATGAGTGCCGAGAGGCCCAGCGATCGGACCGTGATGGTGTTGATGCTGCACTGTGAGAGGTCCATCGTCGTCTCAGCCTCCCGGGCAGGTCGCCGGCGGGGGCAGCCGGCGCCTCAACCGGCCTTGCCCAGGATCATGTCGGACGCCTTCTCCGCGATCATCACGGTCGCCGCCTGCGTGTTGGAGCTCACGATTGCGGGCATGATCGACGCATCGACGATGCGGAGACCATCGAGACCGTGCACCCGGAGCTCCGGCGACACGACAGATGCGTCGGCGACGCCCATAGCGCACGTGCCCACGGGGTGGTACGAGGTGCGGCCGTAGTTCCGCGCGAAGCGCAGGTAGTCGTCCTTGGTCCTGACCGGCTCGCCCCCGGCGAGGTGTTCCTTCTTGATGTGCCGGGCAATCGAGGGCTGGGTCATGATCTCGCGGCTCTGCCGGAGGCCTTCGGCGCTCATCTCGAGGTCATAGTCGTCGGCAAGGTAGTTCGGGTCGATGAGCGGAGCCTGGGCTGGGTCCGGCGACGCCAGGCGCACGCTCCCGCGGCTCCGCGGTCGCAGGAAGTACGAGTTGAGCGTGCAGCCGTAGCCGGGGCGCACGGCAGCGATCCCCGCCTCCACGCCTGCCCCGGGCAGAAAGTGGAACTGCAGGTCGGGCGTGGGCTCCTCCTTGTTGGCGTAGGAGAAGGCGCCGCCCTCGACGAGCGTCGAGGTGAGTGGGCCGTTCCTGAAGAAGACGTACTCCAGGCCGGCCGTCAGGGTCCGCGGGCGGATCAGGGCCAGGCGGTCCAGGCTCTGGTACTTCCTGAGCTCGTAGACGACGTCGAGATCGCAGTGGTCCTGCAGGTTCCTGCCGACCCCCTCGAGGTCATGGCGGGGCTGGATGCCGACACCCTTCAGCTCGGTCGGATCGCCGATGCCGGAGAGCATGAGGAGCTTCGGCGAGCCGATCGATCCCGCCGCCACGATGACCTCGCGCCGAGCCCGGTAGGTCGTCGTCGTCGTGCCCTCGATCGAGTCGACCGCGACCGCCCGCTTGCCATCCAGGACGATCCGGCTCACGAGCTGGCCTGTCTTGACAGTAAGGTTGGACCGCTTCATGGCGGGCCGGAGGTAGCCCGTCGCGGCGCTGCTGCGACGGCCGTTCCTGGTCGTCGACTGGTAGAGGCCGACGCCGTGCTGGTGCTCCCCGTTGAAGTCGCCGTTGTACGGCAGGCCGAACTCCTGCCCGGCGCGGACGAACGCCTTTGACAGGACGTGCGGCTCGATGAAATCGGAGACGCCGATCGGCCCTCCCGTGCCGTGCCACGGCGCCGAGAGCCGCTCGTTGTCTTCCGACCGGATGAAGTACTTCTGGATCTCCGGGAAGCTCCAGCCCCTGCACCCGTGGACGGTCGCCCAGTCGTCGTAATCCCTGGGCGTGCCCCGCGTGAAGACCTGCGCGTTGATGGACCCGCCTCCCCCGATCACCTTGCCCTGGGCCAGGGGGATGACGCGATTCCCGGCGTTCCGCTGCGGAACAGTCGACCAGCCCCATTCCAGCGGGCCGGCGGTCAGCTTGGCGAAGCCGATCGGGATGTGGATCAAGGGATGGCGATCCGTCGGCCCCGCTTCCAGGAGGAGGACCTTGATCGACCGGTTCGCCGACAGCCTGCCTGCGAGCACACAGCCCGCCGTGCCACCGCCGGCGATGACGTAGTCGAACACTCCTTCGGCGTGTGCCATGTCCATCCCTCAGGCGTCGAACCGACCGGATCCCGGCGCATGCCGCACGCCGGGAAAGCGCTTTCCCAAAGTCTCGCGCAGGCCCGACCCCTTGTCAAGCGGTTCCGGCGACAGTATCAACGGCCCGCGACAGCGGTTCCCCGCGAGGCTACGCTTGACGAGCGGTCGACGTTCGGGCTGACCGCGCGGGTGCCGCCAGGGGCGCCGCCTGGAACGCTGCGCCCGACGCCGCGCCGCCCGGGCGGCGGCAAGACAGGGAGGGAAACGCTTCCCGCGTGAAGGACAATCTGACGATCGCGGCCGCCGGAGTCACCGGACGGATGGGCATGCCACGCTACCTGCGTGGCGCACTCGATCCGCTCGCCGGTGAGGGCCTGGCGCCTTTCCGCGACGCGCCCTGGGGACGACGATGCGTCGCCTAGACCCTTCGAGGGAGCGTCGACCCGTGGGCCGCAGCGGGCGCGTGACGATCCAGCAGGTGGCGGACGCCGCCGGCGTCTCGATCGCGACCGTCTCCCGCGTGATGACCGGCGCGGAGACTGTGCGCCCTGACCTCGCCGAGCGGGTGCGCCGGGCCGCGGCCGAGCTGGGCTACCGGCCGAACGCCGTGGCCCAGGGGCTGGCGACCGGGGTGACCCGGATGGTCGGCGTCGTGGTCCCCAACCTTGCAAACCCGTACTTCTACGACGTGATCAAGGCGCTGAACGCGGCCGCCGGGGCGGACGGCTACCGGACCCTCATCGCGGACGCCAACGAGGACCCGAACGAGGAGCTCGAGCTGAGCCGGGGGCTCCTCCGCCAGGTTGACGCGCTCGTCGTTGTCTCCCCACGCATGTCCGCAGAGGCCCTCCGGGAATTCGAGGACCGATCGCTCAGGGTGGTCCTCGTGAACCGCGTCGCGATCGGGATCGGGCTCCCCGCGGTATCGGTCGACAGCTTCACCGCGATGCTCGAGATCGCCGGACACCTCGCGCGGCTGGGCCACACCCGGGTCGCCTACCTGGCCGGACCGGAGCAGTCGTGGCAGCAGCAGGAGCGCTGGCGGGCGCTCAGCCAGGCGGCCGCTTTCGGGCTCCGGGCGACATCCGTCCCGGCCGGCGCGACGATCGACGCCGGCTACGGCGCGGTCGACGAGGCACTGCGATCCCAGCCGACGGCGATCATGTGCCACAACGACCTCGTCGCGTTCGGGGCGCTGGCGCGCCTCATCGAGCTCGGCGTGGACGTCCCGGGCGAGATGTCGCTCACCGGCTTCGACGACATCGAGTTCGCACGGTACGCGACGCCGCCGCTGACCACGGCTGCGAGCCCACAGCGCGAGCTCGGACGCGTCGCGTGGGAGCTCGTGTCCGAGATCCTGGCGAACGGGCGGCCCACGGCCGAGCGGCCCTTGCTCCCTGCGCCCCTCGTCGTGCGGGCGAGCACGGCGGCCCCGGCAACGCGCCCGCGTCGTCCCTCGGCGGCCGCGACAGGACGGCCCTGACGGGTCCTGGCAGGGTCGGCCCGCCGGCGGAGGCACGCCGGCGGAGGCACGCACAAGGCACGCACGAGGGTCTCGACGAGGCCGGCGGGCGGCACTATGCTTGAGCCTGAGAAAGCGCTTCCCGTGTCCGCGGGACCAGTCACAGGAGAGTGGCCATGCAGCTGAGACCGGCGTCGACGGCGGAGCTGGACCTGCTCAGCCTCGGCGAGTGCATGATCCGGCTCAGCCCGGTGGGACACGGCCGCATCGAGTTCGCGACCACGCTCGAGGTCCACGTGGGCGGCGGCGAGTACAACGTCGCGTACGCCCTCGCACGTCTCGGCCTCCGGACCGGGTGGGTCGGCGGGCTCGTGGACAATCCCCTCGGCTCCCTTGTCCGCGCCCACGCGCGAGCCGCGGGCGTCGACACGTCGGCCGTCATCACGCTCCCGTACGACGGGGTGGGCCGGAAGGCGCGGATTGGGCTGAACTTCACCGAGGTCGGGGTGGGGCCGCGGCCGTCGGTGACCGTGTACGACCGCGGCCACAGCGCCACGTCGCAGATGAAGCCCGGCGACGTCAACTGGCAGGACCTCTTCGAGCGTCGCGGGGTCCGCTGGCTCCACACCGGCGGCATCTTCACGTGCCTCAGCGAGTCCACCCGCGCCGTGGCGGCCGAGGCCCTGGCGGCTGCCCACCGCGCCGGCGTCGTCATCTCGTACGACCTGAACTTCCGCTCGAAGCTGTGGGACAGCGCGACCGCCATCGCCGCGACGCGACCCCTGGTGCCCTTGATCGACTGCCTGATCGGCAACGAGGAGGACTTCCAGAAGGTCCTGGGGTACGAGGTGGAGGGTGTCGGCGCCGACCTCGGCGCACTCCCGGTCGAGTCGTACAAGGCCATGGTCCGGCGCGTCGTCGGGGACTTCCCGACCCTCTCGGTCGTGGGGACGACCCTGCGCGAGGTCGTGAGCGCAACCCGGAACGGCTGGTCCGCGATCCTGTACGACCGGGGGTCGGACGCGTTCTACCAGGGGCCCACCTTCGACCTCGATGTCGAGGACCGGGTGGGTGGCGGGGACGGGTTCGCCAGCGGGCTCGCCTTCGCGTTCCTCGGCGGGGCCGGACCACAGGAGGCCGTGAACGTGGGGACCGCGCACGGAGCCCTCCTCCAGACGACACGGGGGGACACCAGCCAGGTCACGCTCGTGGAGCTGCGCGCCGCCCTCTCCGGGGCCGGCTCCCGGATCGTGCGGTGACGGAGCGATGATCGTCGACGAGACCCTGACCCCGGAGGACCTCCGGTCCCGGCTGGCCGCCTTCTGGCCGGTGTCTGGCGAAAAGATCGCGGCACTGTCGCGGGCGTGGGACCCGCGCGGCGGGTCGCCCGTGTTCACCGTCCGCGGCCGTTACACGAGCCAGGGCTGGACCGAGTGGACCCAGGGGTTCCAGTTCGGCTGGGCGATCCTCCAGTTCGACGCGACCGACGACGAGCGCTTCCTGGAGCTGGGGCGCACGGGGACCGTCGAGCGCATGGCCTCGCACGTCTCCCACATCGGCGTCCACGATCACGGTTTCAACAACGTCAACACCTACGGCAATCTTCGGCGCCTGGTGCTGGAGGGCCGCATCCCGAACGACCCGTGGGAGCTGCGGTTCTACGAGATCGCGCTCAAGGTGAGCGGCGCGGTCCAGGCGGCCCGCTGGAGCCGGACGCACGAGGGCGGCGGCTATGTCTACTCGTTCAACGGCCCGCAGTCCCTCTTCTGCGACACGATCCGGTCCGTGCGCGCCCTCTCGCTCGCCCACCTCCTGGGCCATCACCTCATGGGCGAGAACGACGAGGCGATCTCGCTGCTGGGGCGCGGCCTGGAGCACGCCCGGACCACGGCCCGCTACAACGTCTTCTACGGCGAGGGCCGCGACATCTACGACGTCCCGGGGCGCGTCGCCCACGAGAGCGTCTTCAACCCGAACGACGGGCGCTTCCGCACCTCGGCCACGCAGCAGGGCTATGCGGCGTGGAGCACCTGGATGCGCGGCCTCGCCTGGGTGATGACCGGCTACGCTGAGGAGCTCGAGTTCCTCGACTGGCTGGGCGACGCGGAGCTGGAGGCGTTCGGCGGGCGAGCCGACGTGACCGCGATGATGTTGCGGGCCGCCACGGCAGCGTGCGACTTCTTCGTCCGGAACACCCCGACCGACGGGATCCCCTACTGGGATACCGGCGCCCCCGGCCTCGCCCGGATGGGCGACTACCTGGGACGGCCGGCAGATCCATTCAACCTGCACGAGCCGGTCGACAGCTCCGCCGCCGCGATCGGCGCGCAGGGCCTCCTCCGGCTGGGCCGCTACCTCGGCGACCGCGGCGACCCGGCGGGCGCGCGGTACGCGGCAGCCGGCCTCGGGGTGGTCCGGCGCCTGCTCGAGGAGCCGTACCTCTCGACCGACCCCGACCACCAGGGCTTGCTCCTGCATGGCGTCTACCACCGGCCGCGTGGCTGGGACCACTGCCCGACCGAGTCGGGTGTCCCGCACGGCGAGGCGGTCATGTGGGGCGACTACCACCTCGTCGAGGCGGCGCTCATGGTCCAGCGGATGATCGACGGCGGCCCGTACTACACCTTCTTCGGTCCAGTGGGGAGTGAGGCATGAACGAACGCGTCGCCCTGGTCACCGGTGGCTCGCGCGGGATCGGGCTGGGCATCGCGCGACGCCTGGTGGCGGAGGGTTGGCGGGTCGCGATCAACGGCCGGCGCCCGGATGATGTCGTGGCGCCCACGGTCGAGGAGCTGCGCGCGGTCGGGACCGAGGTGATCTACGTCCGCGGCGACACCTCCCTGACCGAGGCACGCCGGACGATCGTGGAGCGGACACTGGCCGCATTCGGCCGGATCGACGCGCTCGTGAACAACGCCGGGATCACGTCGCCGGGCCGCCTGGACTTCCTGGACGCGACCGAGGAGGCCTGGGACCTGGTCCTCGATACCAACCTGAAGGGACCGTACTTCCTCACCCAGGCCGTGGCGCGCGTGATGATCGGGCAACGCGAGGCCGACCCGGGATTCCGCGGCCGGATCGTGACCATCGGCTCCATCAACGCGACGGTGGCTTCCGTGCACCGGGGCGACTACTGCGCCAGCAAGGCGGGCCTGAGCATCGCGAGCAAGGTCTTCGCCGCCCGTCTCGCCGAGTTCGGGATCGACTGCTTCGAGGTCCGGCCGGGGCTCATCCTCACGGACATGACGGCCCCGGTGAAGCAGAAGTACGACGCCCTGATCGCCGGGGGGCTGACCCTCGAGCGTCGCTGGGGCACGCCCGACGACCTGGGGCGGGCGGTCGCGGCCCTGCTGCGCGGCGACCTCCCCTACGCGACCGGCCAGATCATCGTCGTCGACGGCGGCTTCACGGTAGACGTGCTGTGAGCGACCCCACGGGGAACGGGACGGCGGGCGCCGCGGATCCGGCTGACGTGGTGGAGCAGCTGGGCCGGATCGGGGTCGTGCCGGTCGCGGAGATCCCGGACGGAGAGGCTGCCGCGTCGCTCGCGGAGGCGCTCCTGGGCGCCGGAATCCCCTGCGTCGAGATCACCTTCCGGACGGCGGCCGCGGCCGACGCGATCGCCGCGATCCGGAAGAGCCACCCGGAGATGCTCGTCGGCGCCGGCACCGTCCTGACCGCGGACCAGGCCGCGATCGCTCGCGACGCGGGAGCGCAGTTCGTCGTCACCCCCGGCTTCGGTCCGGCCGTCGTCGCGCGCTGCCAGGCCGGCGGGCTGCCCATCATCCCGGGCGCGTGCACCCCGACCGAGATCCAGATGGCACTGGACGCCGGGATCACGGTCGTCAAGTTCTTCCCGGCAGAAGCCGCCGGCGGCGTGCGCTACCTGCGGGCTCTGGGCGGCCCGTTCAAGGGGATCCGCTTCGTCCCGACCGGCGGGATCGATGCTTCGAACCTCGCTGACTACCTGGCGGTGCCGGGTGTCCTTGCCTGCGGCGGGAGCTGGTTCGTGCGGAAGGAGTGGCTCGTCGGGCGCGATTTCGCATCCGTCACGGCGGCGGCCGCCGCGGCTGCCGCGATCGTGGCCGCGGCGCGCGCCGGGGCTGCCTGACCCTCGCGGTCGATTCGCGCCGCAGAGTCGGGACGCCGCGCTCGCCGCGCTCGCCGGGAGCTACGGCTCCGCGCCGATCCACGCCTGGAGCAGGTGGGTGGCCACCGCGCAGAGCTGGCCATCCGCGTTCGTGATCGTGATCCGGCCGCTGGTCCGGCGCTTTGCCGGGTCGAAGTCGGTCACCTCGTAGCGGATGACGACGGTCTCCCCGACGAAGACGGGACGGATGAAGCGCACCCGGTCGTAGCCGAGCGAGACGACGTGCTGGGTGGTCCGCTCCCCGATCGCGCTGGAGGCGGCCGACGCGTAGCCGACCAGCAGCGCGCCGTGCGCGATGCGCCGGCCGAGCGAGGTGCGAGCGGCATACGCCTCGTCCACGTGGTGTGGAGCGAAATCGCCGGTCAGCTCCGCGAACAGCAGGACCTCCCGCGCCGTCACCTCGTGCTCGATCTCGACGACCTCGCCCACGAGCCGGGCGAGCGGGTCACCGGACTCGGGAATGGTGGTCGGACCCTCTGTCGCGGGCGCCATGCTCCTGCTCCTCTGGTCGTCCATCGTGTTCGCGGCGGGATGCTCCGGGCCCGCGGCGCCCGTGGATCGCAGGCCCGATGGTACCGGTCGGCCGCCTCACAGCGTTCGGCGCGCCAAGTCCGGCAGTCAAGGGGGGCGCCGGGTATGGGCCGCGCAGCTCGCCTGCGACTGAGCGCAGGACCGGATCCATGAGGCAGCCACCGGTCAACCCGGAGGCTCGTCTCGGGTTGGCCGGATAGTCCCAGCCTTGGTGCAACAGCGACTGCGTTTGCGCCGCAGTCCTTCGTGGGGCCGGGGTTGGAGCCCCGGGACGCTCGACGCCGAGGCGGATCGAGACCGCCGCCCGTGGCCGCGAGTTCGACGATGCCGTGGCACGGCCGTGATGGCCGCGGGGGCGCCCATCACGGCGCCGCCGCCAGCAGGTTCAACGCGCCCTGGGCCAGGCCGACGGCCGCCAGCGAATGGTCGGTCGCGCTGGCCGGATCGTCGAGGGTGATCGCGAGCACGAACCAGCGGTCGTCCGCGCGGCGGAGCAACCAGGTGAGCTGGAGGACGCCCGGTTCGGAACCGCCCTTGAAGCCGACATAGGGCCAGCGCGCCTTGTCGACTGGCAGGCCGGGGTTCAGGGCCAGGGTATCGAGGACGGGGCCCAGACCGGGCTTGCCGCCGAGGTCGCGCAGCTTGGCCATCGCGGCGCACAGGTCTGTCGTGCTGGCGAACCACTCGAGGGAGTCGATCTGGCGCGGCGCCGCCCAGTCGGCGAGGTCGGCGACGGCGATTGGGGTCGATGCGACGCGTCCGTCGAGCAGCGCCCGGCGGCCGTCGGCATTGGCGGCGAGGTAGGTCTCCGCCAGCGCGACGTCCTTCGTGGCCTTGAGGACGAACATGTCGCGGGCGGTGATGAACGGGGTCATACGCGACGGGTCGGCGAGCCCCATGGCCGGCAGGTTCTTCTCGACGTTCTCGCGGCCCAGGCGGTGGATCAGGTGGTCGGCCGCGGTGTTGTCGCTGATCGAGATCATCTGGCGCGCGAACTCGGCCA
>Ga0209777_10005654_pt1 | contig 14318 bp, 10 predicted proteins | sample FrelakmetHBP12HB_FD_187147 | JGI IMG/M metagenome (GOLD analysis project Ga0209777, IMG submission 187147) | Freshwater lake sediment microbial communities from the University of Notre Dame, USA, for methane emissions studies -HBP12 HB (SPAdes)... | ecosystem: Environmental > Aquatic >...
ATGCTCCGCGCGGCGCGCTATGTGGCCAAACATGGTGTTCCTATTCTGGGAATCAATATGGGCAGTTTCGGCTATCTCACCGAAGTCAATTTAAACGAAATGCACTTAGCATTGGAATTAATTCTGGGCGGTAAGTTTGTAGCGGAAAAGAGGATGATGTTGGATGTAGCCATTAAACACGGCAAAACCATCACCAATGTGGGTGATGTGTTAAATGATGTGGTCATCAATCGCGGTAATCTATCCCGTATTACCGAACTGGAAACATCGGTTGATGATGAGTACCTGACGACTTATAAGGGAGACGGTCTGATTATTTCCACACCTACCGGTTCCACGGCCTATTCGCTTTCGGCGGGCGGCCCGATTGTCTTTCCCGGAAAAGACTTGATAATTATTAATCCCATCTGTCCCCATACTTTGACTAATCGTCCGATTATTTTTCCGCAGGATTCGAATTTAAAAATAACACTATGGTCCAAAGGAAGGGGTGTCACTTTGACTTTGGACGGACAGGAATCCTACCAAATCGAGTCCGGGGATGTCGTGACTATAAAAAAATCAAAATATGTGACTAGGCTGGTTCTTTCACCGCATCGCAGTTACTGGGAAATATTACGTTCCAAACTAGGCTGGGGCGGTTTACCTTCAGGAGCTGGGAAAAGGGAAAATGCTTAATGACCTGAGCATTAAAAACTTCGCCATCATTGATGAACTCCATGTTTCCTTTGGTGAAGGGCTGAATGTTATCTCTGGAGAAACCGGTGCCGGAAAGTCGATAATTATCGGCGCGGTAAGTTTACTCTTAGGCGATAGAGCGACAGCGGATTTGATCAGATCGCAGGCGGACGCGGCAACAGTGGAAGCGCTCTTTAATGTCGCCGGGAATAGTGAGCTGCGGGAGAAAATCGCAGCCATGGGTTTTGCCGACAGTGAAGAGCTGATAATCCGTAGGATTATTTCGCGTACCGGCAAAAATAAAGCGCTTATCAACGGGCAAATGGCAACTTTGGCCAATTTGTCCGCCATCAGCGAATCGCTGATTAATATCTGCGGACAGCATGAACATCAAGTGATTCTCAATGCCGAAAATCATATAGATATACTGGATGAATTTGGTGGCTGTTTGCCGCTGCGGACTTCCTATGCCGAGGCGTATAATCAATATATACAAATCAGGAACAAAATAGAAAAGCTGGAAAATTTACGCCGCAGCCGTGAAGAAAAAGCGGACTTGTTTAAATTCCAACTAAAAGAAATTCAGGATATTAACCCGCAGCCGAAGGAAGACTCAACGCTCTCCGATGAAAAAAAAGTCTTCGTTAATGCGCAAAAGCTCCTGGATTGGGCCAACCATGCTTATGATTTGCTCTATGGCGAGAAGGATTCCGCCGTCGTTAAATTGAAAGAAGTCCAAAATCAGGTAAAAGAAATCAAAAATATTGATGCGAATTTGAAGCTTGCCCCTGCGGATATCGAAGGAAGTTTTATTACGTTGCAGGAAGCGGCCCTGGTTCTGCGCGATTACAGCAAAAATCTTTTCTTTGATCCGGAGAGGCTCTCAGCAATTGACGAGCGTCTCGAAATGTTGAGCCGGCTCAAACGCAAACATGGCGGCTCTCTCGACAGTGTTCTGAACAAAAAACAGGAAATAGAAGAAGAATTGCGCCAGGTTTTTTCCGTGGAAGAAGAGTTGGAAAATCTGGGCAAAGAGGAAACAGCCGCTAAAAATAATTTACGGCAAAAAGCGCTTGATCTTTCTCAACATAGAGGCGAAGCGGCGGCGAAGCTGAAAGACGCCGTGGATAAAGAAATACGCGAGTTAAATATGCCTCACGCTTCCTTTCAGGCTAAATTTAAGAAAAGCGCCACGGATAAAGAGGTCGAATCTTTCGGACCGAAAGGCGGCGATGAGATAGAATTTTATCTGACGGCTAATGCCGGAGAAGAGCCCAAGCCCTTAAATAAGATTGCCTCCGGCGGTGAATTATCGCGTATAGTTCTGGCACTGAAAAACGTTTTATCGCGCACCGGTTCCGTGGCGACAATTATTTTTGACGAGGTGGACAACGGTATCGGCGGGGCGACGGCAGAAATTGTCGGCCGCAAATTAAAAGAAGTATCCGCCAATCATCAGGTCATTTGTATCACCCATTTGCCGCAAATTGCCTGTTTTGGAGAGGATCATTTGTATGTTTCCAAAAAGATCATGAAAGGCCGGACAACCACCTCCGTGGAAAAACTCGATGATGAACAAAAGATTGAAGAAATCAGCCGGATGCTGGGCGGAGTGGATGTAACCCAGACTACACGCGAGCACGCCCGTGAGATGATTGTCGGTTCCAAAATATCCAATTCCGGTAATCCGGGCGGGAGAGGAAAATGTTGAGAAAAGCGCGCATTGATGACGTGAAAACGATTCACCGCCTGATAAATTCATCGGCAGGAAAAGGTGAAATGTTGCCGCGCTCTCTGATGGATATTTATAATTCTTTACGGGATTTTTTTGTTTATTATGATGAGGACGAATCGTCAGTGGCCGGCATTTGCGCGATGAACATCATCTGGGAAAATCTCGCGGAAATCCGCTCGCTCTATGTAGATGAAAATCATCGGGGAAAAGGCATCGGTAAAGAACTTGTGGAAGCCTGCGTCTCCGAAGCCATTGCCCTGGGTCTCTTTAAGATATTCACTCTTACCTACAAGCGGGATTTGTTTGCCCAGCTGGCCTTTAAAGAAGTTGATAGGGCGACCCTGCCGGAGAAGATTTGGTCGGATTGTTTGCGCTGTTCCAAGTATCCCGACTACTGCGATGAGACGGCGATGATTATGGAGCTATGAAACACTGGCTTAATTTAATCCGATTGATATTAATTGCCGTTTGCCTTGTCGGGTGTATAAAGGCTCGGCCGAAAATTTCGCCCAGACTACCGGAAAAACCTCTCGAACATTTTTCTCTTGTTGACGCCTCCGATATTAACTTTACGGATGATCTCGACTTAGATTCTTTGGAATTAGCAGTTAAACGCAGTATCAAATATTATGAAACCAACGGCAAGGATAAAGTTTATCTTATCGCAGACAGGTTAATCGACGCGGGAAAATTAAAAGAGACTCTCCTGGCATTTAGCGAAGTTATGCGTCAATCCGGAAAACCTGGCGATTTAAACGAAAGAATCGCCGCCGACTTTAATGTCTATATGGTGGCCGGAGCTGACGCGAACCCAAAAGCGTTGTTTACCGGCTATTACGAGCCCCTGCTGGAAGGCTCATTAACTAAGAGTGAAAAATACAAATATCCGCTTTATCGAGTGCCGGACGATTTGATTAAAAATGAAAACAGGATCGGCCGGATGAAGGACGGCAAATTCGTTCCCTATTATAGCCGCAGAGAGATTGATGTTGATGGAATTTTGCAGGGAAAAAATCTGGAGCTTGTCTGGGTGGCTGATCCGGTGGAATTGTTTTCTCTGCACATACAGGGGTCCGGTAAAATTAAACTCGAAGACGGAAAGCTTTTGACGGTTGGTTTCGCGCAAACTAACGGCAGGCCTTTCCGCAGTATAACCAAATATATGCTGGATGGTGGAAAAATAAAAAGCAATGAAGTTTCCTATCGTCATCTTTTTTTAAAGGGAAAGAGCGAACAGGAAATTTATGAAATCTTAAGCCATAATGAAAGATACACATTCTTTCACTTTCTGGATAAGGAACCTGTCGGATCTTCAGGCGAACCGGTAACTCCGGGCAGATCGATCGCGACCGATCCGGATTATTTTCCGGAAGGAGCCCTGGCGTTTATCCGCCTGCGTAAGCCTGTTTTCGATAGCGAAGGTAATATTAAGGCGAGAGTCAATTTTTCCCGGTTTGTGTTAAGCCAGGATAAAGGCTCGGCCATTAAAGGCCCCGGCCGGGTTGACCTTTTCTGCGGCTTTGGAGCAAACGCGGAAACCACCGCCGGCACTCTCAAAGAAAAGGGCGAACTGTATTTATTAATTAAAAAATAACAGGAAATCGCTTTACTTTATTCCAATTCTAAATCAAAGCGCTATCTCTGTTGGCGTTGTCGTCGGCTTCCTCAACGCATATAAAATACACCTCGGTGCCTCCTCCTTACCACGATGTCATCTTCATGAAGAAGCACTTACCGAAAGCACCTGCTTATCTTTTAAAATCATGGTCAGAATTTATTGTTGATTATCATTCGAAATGATCACAGCGCAGATGAAGGGAGAGGTGCTTCAAGGTCTCTTCAGGGAGCTATCGGGGTCTGGCCGGACAGCCGTAGGTTACTCCCGCAATGGGTTTCTCTAAGATAGCTTGTTGCAGCTTGTTCAGAGTATCCTGACACAGGAGCATCATCTTGCGCTTCTGATTAAGGGAAATGGACAGCGACTTTACGTTGGTGTTTTCACGCGAAAGCGCGAGAATCCGGGTTTTGATCTTACCAAACCGGGCATAGCTTGATGCAGCCGTCGCCAGATCGGCATTCTGATTTAATTTTGGAAGCGCAGTCAGCTCATCCAAATTCTTACGAATCTGCTGGTCTTCCTTGGACATCAAGGCTTCCAACTCATCCATCTTCTGATCGCTTTCCTCAGCAATATGCGGTGGAATCAAAGTCTGGAGGCGCAAGCCGCTGATCTCAATGCCGTAAGCAAGGAGCATCACCTGTCTTTCTTCTGGAGAGCCGGTATTTGATGCAATTAGGCGGGAAAGTTCGGCGTTCATTTCATTCAGTGCTGCTCCGGCCGGTCCAAACGCTAGACTATACGCTTTGATGTTGGTATTCTTGACTGCCAGAGCTAGTAAATCTTTATCGATGCGTTGGAACTCGGCGAAAAGTTCAGAGAATTGGTTAAGTAGCTCCTTTTCGTCTTGGGTGCCGCCAGTTTTCAGGAGTTCGCCCAACTCCCGACGTGCCTGTTCGACTTCTGCCGTAGCCGTTCGGCTCTGGCCCGCAAATGATCGCGAGTCCTGGTCGGTGATGGCAAGGACTGCGCTCTTCTCCGCTTCTGAGGCCGAGGCCAGTGCTAATCGCATCCTACTTACTAAGTCCACTCGGCTTGCTTTGAAGGCTAATTGTTCAGCGGGATTCTGTTTTTGGTAGAAATGAAAAACAACCAGGAGGATCAGCAGCAGTATTACTGCTCCGACAGCCATCCAAGCAACGTCTTCTTTGTCGGGCTTGATCATCAGGAATTCCTATTGGAGATTACATTTATTGATAATAACTTTCTTTATTAATGTAAAATTATACTAAGAACGATCTTGTGTGTCAATGAAATATAGGTCCCAAAATGTGGGGTGCGGTGTCGATGTTTGTCATCGAACGTGAACCATGTTTATTAGTGAAACTCCAATTCCGAAAGCGAAGCGCATAACCTAAAGGTCACGTTACCGCTGAAACTTGCAGGTCGAACAATCCCGCTAAACGGAGGGAATACCCCACAGCTTGCTTTGGGGTTCATGCCCGTGATTACGGATTGAAATCTTCCCTTTTACGCAAGAAGGATAAAGAAATAATACAAAAATGTACGGCAAATATCGCTTGACAGTCATCTAAAAAGGGCATAGCTAGCTCGACAATGTTTTTTAACGATGCCTAAATCCATCAGCATTGGATGCGGGGGAACCAGGTGTTTCGGGGCGAATTTCTTAGCGAGTCAAGAAGGGGACACTTCCATGTCCGAGCCCGTCAGCTAACCTCGTCGGCGTATGGGAGGATAAAGAAGAAATGCCTGTTCTTTTTTCATCAATTCAACGGCAATTGTCTTTTGCTGAAAAGCGTGAATCACTATGCCCGCTTGTCTTTAGCTCTCCCATGACTTTTATTGATTGCCTTTCTTATCAAAATCTTCATAATTATTTTAATTTTTATATATGGCACTCATAGACTTGATCGCCATGCTGTTTCATTATTTTTTGTTACGTTGGAAAATGGGGAAAGATAAAAGGAGGTTTAAATGACAACGAATGAGTGGTTATGCATTACGTTATTTCCGTTAATCTTAACGATATTGGCTTTCCCTTTGGGAGAATATATGGCTCGCGTGTTCAACGGCGGGCGGACCTTTCTCACGCCTATTGTTGCTCCTGTGGAAAGATTTCTTTATAGACTGTTCAGAGTGGATGTGGGAGAAGAAATGTCCTGGAAAACTTATGCCGTCTCTCTGGTTCTTTTTAACGTAATCGGCATAGCGGCGTTATTCTTTCTGCAGCTTATTCAGGGGATACTTCCACTCAATCCGCAGAAATTTGGCGCAGTTCGCTGGGATACTGCTCTCAATACCGCTATCTCTTTTGGTACCAACACCAACTGGCAGGCCTACAGCGGGGAACAAACCATGAGTTACCTCACCCAGATGTTAGGCCTTACTTTCCAAAACTTTTCTTCTGCTGCCATTGGCATTGTTGCCGTCATTGCCTTAATCAGAGGGTTCATCCGTAAATCGAGAGCAGCTATCGGCAACTTCTGGGTTGATCTCACCCGCTGTGTTTTATACGTGTTGCTGCCGCTGGTGATTATATGGTCAATTCTTCTGGTTTCGCAGGGAGCAGTTCAAACTTTTAGTCCTTCTATCCAGGCGCAGACATTGGAAGGAAGTAAACAGGTTATTGCTGTCGGTCCGGTAGCTTCACAGGTAGCAATCAAGCAGATCGGCACCAATGGCGGCGGATTCTTTAACGCCAATTCCGCCCATCCCTTCGAAAGCCCGACACCGCTGACTGATTTTTTGGAAGTGCTGGGGCTTCTTTTAATTGCGGCGGCTTTGCCTTTTACTCTGGGAGCAATGTTGAAAAACCGGCGTCAGGGATTGGCGATATTTGCCGCGATGATGATTTTATATCTTGCGGGCCTCGGCCTTTTTGCCTGGGCGGAAACGCAGGGGAATCCGCTGCTGGAAAAAGCAGGGGTAGCCAGCGGGATAAACATGGAAGGGAAAGAAGTAAGATTCGGAGTTATTAATTCTGTTTTATTTGCCCAGTCCACAACTGTTACCTCCTGCGGAGCCATAAACTCCATGCACGATAGCATGCTGCCGCTCGGCGGGCTGGTTCTTATGTTTAACATTGCCATTGGTGAAGTTATCTTCGGCGGCGTGGGCACCGGTCTCATCGGCATGCTCGCTTATGCCATTATCACTATGTTTCTGGCCGGACTGATGATCGGCCGGACTCCGGAGTTAATAGGCAAAAAGCTGGAGCTCTTGGAAATGGTTATGGCGGTAGTGATTATTCTTTCGCCGGCTATTTTACTACTCATCTTATCGAGCCTCGCCATTTCTACGGCGGTAGGCCTTGCGGGCCTCGGGAACGCCGGGCCGCATGGGTTATCCGAAATTATTTATGCTTATGCCTCTACCACCGGCAATAACGGCTCTGCCTTTGCCGGACTAAATGCCAACACAATTTTCTATAATCTTACTACTTCTTTGGCCATGCTGGTCGGCAGGTTTTCCACAATCATTCCGGCTTTGGCGATTGCGGGCGCTCTGGCGGGCAAGAAAATTGTTCCGACAAGTGTGGCGACTTTTCCCACGACAAGTATTCTTTTTATTGTCATGCTGGTCAGTGTAATCATTGTTGTCGGCGCGCTGACCTATTTCCCGGTATTTACTTTGGGGCCGTTTCTGGAACATCTGCTCCTGGTGATCGGCAAAACGTTTTGAGGTGAAGGAAAATGAAATCAAAAAAAATTAATATCTGGCAATTGAGGTTTATTTTGCCGGCGCTGAAAGATTCGCTCACGAAACTCAATCCGCGCGTCATGATTAACAGTCCGGTGATGTTCATTGTGGAGATGGTTACCATCGTAACTTCGTGTATAGTATTGGATGATATATTTACCGGCAGCAGTATCGCCTTTGATTTGCAGATCACCCTGTGGTTGTGGTTTACGGTAATATTTGCCAATTTTGCCGAAGCCCTGGCCGAAGGCCAGGGACGGGCGCAAGCCGATTCTCTCAAAAAGAACCGTTCGGAAGCTGTAGCTAAACGATTATTGAATGATGGCAGCACGGAAACAATATCCGCTTTGCAGTTGAAAAAAGAAGACATGATCCTTCTGGAAGACGGCGACACTATCCCCGGAGACGGTGAGGTTGCCGTGGGGACCGCGCTTATTGATGAATCGGCCATTACCGGAGAATCCGCACCCGTCATCAGAGAATGCGGCGGCGACCGCAGCGGAGTGACCGGAGGAACGCGAGTGCTTTCGGGAAAAATAAAAGTTCGCATTACCGCCAATCCCGGTGAGAGTTTTCTCGATCAGATGATTGGCATGGTCGAAGGCGCCAAAAGACAGAAGACTCCCAATGAGCGGGCGCTGAATATGCTTTTAATTGCGCTCACTGTCTTATTCATTGTCGTTGTCGTTACCTTAAAATATTTTGCCGCTTACATGGGCGTTAATGTTGCTGTGGCGACGCTGATTGCCTTGCTGGTGTGCCTGATGCCCACCACCATAGGCGGATTATTGCCGGCCATAGGAATTGCGGGCATGGATAGATTGCTGCAGTATAATTTTATAGCGATGAGCGGCCGTGCTGTGGAAGCTTCCGGCGATGTTGATATTGTGCTCATGGATAAAACCGGCACGATAACGCTGGGCAATAGAATGGCGACAGAATTTGTTCCTCTGGATAAGAAAAAAGAAACTGACCTGATCAATGCGGCGCTTTTATCATCGCTTGCCGACGATACACCGGAAGGCAGAAGTATTGTTGTTTTGGCTAAAGAAAAACTGGGAATACGCGGTAGTGATATTCGTGCCCCGGGGGGAGCTGTTTTTTCCCCTTTTAGTGCGGAGACGCGGATGAGCGGTATTGACTGGAACGGCCACCGGATAAGAAAAGGATCTTTTGATGCCATCAAAGAGTTTGTTGCGGTCAAAGGGGTGCCCATAGCAGAGGATGTTGAAAAAATAGTAACCAATATTTCCACTGAAGGTTCGACGCCTCTTTTGGTTGCCCAGGATGGGGAAATTCTTGGCGTAATCCGGCTCAAAGATGTTCTCAAAGAGGGCATCAGCGGCCGTATTGCCAAACTGCGGCAAATGGGGATTAAGTCGATTATGATTACCGGAGACAATCCAATGACTGCGGCTACCATTGCCGCCGAGGCCGGAGTGGATGATTTTGTTGCCCAGGCCAGACCGGTAACAAAATTGGAACTCATTCGTAATTATCAAAGGATGGGACATCTGGTGGCGATGATCGGTGACGGAACCAACGATGCGCCGGCCTTGGCTCAGGCCGATGTGGCCGTGGCAATGAATGCCGGCACGCAGGCAGCCCGGGAAGCGGCCAACATTGTTGATCTCGATTCCAACCCGACCAAGCTTCTCGACCTTGTCGAAATCGGCAAACAGATTCTCATTACCCGCGGAGCGCTGACAACTTTCAGTGTCGCCAATGATGTCGCCAAATATTTTGCCATCATCCCGGCGATCTTTGTTCTGGGGTATCCTCAGCTGCGGATACTTGATATCATGCATCTGGCCAGTCCTCAGAGTGCGGTTCTATCGGCGGTGATTTTTAACGCCATCATCATTCCGCTCTTGATTCCTCTGGCACTGCGCGGCGTTCATTACAACCTTTCCAGTGTTTCAGCGCTGCTGCGCCGTAACCTCCTTATTTATGGACTGGGCGGGTTGATCTTGCCTTTTGTCGGCATAAAACTTATTGACATTTTCCTGTCTGTATTGAAGGTATTATAAAGGAGGATCCAATGTTGCAAATGAAACGTTCTCTTTTGGTATTTGCAGGATTATCTATCATTTGCGGCTTGATTTATCCGCTCATGATTACGGCGGTATCACAAGCCATATTCCCCCGGCAATCCAATGCCAATATAATTAAAAACGGTGATATCATCATCGGATCGCAGCTTATAGGACAACTATTCACCGGCCCTAAATATTTTCACGGCCGCCCGTCGGCCACAGATCCTCCCTATGATGCGAGCAATTCCGGCGGCAGCAATCTGGCGCCCTCCAGCGCAAAGCTGCTAGAGCAAGTTAAGACACGCATTGAGCAGGTTCGTCGCGAAAACAGATTGTCGGCGAATACACCGATTCCCGCCGATCTGGTTTTAGCATCGGCGAGCGGGCTTGATCCGCATATAAGCCCGGAAGCAGCACTGCTTCAGGTTTCACGCATTGCCCGAGAAAGAAACATTCCCCAATCCGTAATTGAGAAAATCGTTCAGCAAAACACGGAAAAACCTTTTTTGGGAATTTGGGGAAAAGAGAGGGTGCATGTGCTGAATCTAAACATTGCACTCGATAACTTTAAGACTAAGCAGTAATCCGTTTAATTGATAAAAGGCGACCGGCATGGAAAAGAAAAATTTAAGACCTGATCCCGATGCCCTTTTGAAAGAAATCGAAAAAGAAGATGTCCAGAAGGGAAGGTTAAAAATATTTCTCGGTTACGCTCCGGGTGTCGGTAAAACCTATGCCATGCTCAATGATGCCCATGTGTTGAAGAAACGCGGGATAGATGTCGTAGTTGGTATTGTCGAAACACATCAGCGTGCCGATACGGAATTGCTTCTTGCCGGCCTGGAAACGATACCCCGGAAGATGATTGATTATAAGGGTATTTCTATCGGAGAGATGGATCTGGATGCCGTTCTTACGAGGCATCCCGCTGTTATCCTGGTGGATGAACTTGCCCACACCAATGTCGAGGGCAGCCGCCATCCGAAGCGTTATCAGGATATTGAGGAATTACTGGAAAACGGGATAGATGTGCACACAACGGTCAATATCCAGCACTTTGAGAGCATGAATGACGCGGTGGCCAAGATTACCTCTGTCCGCATGCTGGAAACATTGCCGGACACATTTTTTGATCGTGCCGACGAGGTCCAGGTAATCGACATTCCCTGGGAAGAGCTAACGCAAAGGTTAAAGGAGGGCAAGGTTTACATCCCCGAGCAGGCTCTCCATGCCATAGATAACTTTTTTCAACGAGGCAATCTATTCGCCCTGCGCGAACTCATGTTAACTCTTGTCGCCCGCAAAATGGATAGCGAGCTTCTCAATTATATGAGGGCAAAAGCGATTCCCGGTCCCTGGCCGACATCGGATAAACTTGTTGTCTGCATTGCCGCCAGTCCCTATGCCAAACAATTGATCCGCAAAGCCTATTCAATCGCTAAAGATACGCACGCTGAATGGTATGCAGTCTATGTTTTACCCAGTGGCTTTACCGAGCCTTCGGGTAAGGTAAAAGTTTATTTAACGGAGGCGCTGAATCTCGCGGAAGAGCTGGGAGCAAAAATCATGACGCTTTCCGGCGACGATGTTGCCGATGAAATTATTCGTTTTGCCCGGGAGAACAATATTACGCAGATCGTGATCGGTAAGCCGCTGCGTTCAGCGCTCAGTGAATTTTTTAAAAGATCACCTGTTTCCCGTCTTCTTTATACCTCGAGTGATTTTGAACTTCATCTCATTACTCCGACAGTGGGGAAAAAAGAAAAAGAACCTAGTGCACCTCGTCGGCAAATACCGTTTAAGCTATCCGATTACTTAATGACACTCGTCATGATTGCAATTATCACCCTGGCTAACGCTGTTCTTCAGAACTTTGTTGATCCGTCTTCGTTAGTTTATCTCTATTTAATTGCAACAATCGTTAGTGCATTGTTGTTTGGTGTATGGCCATCAATATTTACTTCGATCTTTAGTCTTTTAACCTATGATTTTTTCTTTACCGTACCCCAATACAGCTTTTTGATGAAGGATCCCAAAGAAATAATTAATGTATTGGTTTTCCTTTTTACCGCAATTATTGTCGGGCAGCTGGTCAAGGTTGTAAAAAAACAGAATATCGCCCTGCAAGTGAGGCTGGAGAGGGTTGTCCTGGTTGAAGAGATGAGCAAGGAATTCTTAATCCTTCCCCCTCTCGAACAGCTGGTGGAAGGACTGGCTACTTTTTCTCAGGAAACAATGAACACCCTGACCTTCCTGCGGACAACAATTCTTAATGACATAAGCAATCTTACCATCAAGTATGTTCAGAAGGTTATCAACGTTCCGTGTTTTGTCCTGTTCAGGGCAAAGGGAGGCGACCTGCAGCTATGGTCAAGAAGTAGTCCGGATTTGGAAATTAATCAAAATGATATAGCCGTTGCCCATTGGTCATTTTCTCACGGGGAAATTTCCGGTGCCGGAACCGAAACTCTGCCGAGTATCCCCTATTGTTTCCTGCCGATCAAATCCCAGGAGGAGACGATCGGCGTAGTCGGCATAAAATATGAGTTTAAGAACCTACTCCCGGAACAACGCCGCATTCTGGGAACTATATCCAATTTGACATCCCTTGCTGCCTCCAGATGGGTGAGGATTGGATAGGGTGGAATATTTACATGCTATTTTATTGGTGAAACTCCAATTCCGAAAGCGAAGCATAGAAGTGTTGGAATGACAACTATGTTCAAAATTTGAACATAGTTTGCGGCATAAATAGGAGGAATATTATGTACAAGATAAAATTAGATTTTGCCCCTAAGTACGGTTGGGTATTCTATAAGAGTGAAGTTATTGGATATGCTCTATTAATCCTTCTTGTAGGTGCTGTAATAGGATACAACCTAACAATGCATTTTTATAGATGTCTTGGATGAGGTGATGATTATGAAAAAGTGTTTTATAACTCTAGATGGGGTATTCTCTTAAATTATTTCCCACGTGGCAGGAGTTCACGAAAGATCATTTCGTTTTGGGAATTTGAGTTTCATTGATCCCGCGACGCTTCGCTTTGGGGATCAATTCCGCTTGCGCTTCAAACTTTGCGGCGCTCGTTTTCAGCGAGCGTCATTGACAAAACAGCGGGGGTCTTCCGCCAGGTAGTCTCCGCTGTAGGCTAAGGCGCGTCCGCGGCAGCCGCCGCATACGGTTTTGTAATTGCATTCGCCGCAGATGCCTTTGAGTCTATCTTCCCGCCGCCGCAAATTTTGGAATACGGGTGACTCCGCATATATTTGCCGAAAACTTGTATTCCTGATATTTCCCGCATTGATCTCGACAAAGGGACATGGCCAGACATCGCCGTTGGCCTTGATGTAAACAAAACTCCTGCCTGCAGCGCAGCCGTAAAAAAAATTGCCTGCTAGTTTTAACAGCGAACCGTCCCGGATACCGTTTTTTTCCAGAATATAGGGCCAATATTGCGGTCCGGCAACAGGTTCGATAATGGTTTTGGCGATTTTTTGTTTAGCGGCAATAAGTTCGCTTAAATATTTATTGGCGCTTTTCTTTAAAGTGGCTTTTTCTATTTTTTCTCCGCGGCCGACGGCGACAAGCTGATACATCAGCATGATACCCGCGCCGCATCCGTCGGCAAAATCAATGAGCTCGGGTAAATGAGCCATATTGTATTCCATGGCCGTTGTATTGATTTGCAAAAGTATTCCCGCTTTCTTTGTGGCTTCAATTGCCCTGAGTGTCTGATCGAAAGCACCGGGCTGATTTCTTACAAAATCATGAATTTCGGCATTGGCGGCGTCAATGCTGATGGCATTACAAACAACACCGTGGTCCTTCAACTTAAAAGCTATCTCTTCATCGATCAGGGTGCCGTTGGTGGCAATGATATTGGCCAGCCCGGCCTGCTGCGAATGTCTAAGCAATTCGAAAATATCCGGCCTAACCAGCGGTTCGCCTCCGGTAAAGATCAAGGTGCGGAATTCGCTTCCGTCCGCCAGCATGTCGATAAGTTTCTTTCCTTCATCCGTAGTCAGCTCGTCGGGGGCGGCTTTGCCGCTTACCGCATGACAGTGAATACATTTTAAATTACAAGCGCCGGTTACTTCCCAGACCGGATGACCGGGATAGCCGATGCAGCCCATGCCTAAAGAACCGTTGGCAACCGGTATAGACTTAAATCCGTGATGGAAAAGCCATCCGGGGAAGTGCCGCCAGCGGTTTAAATATCCCATGAGTAAGATACTGCCCATTTGTCTGAATAAAAGAGACGGGGGATTATAAAATGATTTTATTTTATTTTTTTTCTGCATGTTTAAGTTTTAAATATACGTCAGAATGTACGTCAGGGATGTTCCCAGGTTGACGGCTATATTCAATGCGCATAAAATTTCTAGCATTTTTCTGTCTTCATATTTGCCACGCAGCATCATCACAACTATAAATAAGGAAATAATCAATACGGGCAAATAAAAATATAAAACTTGGAAAGGAATGCCCCAAAGCGGTGAGGCAAGCACGGCCACTGACGCTAATAAGGATAAAGTTACATAAATAATCATACCGGTTTTTTTGCCCACACGGTTGAGCAAATTTCTTT
>Ga0209777_10005655_pt1 | contig 14318 bp, 20 predicted proteins | sample FrelakmetHBP12HB_FD_187147 | JGI IMG/M metagenome (GOLD analysis project Ga0209777, IMG submission 187147) | Freshwater lake sediment microbial communities from the University of Notre Dame, USA, for methane emissions studies -HBP12 HB (SPAdes)... | ecosystem: Environmental > Aquatic >...
CCCTAGTTTTCACAGAATGTTTTTTGTTGCATTTATAGTGCCAAGGACCATTCCACAAAAAAGCAATTTTTAAATCAGGCAAATAACATCAGCATCCCATTCATTTAAAAATGTCAAACTTCTTTTATAGGAACCTCTTTATTTAGAAGTCTAAAAACATCTTCTTCATTATAAGAATATTTCCCTGAAGGAAGAGTTTCAGACTTTATCATTCCTTTTTTATGATAGAGCCATAAGGATTGTCTGGAGATTCTGAGTGCTTTTAAGACTTCACAGGCTTTCATATCAATAGATTTATATATTAAAAGATTATTAAATTTAAGTAATTCTTTATTAATGGCTCATTTTAAAGCATAATATTAATGTGAGTTAATAAAAAGTTGGACTATATAAAATAGTCTAGGTGGAGGGAGTTGAACCCCCGGAGGCTTTACGCCATTGGCTCCCAAAGCCAACCCGCTACCATCTACGGAATACACCTAGATTATTGTCAGGGTGGCTGGACTCGAACCAGCGAGCCTTCAGAACCCCATTCTGGCGTTCTAAGCCAACTGAACTACACCCTGTTTAATAAATTTTCGGCGGTGCTGGACTCGAACCAGCAAAAAATCTCCACAACCCGAATGTGGCGTGCTAGCCAATTGCACCAACCGCCGTAAAATTTTATAGGGGCGTGAGGACTTGAACCTCAAACTTCTCGGCTCAAAACCGAGCATTCTACCATTGAATTACACCCCTAATTTTATTTTCTGGGATGTGAGGACTCGAACCTCAAATAGCCAGCTTCAGCGGCTGGTGTCCTACCAGTTGGACAACATCCCAATATTGGCTCCAGAGGTAGGACTTGAACCTACAGCTAACGGTTTAACAGACCGTCCTTCTGCCGTTGAAGTACTCTGGAATATTCTCCATAATTAAAAAGCCCTCATTCCAGTTTTTCTGGGATGAGGGCTTTCTTTTTAGTTTCAACAATAGCCTTTTATCCCAGTAGTACATCTCCTGGTTGCGGATTATTAGGCTGATTATTGTTGATCTTTTTCATAGTCGCCTTATAATATACCATTTAGGGAACCAAAATTCAAGGGTTATTTTTTTATTAAAAGATTATTAAAGCACCTTAATTTGCAATAATCTTCTAATAGCGATCTTATAATCTGAAAGGACATCATGCCAATTATAGTAAAAAACTTCTGGACTGATCCATCAAATCTGCCTGTAGAAGCCAAAGAATTAACCTTCGGTTATGAGGACCAAAAAGGCAAGGAATTTGAATATAAGGTTCAAGTTAAAAATAATGACTTGAAATCTTTTCATGCCTTTGTATTTTCAATAATGGCCTCTAAAAAGAAGAATTTCCTGCCATGGCCTGCTGTTAAAGACCTTAAAAATTTCGTAATAATAACGAATCTTAAAGATCCTACTGTACAAATGGAACTGCCATTAAAAGTAGCCCGGGAATTCTTAAGAATTAACAACATCATCACTCAGAGTTAAAATTTGGCTTGTAGTGCTCGCAGTCGGTCCCATAGCAGCTGTAGTGCTCAAAAATAAGTGCCTTTAAAGCCATGTCCCATTCAGGACCACAAAAATCCTTTCGGGCACAATGACTCACTTTTTCTAATTCAGGTTCATTCATAATTGCTTTAGATTCAACTCGTTTTCTGTAATGGAATAAAGAAGAGTCTTAATTCCTAGCCGTTTAAGTTCTCTAAGGGTGAAAGGATCGTAACTACTACAAATTGTAATCCCTTGGACGAAATCATAATGGTGGTAATGAAGCCTGAAACGATGATAGAGGTCATATTTCATAATCTGGCCTATTAAATCATGCCTGCCTTGATCCTTTTTAACCTCCACAGGATAGACTGTCTTTCTACCCATATAAACCATGTCTACAGCCCCATAAGGGTCACAGGGGTGCTCCAGATTATAAAGATACAGATTCTTCTCTTGTAGAAGGTCTTTTAGCTGTCGGAAATTATAATCTATTTTTCGGACAAGATCATCTTGTCTGAATATAGCTGTAGGCTGCGTAGGAGGGCCTTGGGTATGGGTGTCACTCAGCCAGTCTCCTCTGGGTAGGTTACCTGTTTTTATGGCCTCCTTGACCTTCTTAAGCTCTTTAAGCTGGTGTTCCTTTAGAGCTCCTAAATTACTCTGGAATTCTTCCTTCAGAAGCTCATAATACATTATGGCCTGGGCTAAGTCACCACGCAGATAAGCGTAATAGCAGAAATAGAACAAAGTCTCTATCATTACCTGCTATTTTAAATTAAATGATTATTAAAAATTTGGCAAAACTTTGGAAAGGTGCACTTGGCGAGTTGTGCTGAGATACGGCATTAAAAACTAAGCATTTAAAAATTGCTCTACCCAGTCCCTTGCAATCTTACAAGCTTTTTTTGTTGCTATTTCTTTTATTATTTCTTTTAAGACCAATTTTGCATCTTTTTTCATAAATCTGATCATGAAATTTAATTGAAACATAATATTTTAATAGATTTAGATATCTATAACGCACAGAAAAAATATGCCTGAAACGTGCTTCAAAATGAATAATTTTATCTACTAAATCCTGTTTCTTAGGAATCGATTGTAGTTCTCCTCTGAATATTTTCGAAATGTATTCTTTAATATAGTAACATGCCGGATCCATAACCATTAAAGGAAGTTTAACCGGATCCGCTATCTGGGCTTTTAATTTATAATCAGTTTCTCCAATCCAATAGGAATTATAATCATCCTTTTCAAAAATATAGATTTTGGGCGTCCCTCTAACAAGTCCCCAGAAGCTGCCTTCCTTTATGGCTTCTTTTTTACATTTATTACAAGATCCTTCCAAAAGTCTTCTATGAATAACCTTGGTTTCCTGATATCTATTAGAAATCTGTAGAATAGGTCTATTTCTATAATAGACATCATTAAGATAAATATGCGTTTTAATAAAATTTTCCCTGTCGGTCATGCTAATATTATACATTCTATCGCCCAAAATGTATAATATCATTATGGAAGCAACTGAACAAAATACCTTCATTCTTTATACTTATTGGAATTCTTTCCTGGAATCCATAGGCTTTAAATATACTATCACTCCTTCAACAAGACAAAAATGGCATTCCTATAAATATGACAAATTTTTAATATCTTTTCTTATTAGCGACAATAATCCCACCTATATGATTTTTACGATTGAAAATGATATTGAAAAAAATAATAAAAAATTTATGGAACTGTGGGTCAAACATCAAACTAGTATGAAAATTAAAAAAATAAACTCAATAGATATAAAATTAATTGAATGGGATACGGAAGAAACAAAATTATTTTTTACTGCTCTGGCAAAACCAGAATATATGCCCCTATGCATAGGCCTTGAGTGGTGCCAGGATGTCGTAGCAGATGTTTTACAAACTTGCGAGCCCGCTAATTAAAAATAGTCTCTTTCATGGATGGCATTCCTACAAATTTAGAAGCTACCCTGAAAGTCATTTGATTGGCCTCTACCTTTTTCTCAGGAGCCTTAGGGGCCCCTTCTGGAGTCTTCTTCTCTTCCTGTTCCTGTAAGTGCTGATACCAATATACAAGACCTGCTGGTAAATACTTCTTGGCTAACGATGATTTAGACGTAATCTTAGACAAATTTTCTGGAGGAATACCCACCTTATCCGGAGCTATATAATAATTAATCTCTTTATATATTTCCTTCAACTTATCAAACAAATCCTCCGCCTCTTTTGCATTATCAATTGTAATATCCGGAAGACCCGTCATAAGACCCTCAGGAGCATTAACTTTGTCCCCTTCTTTACCCGGTTTCCTGATAATTCTCTCTAACTTAGCCGAGGGCTCCACATTTAACTTCAATATCTGATAATATAAATGCTTCAAAAGGGCTACAAGGCCATCTATAACGTCAGCTACAGCCACATATTCTTCATCCGTGGTCGTATCCAGCATCTTCTTAATCCGATGCATATACTGAGCCAAAATAGTATGAACAACCTTTCTGGCCGAAGAACCCTTAATTAACCTGACTAATTGCTCCTTCAACTCCTCATATATGCCACTTGGGGGCGGGGGTTTCACCTTCTTCTTACGCTTATTTTTACTCTTACTTTTACTAGTACCCCCCTCAGGTGCCCCATAAAAAAGCTCCGAATAATCTACACCTTCTGTCATCTCCGAAGGTTTGTGCTTAGTATAAGCCTCCTCAATAAACTCCCGAATATCCTTAGGAGTAGGAACCCCTGAACTTGGCAAATCCGGCTCTGACACTACATCCATTATCTCCGGAGGCATCCTCTGAAATAACTCCGGTAACAAAGTATCTACCAATTCCTCCATCTTCTCATACTCTTGTGACGGCCTGTTATTTAAAGGACTCCTCTCTTTTTCCTTCCCCATACCAGAAATAATATTTTTCCATTTAAAAATAAACTCTTTCAAGGCATATCGGGCTAAATTATCCTCCAAAGTCCTTAAATGCTTAGCCGCCTCATCTTCAGATATACCCTTTTTCTTAGCCAAAGCTTTTATAGTATCAACTGACTTCTCTTTAGAATAAGCCTCTGATAAATTCTTAACTATACGGTCCAATTCCTCCTGAGCCATTGATTGCAGTGCCCTGACTTTTTTTGATACTCCTGAAGTATCTATTTGATGTACAAGAAGCTGTGCATGATGCAGCTCGTCAGCAGGCAACAAAACCTTATGTATACTCTGCCAATCCTCCGCAGCTAAAGTATACATGAAAACAGGCCCCTCATCATCAATATAAGTATCATAAGCACATTTCAATTTCTGTTGCTCTCCTATAAATTTATTTAAAAGAACCTTGGCTCTACCTATATTTAAACGTATTTCATCCTTGTCCCACACATTCCTGGAAGACACATGGTTTAACTCATTTATAATTTGACGGCGAAGCTGCTCTGAATCTATATCCTTTTTGACTTCAGCTGAGAATTTCTCCAAATGATGATATCTAAACCATAAAATTCCTACTAAAATTGAATAAATCTTAGAAAAATATGAAAGCTTCCCCAACAAAACCTTAGCAACAGCTAACGCCGGGTGCTCATCATACGCCTTAGCATCTATTCTCATCTGATGAATATACTTTCTAGTAGCTATAATGTCCTTCTCAAGATCTACCATCTCTTTAATAAAAGACTCATCCGCAACCTCTCCTAACTCCTCCACCGATTTATGCATTTTCGTAAGCACTTTATTCAAGTCTGTAACCTCAACTTCAGACTTATCCGCCTCCGCCGTTAACTTAGCTATAAGCTCCGGATCCTTCTTCTCCAAAGGAGCCTCAGCAAATAAATCCGTTATCCGACCCACCCCCGTCAATTCATTCTTTAAATAAGCCTCCAAAGAATGATACTTATTCTTTTCCAACATATGCACAGACTTTTGCTTCTCCCCCTTGTCCATCTTAAAGGGCTCCTTAAATATTCCCATAAGACGAGTAAGAAGCTTCTCCGTACTCTCATCCACCCAACTAAAATTATGCCTCTTCGAAAGCTCCTTATAAGCAGCCTCATTATCCTTCTTAAACTTATCCCGCCGGGCTTTCAAATCCTCCGGCAAAGCCTCAAATCCCTTTATAGCTATGGCTATGTCCTTCTCTCCCCTATCTTTAATGTCTTGCTGTTTCTCCGGCGTATCATCCTTACCCTTCAAACCCTTAAGGTCACTCTCAACTTTATTACTAATCACTCCCCGTAAAGAATGAGCCATAACTACTAAATCATCCGGTCCCAACCACAATAAAGGATCCGGCTTATGCATCAAATCATACCCCTTCAAAACATCAATAAGATCCTTCACCGCTTTATGCTCAGGCTTAGGAAATATCTCCTTCTCATGAGGAGCCTTCAAAATCTTTCCAACTTCAAATATAACTTTGTCTATGTCTTCTACCCTGTCTACCCAATATATCTTCTTACCCTTAGAAAACTCCTTAAACCTCTCAGGAGTCCCCGCCTTATTCATTGCCCTCTCAAAATGATCCCTGCGACTCTTCAAACTCGTAGGCAAAGCCTCAAACCCCTTAAAAGCCGCTAGCATCTCCTCTTTACTGGCTCCCGCCTCCCGTAACTTCCTCGCTAAAGAAATTACATCAGCCTCCTCCAGCCACCCCTTAAAATCAGGAGAGTCTATTTTATAGGCCTTTAACAGATCCGCCAAAATACCTAGGCTCCCTGCTGTACCCGGCACCGGAAAGCCTTCCACCGCTGCAGCATGTAACAACTCCTCAGGCTTCCTGAGCTCCTCTAATTTATCCATTAAATCCCCCACCTCCTGCTCAGTATTACCTAGATCCTCAGCCACACCTTCCAATAATCTTATTTGCTCCTTAAAAACCTTAATCTTCTGCTCATCCTTATTAGTCCTAGTCTCCTCTATATGCAAATCCTCTTTCACCTTATGCAACATCTCCAGAGCTCTTGGCTGTGTATTAATCTTCTTTGAAAGCAAAGCCTCTATATCATCTAATTCCTTTTGCAATTTATCTACTAACTGCTTGTCCACAGGGTCCTTCTTCTTCTCCTCAAATAATTGCAATTTTAATTTCGTATGCAACGCCCGAGTCATCGCTATCCCCGTAGGCAGAACCCCCATCTCTCGCTTCTGCTCCAACTTCTTGTGATACTCTTCCCGCTCTTTATGTGCCTTATCAGCAAATCCTATCCCCCTGAAAGCATCCGAAAAATCATGCACATTCTTATAAACTTTACCCGTTTTATGATTAACATATGTCGCCCCTACGTATTTATGAGGCAATACCCCCTGCGGCAATATCTTATCTTTTACAAAAGTCTCCAACTGACCCTGCAATTTACTATACCCCACTACCTTCTCCCCATCTAACTTCAAAGTTGACTCCCCAGCGCCATCTAATGACCCATCATCTAATAACTTCTGGCTATACTCATATCCCACCGAATGCTTCTGACGCTCTTCTGACATTATAACCTTACACGAAATATACTTAAAATGTGCATCATCCTTCTTCGGGTCCTTCCGGCCAGCTATAACATCAATATTGTCATAGTCCGAAGAAAATACCAAAGTCATAATAAACCTATTATGCTCAATCGCCCACTCCACTAATTTACTATGCCCAGCCGTCTCCTCACCCGCACCCTCTTCCTTCTCCTTCCGCTTATCCTCTTTCTCCTTACGTTCCTCTACATGCTTCTTAACCTCTTCCTTCTTCTCATGCTTTTTCAACGCTTCCTCCCACTTCTTTTCCTGCTCCCGCGTAAAAGCACACACCAACCCCTCAAAATCCCCTAACGTGTCATAATCCAAAGACATACCCTTAATAACGCGCATAGCCATGACTCTTAACTCCTTATCCTCATACCACGCCCTGTATATCGGATCAAACCTCTTAATCTTCTGCGTGCGAACCCTCTCTATCGGTATACTTAATTCCTTGGCCACTTCCTCACTACTATACCCCTTAGAAAAAAACTCCAGTATCTTCTTGGTGTCCTCACTCATCCTGGGATCAAGCATCTCTTTCAAATATCTCTTGAAATCTTCCAACGAATGCTGCTTTTTCAACTCCTCACGATAATCCGGTAATTCTTTATCTTTAACATCTGTTATCTTGCCATACCCCTTTTGCGCAAGAAATGCCCCCAAAGACTTTAATAACTGATCCCTATAAAGGCGCACAGATTCATGAGACATTTCTATCTGATCCCCTATCTCCTTTAACGTCTTAGGCTTCTTAGCTAAAAATAATTCTTTTAATATATATTTCATGACTTTTCGCTTCTTAGAATCATATGCGTCATTAATATGCCGTATCGAATCCTTTATTAAATTTTTCTGCAGCGCATGCTCTCGTAACATATCCTCCTCCATCTCACTCTCCGGAGGAGTCACCGGCTCTGGCATACCTTCTTCATATGTTGGCTCCTCTTCCTTCCTCCGACTATATTCCTGATACCTCTTCATTAGCGCACTTCGAATATAATCATAGCCAATGCGCGTCATGTCAGTTTGCACCTTGTCCAAAATAGCGCGAGTATCTTCCGATAAAGCCTTGTGCGCTCCTATTACCTCCTCCGCTATATTATCCGAAACCTTCTCCTTGTGCTGAACGTGCCCCATCAAAACACCTTGCAAATCCTCCCCTAATTTATCATCTATGAACATATCTATCATTTCTTCTTGTATGTATGGACTCTCATTAATCGATACTAGCAAAGTCCCCAGTTTCATGGGATCTATAATCTCCCGACGTATGTGTGCCTTCAAATATGCTGACAAATTATCTTTTGCACTTCCCATACGCCCTAATATCGCCCTGACAATTCTCATGAATATGTTCATTATAACCCGCTGGAAAAGGTTGATATTCTTAATAGATTACGAAACATAAATAAAATTAAATGATTATTACAACCTATTCCGAGGAGAGCCATGGCTCCTGACTCCACTACCAATAGTGTAATACTGGTAATGGCTCCACTGGTAATGGCTCCACTACCAATAGTGGTAATGGCTCCACTACCAATGGGGCAGGGGCAGGGCCAAGATAAGTCAATGAACCTTGACTCCACTACCAATAGTATAATATTGGGCTGCTATAACAGGGCTCTGATTCCTGGCTCCCCTACCAAAATGTTAAAATTGAATTTTTGAACTAAAACCCTACAGACCCTAAATGGGCATTTTCTGATAGCAAAAACCTTGCCAAAAAATAGCCTTTTTACAATTTGAAATTTCCCTTTTCTTTTTCCCTTATTATGCGGGAAAAAAAATAAGAAAGAAAAAAATTCCTTTTTGAAATTTCCCTTTCTTTTTTCCCTTATTATGCGGGGAAAAAAATAAGAAAGAAAAAAATTCCTTTTTGAAATTTCCCTTTCCTTTTTCCCTTATTATGCGGGGAAAAAATAAGAAAGAAAAAATTCCTTTTTGAAATTTCCCTTTTCTTTTTCCCTTATTATGAAAGAAAGGAAAATATTATGGAACTTGACATGTTATGTTCTATCCTTTCCCAGGGTTCTATATTCAATATTGAAACGAATAAAACGGTAAACATGGCCGAAGGTGCTCCATCGGCCATGATGCTAAAAATATCACGATACACCATTACCACGACTATTGATAAACCTTCGGAAGATTCCTGGTGGTCTTATACTGATCATCATCCTTCAGTTGTTCAGAACATTAAAAACAGGAGGTCATATTTGCTTTGTGCTTTATATAAGGGAGCAGGCTGGGGTTCGTCTAGCTTCTTCCCCCTGAATTTTGAAACGGGGGAATTCGATGAATCGCGGGCTTATACTAAACGTGAACTGGCAAAATTTATGCCAGTTCAGGAGCCCTTCAAAGCGGACTACATGACCCTGCCCATTGATAGCATAATAGAATTGATCCCAGCCAAGAGTAACCGACCTATTGACTCCCCTGAAGTAATAGCGGGGATAGAGTCGTTAACAGGACAAAAAGTTCTTTCTTTCTAACTGAAACCTAAACCATAAAAAGGGGCGCTTATGTTGCATGACTTCAAATCCTATGAGTCGTCGGACTGCTTTAGCCGTTATGAGGCAGGAGAAGTATCGGGAAAGGTGTCGACGGTAATTCCCTCTGAGCCTATTAATGAGGAGGATATGCTCTTCGAAATCGAAGAGGAAAGCAGGATACTCAAAGCCATCGGTCTTAATCCGGACGTAGTTGAAAGCCAGAAAAACGACTGGGATACTGTTAAACAGTCTTTCCGGCCTGTTCCTGTGGACGAGCCCGTAAGTTTTTTCTTTATAGATGCCTAAAAACTCAGGATAGCTCTGGAGATAGTTCTTCAGAGGTGTTTTCTTTTTTAAACCCCTTAAAGGAGTCTTTATGCTTAATGCTCTGATTTGCCTATTTGTTCTCGCTTTCGTAGCGACGGCGGTTGTAGCAGTCACCTATCTAGTAGAATCGGCTATTGATCATAATAGCCCTCGGGTATTGATATCAAAACCGCCAGTTATAGAGACGGCTATAACCTATTCAGACATATGGGATAATGCCCATGCTTCTTTTGAGTCCATATCTCAGCTTCATAGCTGAGTTGGTGGCAATAGTGCCGCCGACCATTTAATAGTTCACCATTTTCAAAAGGAGTCGCTCATGCAAAATATCACCGTAGCTCTGTTTGCAGTCGTTGGCACGCTGGTCATCGGCATCGGTTTCGGCCTGCTTTTCGCATTCCCGGTAATGTGGAGCTGGAACTATGCGGTGGTCGCCGTTTGGCACCTTCCGGCTATCACTTGGGGGCAGGCCTGGTGCCTTTCGTTTCTGGCGTCCGTGCTCTTAAAAAGTTCTGTTTCAACAAGCAGCAAGTAGGCCCGAAATGGTGAAAGTAAGCTGCGGAGCGGCGGCACTACAGCCACCAACACGCAAAGTAAGTTCACGTTGTCAATGCGCTCCGCACTGCTTACTTTGCGGAACGTTGTTGTCGTCCAAAGGGCCTGACGTTAAATGGCCCTGCAGCTATATAATAGCCGTCGTACCCTGTTATGATGGGTACTATGAGTCCACGAACGGACGCAGATCCTTAACCTTAACAAGAAGGTTTAATTATGCCCATGAATATAAACTTATCGGAGCATGGTGATAGAGTGGTAAGCCTCGTCATAACTGATAAATACGGAGAGGTTTATTACGTGAACATGGAGTTTCTGAACCATGATTTTGAATCGGATGAAGTGCAGATAAGCTGTCACAAAATGCCTAAAAAGCATGATATTTCACCTTGTCCTATTTATGGACCTAATAGGATACTTCATGCTGAGAAGCCTGTTGATTTGAGGGGACCCGATCACTACGTTAATGCTTCTGTGTGGTGGGAATTCCATTCTGTAGGGAACCTCCCTGCAGTTAAATCATAATCCCTATATTTGGGGCTCTTTTATTAACATTTAACCAAGGAGTAGAGCATGTCAAAGAACGTTGAGATGAAGGTTGAAGGAAGTATTCTGACCATCACGGTGGACTTGTCTAAGGATTCGGGTCCATCCAAATCAGGGAAGACCATAGTCATTGCCTCCACTGAGGGCAATGTCTCGGTGCCTGGGATGGACACGGCCAAGGTGGGGTTGAACGTGTATAAATATCCTGCCAAGGCATAGGCTAATAAGCGGCGTGTGGCGGAACTGGTAGACGCAGCAGACTTAAAATCTGCCGTTAAATCGTATGGGTTCGAGTCCCATCATGCCGACTTGTCCTGACTCCACGGACTTTAAAGAAAAGGAGTCGTCCCAGGATAGTTCCTGGGCGTGCCGGTACAATAATCCGGCGTAAACTAAACAATCCTAAAAGGGAGGCGTTATGAGTGTTCATTATACGAGTCCTCGGGGTCGGGTAGAGTCTGTTGATAACACCCATTTCATCATTGGGGCCAAGGTTAAGGCTTTGAAAGCCAAGGCTCATGAGGTGTTGGTTGATGCCAGGCATGCCTGGCCGCTTTATGTGGAAGCCAAGGAGCAGTGCCGGAAAATAGGAGCGGGGCCTGCCCCGACCTATGATTATACCTTAACCCAGCTCAACCTGGCTGCCACGGGTGACGAGCAGGCATGGCGTGAGGTTATTCGGGTATTGTGCCCGAATACTTATGCGGCCAAGATGGCTCGCCAGAACCGGCTGGAAGAGCTCAAGAAGACCGTTAAGGCCACCTTTTCTAAGAGGCCTGACATTCTCTATCATGCTCGGTCTCGCATTGAGGAGATTGCCCGCAAGGGGGGTTCGGAGTATGATCGGGTTCTGGATCTGGTGAAGTGGGCTCAGGCGGACCTGCAGGCACATGTCAGTGTCATGGAGATCTTTTTCCCGCAGGCTGCGAAGAAGCTTGCGGTTCAGCCGGTGAGATAGTTCTTCTATGGGGAAGCATCAGATTCTTTCTGGTGCTTCCTTTACTCAAACTATTACAGGAGGCATCATGTCCCGCACTATTAGAAACCCTGTAGTACAGGAAACGCCACGCAATAAGTATCTTGTGAAAAGAGCGGCAGCCAAAGTTGTACGTAAGTCGCATGTTTCAAACGGTAGTGCTTACCGGAAGTTTTTTAATCCGTGGAACCTCTGTGATTATAAATGCCGAAATTATGATGGCATTTTAGGTCGGCATGAGGAGAGGACAAAAAGGCAGCGTCTGGCTACAATGGTTGTTCGTGGCCGGAAGTTAGCTTTTGAACCTATTGAGGGGTGTTCATGTGTATAATATCAATAGGGCTTCCTGTTTTGGTGCTTGTTCTTGTGGCCTTAGCTTTATGGGAGACGAGGGATTCCTCTGAAAAGCTTTTAGTAATTGAGCCTGTAGGGGCTCCTGAAAGTTTAAGCCAAAAATGGCCTGAACAGCACAAATCAATAGCCCTTCAACCGGAAGAATTGTGTGATAATTATCAATGAGTTATGTATTGTATATTACACACAATAACTAGTTGTGTGCAATAAGGAGTGCCTTTTGTGTTGGTAACGCACCAAAAATATCACTGTGGCAATCCAAACAGTCCTCGTATACAGGCATACCAGCTTGTTCTTTCGGGGTTCATGTGGTGCGATTCTGGTGGTAGGCACTCCTTACAGCACACAACAAACAAAGTGCGGCGCAAGGCTAAATTTGCGAAGCGCAAACTTCGCACTTTGTCAAACGGCGCCGCAGACACTAAGGAACAAAACGGGCAAATCGCCCAACATACCAATAGCGGCGCTTCGCTAAGTGCAAAAGTTTTAACGCTTAGAGGTTATAGATGGCGACATTAAAGTACACATTTGAGCAGTGGTGGAGCATTAACGGTAGACCGGAATGGGATTCTACTACGGCAAGGGCTTCGTGGAATGCCACCATAGAAAGTGCGGAGGCGTTAAAACCTTCGCACAACAGCGTTAGGGATGCTATTGCTGTGCTTAAAGACGTTCATTTTCGCATCGGTACGGGTGAGATTAAAATGGGGTGTTTGCATGGGTTGGCACACGACATTGCGGTTGTAGCGCAACAGCACCCGTGAGGACACAACTTCACCATTTGTCGGGCGTTGTTTGCAATTTCACTCTTAAATTTATAGATAGGGGTTTGCCATGAAATTAATAGATGAATTTATTAAAAGAATTGACAGTATGTACTCTGACGAGTGCTTTGTTTCAATGTCTAAACATGATTGGCAAATGCTGAAAGCCGTTATACTCGCTCAACAGACAAACAACAGCGCTATTGTGTCGACGCTCCAATTTTTACGTGACTCTGTGCCATCAGTAATGGAATCATATCCACAGGCAGTGTCTTTTATTTCACAGTTAGAAGAGCGCTTAAATAACATAGTTAAATAGCACAGTTGTGCGAAACTTCAGTCGTGCACCCGCACTTTTTAAAGGAGGAGTAATGAGTACTGATTATTATAGATTTAATAAGCCTATAACATCTATAAGAATAGAATCTGAGGGGAGCCATGATAAAGTTTCAGTGTGGGTTGACCACGCTGCATCTGGCACTCTTGTTGTAAATAAAGGCCAAGGATATGATATATTAAAAATGTTTGTTAGCTCTGAAAAGGTCTTGCATAGTTATGCAGGGCCAGGAGCTACGGCCTTTATTAATAAATGTGTACTAGACCTTTCAGATGATGAGTATGTTATTTCAGATTCGGGTAGAATAAGTATGGTACGGGATGTCTTATCTGAAAGAACTCTAAAAGGAGCTTAAATTATGTGGCAAAAAGTCTTACAGGATTTCATAATAAAGCATAAAGAGCTAAAAATAGAAATAGAGTCTGCCCCTGAAATTCAGGAAACTTTTCAGGCCCTTCTATCTGAAAAAACTTTTACTCCCAAAATGCTCATAGTAGTTCCGCATAAGCTACCCCTAGAAGCTCAAAATGCTATAAAAGAAATTGTGCCTTCTGATTTGAAATATGAATATATAGAAAGAATAAAAGCTTCTACAGTAAACCAAATAAAGTTTTTAGCAATGCAAGCTGGGTGTACCTTTATCAAAAATAAGGCCGAGGGACGAAACATGTTCCTAGAATTAGGCCCATCTTTTCATAAGGAACTTGAGTCCCATGACTCCTTATGGGGCAACATAAATAAAGAGTTTTATGATGATGGCTATTTTGATACATGGGAAATTAAATGTGGGGAGCTCCAGCTATTTTATAACCGAAAAGCTATAGATGAGATAAGCAAGCGGCCTCCTCGTGACAGGTATATTTCTAATGAGGACACGTCTGATCTTAAAATAGCTCTGGAAGTATGCAAAGACGTGAATGATTTTATAGCTGTGTTAGAGGGGCGGCCTTTAGTAAAATGAA
>Ga0209777_10005656_pt1 | contig 14317 bp, 13 predicted proteins | sample FrelakmetHBP12HB_FD_187147 | JGI IMG/M metagenome (GOLD analysis project Ga0209777, IMG submission 187147) | Freshwater lake sediment microbial communities from the University of Notre Dame, USA, for methane emissions studies -HBP12 HB (SPAdes)... | ecosystem: Environmental > Aquatic >...
GCGCCTGAAGAAGAATTACGACGGTGGGGCTTTCCACCTGCTCGCCCTCACTCTCCAGAACGCTTTGGAGGAACACCTCGCCACCCTCCCACCTGCCGAGCACGCGGAGGTGCATATCGCCCGCGGAAAGAAGTTTTTCGCCGATGGACGTCTGCCGGAAGCTGAGCGCGAGCTGACTGAAGCTGCCAGCCTGGTTCCCGGCGACAGCGAGACGCGCTTGACACTCGCTCAGGTTCTGGAAGCGGAGAGTAAGCACCGCGAGGCGGCAGCGGAGCTGGAGAATTCCCTCCAACTTAAGAACAGTGCGGCCGCGCACCTTACCCTGGCGCGGGTGTACCTTGCCCTCCAGCAGCCGCAGCGCGCCCGCGAGCAGGGCCAAGCGGCGCTCGCGCTCGAGCCGGGCAATCAAGAGGCGGAGCGATTGCTCGAGCAAATCGTCGCTACTCCCCCCCCGAGGAAAACACCTTGACTTGCAAAGCTTGCCGTCCCGCGTACACGCTCCTTTTCTTCCTGCTTGTAACCGGACTGTCCCCCTCCGGCACGACGGCGGAGACAGCTCCTCGAGTCGTGGAGATTCGGCTGGACATGATGATCCATCATGTCAGCGCCGAATACGTCGTCCGCGGCATCCAGTATGCCAATCAGACGAACGCGGCCGCTGTACTTCTGGAGCTCAACACGCCTGGGGGCTTGCAGGACTCCATGCGCGAAATCATCGAAGCGATCCTCAATTCGCGCGTGCCGGTTATCACTTACGTGGCTCCGAGCGGGGCGAGCGCTGCCTCCGCGGGTTTCTTCGTTTTGCTCGCCGGAGACCTGGCTGTGATGGCTCCCGGTACCAATAGCGGGGCCGCTCACCCGGTTGTTTTTGGCGGCGCCGAGGTCGGCAAGACGATGGAAGCCAAGATGGAGAATGACGCCGCGGCATACATCCGCTCCATCGCCCAGAAGCGCGGGCGAAACTCGGAGAAAGCCGAAGACGCGGTGCGGAAGAGCTCTTCTTATACGGATCAGGAGTCTCTCGATCTCAAACTCATCGATGCCGTGGCCAGCACCCCCCACGATATTTTCGGGAAGTTCGAGGGCAAGACGATCAAGCGATTCGACGGAACCACGACCACCTTGCACCTGGCCAATGCGGTTGTGGAGCCGTTTACCATGCCGAGGCTCGAGACGTTCTTTGCCTGGATTGCCGACCCCAACATTGCCTTCATTCTCGGTGCCCTGGGCCTGGCTTGCCTTTACATCGAGTTCACCCATCCGGGCGTGATTGTCCCCGGGATTGTGGGCGCGGTGGCGCTGGTCCTGGCCTTGTACGCCTTCAATCTTCTCCCCATCAATTACATGGGAGTCCTGCTGATTGCCCTGGCCCTGGGTTTGTTCATCCTGGAAGTTAAGCTGACCTCGCACGGTGCACTGGCGGCAGCAGGAATCATCGCCCTGGTGATCGGGGCGATGATTCTGGTGAACTCGCCCTGGCCGGAGGCGCGAATTCATTTGTCCACGGCACTGGGTGTTGCCATACCGCTGGGGGGCATCACCGTCGTTCTTCTCCGCTTGGCGGTTGCGGCCCGAAGGCGAAAGTCCGTCACAGGCGAGGCGGGGATGATAAACTCTATCGCCGTGGCGGAGACTGACTTCGACCGGACAGGGAAGGTTCTCATTCGAGGCGAAATCTGGACTGCCCGCGCCCCGGGGAAAGTGCAAAAGGGAACCGCCCTGCGGGTTAAAGCCGTCGATGGCCTGACATTGGTTGTCGAACCGGCGTCCGACACGCGCGAGTAGGGGCGGCCCGAATCTTGAATCTGGAATTCTGAATCCGGGGTCAGGCGCACGCCGGCAGAGCAGCGCGGTGGCACAAGCGCTCGTGCCCATCAAGGACGCGAGGTGAGGGCGGTGCAGTGCACAGGCGACACCTTGATGGATCGGGGCAGGTTGCCTGTGCCACCTCCCGAATTCCTGCCGGACGTGGTTCGTAAAGCAGAGGGGTGGACATTACCGGTTGAACAAACTTCTTGGAGCATGCAGAGGGGGTCACCATGGTTACGGCAATTGTCGTTGCGGCGTTCATCGTTTTTCTCTGGATTGTGAAGTGCATTAACATCCTCAACGAGTGGGAGAGGGCTGTGGTGCTGCGCTTGGGGCGCGTTCTGGCACAGGACAAGGGGCCTGGACTTATCTTGATCCTCTGGCCTATCGACACGATCTGGAGATTCTCGCTCCAAATCGAGACATGGGAAGTGCCCCCCCAGGACGTCATCACTCGCGACAACGTCTCGGTGAAGGTCAATGCAGTCCTCTGGTACCGTGTCATCACGGCGCAGAAGGCTCTGATCGAGCTAAGGAACTATCGTTATGCCGTCGAGCAGTTGGCGGCAACGACCCTGCGCTCGGTGCTGGGTGAAGTGGAACTTGACGATCTGCTCTCCCAGCGCGAAAAGCTCAACTCGCGCCTTCAGACCATCCTGGATGAACACACGGAAGCTTGGGGCATCAAAGTGACCAAAGTGGAAGTCAAGCAGGTGGATTTGCCACAAGAGATGCAGCGAGCCATCGCCGCGCAAGCCGAAGCCGAGCGCGAGCGCAGGGCGAAGATCATCCACGCCGACGCCGAGTTCCAGGCGTCCGAGAAACTCGCGCAAGCTGCCGCGGTCATCGCCAGGGAACCCGTCGCCATCACCCTGCGGTACCTCCAGACGCTGGTGGAGATCGGGACCGAAAAGAACACCACGGTGGTCTTCCCGCTCCCCCTGGATCTGCTGGGTGTCTTGCTTCAGAAAGCGCTCCCGGCCGCGGCTCCCGTGCCCGGCGGAACGACCAAGGTGTAGCGGCGCCGCGAGCTTTTTCCAGGGCGGGCGCTCCCGATTGCTTCGGGAGTCTCCGCGGCGATCCCCGGCAGGCAGACAGGAGGGCGAGGCCCCGATGAATCGGGACTGTACATTAGGAATGTAGGAGGATCATGGCTGGAGGAGCCGAGAGAGAACAGGACGATAAAGGGCTCTCCGTGCGGCATTTCATACTGCTCTTTCTTGCGGCCGTGGCGGTCTGCGGAGTTTTTTTCTCCCTGGGATTCCTGGTGGGGTATAACGAGCGGGCGTCTCGGATGGCCCCGGTGACCGAACGCGTCACCTCCCCGTCGCTAACCCCGCCCATCGTTAACCCGCCTCCCGATTCATCCCAGACGGCCACGCCCACGAGCCCATCAGCCGAACCACCTGCCAAGCTGCCTGCGGCGCCCGTAGAATCGAAGTCCTCCGGCGCCGGTGCCACTACTTCATCTCCTCCGTCCTCGGCGGCGCCAGTGACTAAGGTGGAGAGCCCGGCGGAGGCCGCGCCCCCTGTGCCTCCCCCCTCCAATTCCGGGGAGGTTGGCGTTGGTTTTACCGTGCAGGTGGCCGCCTCGCGCGTCAAGGAAGATGCCGAGTCGTTGGTCAAGATCTTGAAGGAGCGCGGCTACCCGGTGTTCCTGGTGACGCCCGAGTACGCCCATGCCGACGACAACCTCTTCCGCGTGCAGGTAGGGCCTTTCAAGACCCACGATGATGCCGAGAAGGTTCGCAAGCAGCTTGCCGCGGAGGGGTTCAACCCCTTCATCCGGCATTAGAGAGAGCGGAAATAGGAAATAGGAAGTAGGAAGTCGGGCCAAGCCGTTCTTATCCCCTACTTCCTACTTCCGACTTCTTATTTCCGGTTGTCTTGAATTGAGCCTTTCCAAACCACTTTCAAAATCCTCCCATCGCTGGGCCGCCAGCGCCCTGAGCGGATTGCTGTTGGTAGCCTCCTTTCCGGCTCTCCATTGGCATCTTCTGGTCTGGATCGCGTCTTTTCCCTTGCTGGTAGCGCTGGTGTCCGAACCACGCCTCAGGCGCGCCTTCGGTCTCGCTTATTTGAGCGGTGCGATCTTCCTGGCGGGAAGCTGCTATTGGTTCGTCGGAGTCATGGAGCGTTACGGGAATTTGAATCCCGTGCTCGCGCTGGGAGTTCTGGTGCTCTTCGCGCTTATCTTTTCGACGTTTTTCGGGGCTTTCGGTTTGTTGGAAGGCTGGTTGGCACGCCGTTCGGCCGGCATGGCGCTGGCGGCGAGCCCCTTCTTGTGGGTCACCGCCGAACTGGCGCGAACTTACTTGATCACCGGCTTCCCCTGGAATCTACTCGGCTATGCCATCCAGGCGACCGGCGTCAGGCAAGTGGCTTCCGTGACCGGCGTGTATGGGCTTTCGTTTTTGGCTGTCGCCACCAGCGCGCTGCTTGCGTGGGTGCTCATGGCGAACGGGAAGAGGAAGGCCATCGCGGCGGTCATCTCCTGGGTAGTGCTTCTGGTGATGACTGATTTTGCCTTGCGGCCTGATCGTCCGGTTGGGGGCAACCATACGGCCCTTCTGCTCCAGCCCAATGTCCCACTGGATGAGTCAGCCCTTGAGGGCTGGGAACCCTGGCGTAACCCTGCGCAACTTCAGGAACTCGTCAACACGACCCTCGCTGCTGCCGGCAACGCCCCAGTCTCGCGCGCGGCGGCGGCAGGAGCAACCGTTCCGCCGGGATCGCCACCGCTCATCGTCTGGGCGGAGAACCCCGCGCCCTTCTTTTTCATGCGCGACCCCGTATTCCGCATGGCGATTGAGAACATGGCGAAGCAGGCCGGCGCTTTCGTGGTGGTCAATACCGTGAATTTTGTGGGGCCCGGCAGCGACCAGGCGACCAACACCGCCGTGGTCATCGACCCGCAGGGCCGCTTGGTGATGACGTATGATAAAATTCATCTGGTGCCTTTTGGCGAATACGTGCCGCCCTGGGCATTCCCGGGCAAGATCGGGAAGATTACGTCCGAGGTGGGAAGCTTCGTTCCCGGGACCCGCTACAACGTCGCTGTGACCTCGGAGGGAACGATCGGGGTGTTCATCTGCTACGAGGCGATTTTCCCGCAATTGGTACGTCGCTTGGCTCTCGCGGGCGCCGGAGTGCTGGTGAACATTTCAAACGACGCGTGGTACGGCGACTCGGCAGCGGCTGCGCAACACCTGGAAATGGCGCGCCTGCGAGCCATCGAGAATGACCGCTACGTGCTGCGCGCCACCAATGACGGTATTACGACCTTCATTGATCCTTATGGTCGCGTTCAGGCGCGGCTGCCGCGCCATCGCTTGATGGTTCTGCCCGGCAGGTTCGATTATCGGACCACGCGAACGTTTTATACCGCCTACGGGGACGTGTTCGCCTGGCTTTGTGTGGTCCTGACAGCACTGGCGGGGGGATGGCGAATCGCCAATAGACGTGCGCTCGGGGCAGAAGGAGTAAGGGAGTAAGAGAAAAATCAAAAGGCAAAAGTCAAATGTCAGACAAAGCCCGGCAACATGCTTTGGCCTCCGAACGCTGAGGGCGGATGCCCGTCACGTGCTGACTGACAACTGACGACTAACAACCAACAAGCGACAAAGGACAAAGGACAGACCATGAGTGAAGAACTGCAAAGGGAATTCGACGAACTGAAGCGACGGGCCGCCGACCTGCGGAGTTTTCTTTGACTCCCCCCAGCGACGTCAGGAGCTCGAGGCTCTCGAGAAGCAGATAGCCCAACCCAACTTCTGGCAGGACCAGGAAAATTCTCAAAAGATCCTCTCCCGGCGCAAGCGCCTTGCGGAAGCGCTGGAGACGGATGAAAAGCTGGCGCACCGCCTGGCGGATGGCGAGGCTTATTTTGAGCTTGCTCGTGAGGGAGAAAACATTGCAGCCGACCTCCGTGCGGAGCTTGATGGGCTTCGCCAGGAAGTGGATCACCTGGAGACTGAGACCCTCCTGGGGGGCGAGAACGACGCGCTCAACGCCATCGTCACGATCCACCCGGGCGCCGGTGGCACCGAGTCCCAGGACTGGGCGGAGATGCTACTCCGCATGTTCCGGCGGTGGGCGGAGCGCCGCGGCTTCAAATTTACTTTGGATGATTACCAAGCGGGAGAAGAGGCTGGCCTCAAATCCGCCACCTTCACCGTGGCCGGCGAATATGCCTACGGCCTCTTGAGCGGTGAGACCGGCGTCCACCGCCTGGTGCGCATTTCCCCCTTTGATGCGGCCCAGCGCCGCCATACCTCCTTTGCGTCGGTCTTTGTGAGCCCGGAGATCGATGACACGATTACCATCGACATCAAACCCGACGAGCTGAGGGTGGAGACTTATCGCTCGACGGGGCGCGGCGGGCAGCACGTCAACACCACGGACTCTGCCGTCCGCATCACCCACGTGCCGACCGGGACGGTCGCCCAGTGTCAGAACGAGCGCTCCCAGCACCGCAACCGGGAGCGGGCGATGAAATTCCTCCGCTCTCGGCTCTATGAGTTGGAGTTACGCAAGCGACGTGAGGTGGCGGACAAGCTGGAAGCCTCAAAGGCGGACATCGATTTCGGCAGCCAGATTCGCTCCTACGTCCTCCACCCCTACCGGCTGATCAAGGACCATCGCACCAAGTTCGAGTTCGGCGATACGGATCGGATTCTGGACGGCGATCTCGACCCCTTTATTCAGGCTTATCTTCTCTCGCGACGCACGGTGAGCAAGTCGTAGCGCCGGGCCTTAGCCCGGCGCTTTGGTGACTCATGTCCCTGACTATCTACCAGGTGGACGCATTCTCGGCTAGGCCTTTTGCGGGAAATCCCGCCGCGGTTTGCATCCTGCCTGCGGCCCGCGATGAGACCTGGATGCGCGCCGTGGCGCGTGAGATGAACCTTTCCGAAACCGCCTTCCTGGTCCACCAGACCGACGGCTACAACTTGCGGTGGTTTACTCCCGCTGTTGAGGTTGACCTATGCGGGCACGCGACTCTGGCCAGCGCGCACATTCTTTGGGAGGCGGGCTATCTGAAAGCGGAAGAGCCTGCGCGCTTTTACACGCGCAGCGGCATTTTGACGGCGGAACGCCAGGGCGATTGGATTGAGCTCGATTTTCCCGCGACGCCCCCGGACCCCGCCCCGCCGCCTCCCGGGCTTCTTGAGGCCCTGGGTTCTCCTGTTTGCTTTTCCGGGAAGACGCGATTCGACTATTTGCTGGAATTGGATTCGGAGTCAGCGGTTCGCAGGTTGCAGCCGGATTTCAAGCTGCTGGAGCGCGTAGCAGTTCGCGGCATTATCGTCACCAGCCGCAGCGACAGTCCGGAATTCAATTTCGTCTCGCGTTTCTTCGCACCCCAGTCCGGTGTGAACGAGGATCCCGTGACCGGCTCGGCACATTGCAGCCTCGGCCCGTTTTGGGGCCAGAAGTTGGGCAAACAGGAAATGGTCGCCTATCAAGCATCGGCGCGCGGCGGAATCGTGAAGGTACGGCTGGCAGGGGCGCGCGTCAAGCTGGCTGGGCAAGCAGTGACGGTCCTGCGCGGGGAACTGCTTCAATAACGATGAACCCGGAGTCCGCCAGTTGACGGAAACGATGGAGAGCGGGGACGGCCCGCCGGGTCGCCTCCAGCTTGCAAATCGTGGCGCCAGCGCATATCCTTTGGCCCACTTTCGAACGGATTGGAGGGGCCGGTGGACAAGTCCAAAGTCATCGTGGCGTTGCGGGATGCGGAGTCAGTCGAGAGCTTGGTGACGCTGGCGTGCCAGTTGTCGAGTGGCATGGATGCCGAATTGATCGCCTTGCACGTCGTGGAGGTGCCTCTGGCAACGCCCCTCGATGCCGCCGAGGTCCTCGATCATCCCGGCAAAGAAATACTCGCGTCCGCCAAGAAAGTGGCGGAGCGCCTCTCCAGGCCCATAACCACGCAACTCCTCCGCGCTCGCGCCGCCGGCGAGGCCATTGCGGGTGAGGCCCGCGACCAGGGCGTGGAATTGCTCGTCATGGGTCACCACAAACCCCATCCGCATCCCCTGGGCGAGCTGCTGCTGGGGTCCACGGTCCAGTATGTGGCCCACCACGCGCCCTGTCGCGTGGTGATTCAGATTCCGCCGCCTCGGCGCTGAAAAGAAGTCGACAGTCGACAGTTGACATTCGAAAGGAAACCAGAATTCCGTGTCTGCTTTGGACTCTCGACTGTGGACTTTTGATTCCTTTGTCGCGCGCTTGACTTGCCCAAGAAAAAGGACAGCCCCGCACGGGGACTCGGTTAGTCCTCTACGAACATGAACGAAACCCCCGCTGCCAACAAGCTTCCCGCCCGCCGTGGCGGGCCCAAGACCCGCCAAGTTCTGGTGGGGCTTATCGCAGGCGCCTTGGCGGGGGTGGGGGCGAATCTGCTATGGGGACGGACGACGGGGCTGGAGAAGGTTGTTCATTATGCGGCTGAGCCCGCCGGACAAATCTGGCTCCGCGCGCTCATCATGGTGGTGATCCCATTGATCTTTTGCCGGCTCAGCCTGGGCGTGGCGGGGTTGGGAGACCTGCGCAAGCTGGGAAGGGTCGGCGCGAAGACGCTGGGTTTCTTTCTTCTGGTGACCACCCTGGCAGCGTTGCTTGGCTTGGCCATGGTCAATCTCCTTCACCCGGGGACGGGGCTGGACGCCGAGGCGCGGCAACGGCTTCTGGCGACCTACCAGAGCTCTGGGGGAATGGCTCGGGAGGGCTTGGCGCGCGGCCAGTTCGGAGTTCAGACTCTGGTGAACATCGTTCCCCGCAATCCCCTGGCGGCGGCTGCGCAGGGCGACATGCTGGGAGTGATTTTCTTCTCCCTGGCTTTTGGCGTCTCTCTGGCGCTTTTGCCCCCGGAGCGGTCGAAGGTACCGATGGAGCTTTTGCGCGGGATCGGCGACGCGATGATCGTGATTATTGATTTGGTCATGAAGCTCGCTCCCTTTGGAGTCTTCGCGCTGATCTTCACTGTGTCGGCGCGGTTTGGGCTGGACCTCCTGGCGAAGCTCGGCTTGTACATGCTGACCGTTCTATTGGGCCTCGCGATCTTCGAGTTTGGCGTCTACTCGCTTCTGATCCGGTGGCTCACAGGATGGCGTCCCGTGGAATTCTTCCGGCGCGCCTGGATGGCGATCCTGACCGCCTTTTCCACCAGCTCCTCCAACGCCACGTTGCCGACGACACTCGAAGTCTGCGAAAATTCGCTGGGCCTGCCGAAGGAGATCTGCGGGTTTGTCGTCCCGCTCGGCGCCACCATGTGTATGAACGGCACGGCGCTCTTCGAAGGTGTTACCGTGCTGTTTATCGCGCAAGTGTTCGGCCTTCACTTGCCCCTCTCGACTCAAGCGGTGGTGATGGTTACAGCCATCATCATGGCCATGGGAGCCGCGGGCGTGCCGAGCGGCGCCATTCAGGTCCTGGTCCTGGTGCTGGAAGCCGTGGGGGTGCCTGGAGAAGGGATCGCCATGGTCATCGGCGTCGATCGCGTACTCGACATGGGCCGGACAGTCGTGAACGTCACCGGAGATATGGCGGCTGCGGCCTTCGTGGCGCGCTCGGAAGCTCGCTCGATGAGTCCAGGCAAAACCTAGCGTTACTCGCCACGAGGTCACTGAGCCACCCAGCGTATCCCAGCCGCGAATCCTGTAAAGCATGGCGCGCTGACCGCTGAGACGCAGAGGCGCCGGGTCCATTTCGGTGGCGACCTCCGAATTCCTCAAGCCGCTCAACAGAGAAGCCTTGACATATAAGCGCCCAGGAAATATGTTTGAGCCGATTCAAAGTGCTCATTCTTAGCAACAAAGAAAAGCCCCTGGCTGCAGGACGGGATTCCATCTCGTCTTGATCCTGCGAGCAGTCGAATCTCGAATTGGCTCTCATTGTTTGGAGGCTGTTCGACAAAACTCGGTGGAGGAGACTCTCATGAAAACTCGTACAGAGGTTGTCCGGCGCACTTGGTGGTTGCCGGCGCTCGTGGCCTTCCTGCTGGTTGCTCTGGGGCTGTTTCCGGCGGCCCACAATCTCTTCGGGCAGGAATCAGCGGGGTCGGGAGCCGGGCTGGCTGCTCTCGGCGCTATGCTGTTCTTCTTCTTTATTTTCGCTCTGGCCATTTACGTTTACATGGCCCTGGCCCTTCAGACCATCGCGAAGAAGACGAACACGGAGAATCCCTGGCTGGCCTGGATTCCGATTGCCAACCTCATCCTGATGTTGAACATCGCCAAGAAGCCGCTCTGGTGGATCATCCTTTGCCTGATCCCGTTTGTGAACATCGTCATCTTCATCATCCTGTGGATGGCGATCGCGGAGGCGCGCAATAAGCCGAACTGGTGGGGAATCCTGATGCTCGTTCCGGTTGTCAACCTCTTCGTTCCCGGCTATCTGGCGTGGGCTGACTAAAGACTCGGCGCAGCGACTCCAGGCTGTAGGGGTCAGGGGCAGATCGCTCGACTGACTGAGGGTGCCGCTCCCTCTTGACTTGTCGGGAAGCGTACAGGCGTAAAATGGGTCAGCGAGGTCGCCATGGTCGTCGCATCCCAGCTTCGTCCCGGAACGGTTCTCAAAATCGGTCCGGACCTCTTCAAAGTGATTGAGTCCACTTATCACCTCGGGCAGGGCAAGATGCCGGGGAGCGTTCACAGCAAGCTCCGCCATGTTTTGAAGGGCACGTTCAAGGAAATGCGCTTCCGGCCGGAAGAACGGTTGGAGGAGACCCAGCTCGAAAAGCAGGATATGGAGTTCCTCTTTAGCGACGCGGACTCCGCGACCTTCATGAACCCGAAGACCTACGAGCAAGTCTCCATTCCGCTCGAGGGCATCGGGGGGGCCACGAAGTTCCTCCAGCCGGAGATGGAAATTCCCGTAGAGTTCTATGAGGGCCAGCCGGTCAGCATCGTTTTCCCGGAAATCGTCGAGGTCAAAGTTACGACCACCGCCCAGCCTGTCCACCAACAGCAGGACAACACCTATAAACCCTCCACCTTGGAGAACGGGTTGGAACTGATGGTGCCCCATTTCATCAAGCCGGGTGAACTGGTGCGCGTGGAAGTGGCCACGGGGAAGTACGTTGACCGCGTGCGCGCGGACACCAAGAAGTTTTGAAGAATAGTGACAAGTGACGAGTGACAGCGGTGCCCGCTGACGGCCGTCGCGGCGGTGGGTGCACTCACTGAGCATCAATGGGCGCGGGGAGAGGAGCTCTAAAGTGAGCCGGGGAAGGCCTGAGGCTGAGTCCTCTCGCCTGCTACGCGGAGCGGCCCTGGTCGCGGTGCTGGCTGGGGCCGGGGGCTCGCTCGGTTTGACGCTCTATGCAGGTCGTCATAATGATTCCCGGCTCCTGCCGGTACTTTTTGCCATCTGGGTCCTCTCCCCGTTCAGTGCCCTCGTATTCGCCCACGTGGTTTCGAAGCGTTGGTCGGCCCTTACCCGAGCGGCGCTCTATAGCGTGATGCTGATTCTTACGGTGGGCTCTCTGGCCATCTACGGAGATGTTGCCTTGAGGCCCCCCAGGGCGAAGGCCGCTTTCGTATTCGTGGTTGTCCCCCCAGCGTCATGGCTGCTTATTGCGATAGTCGTCGCGATCGCCGCGTTAATATCTCGCAGGCAGTCACGTCGAGGTGACGGTGCCTGACCCGGCGCTGCAGCGGACGCGTACGCGCGCGTCGCGCAACCTTTCGCGAAAGGGAACGTCATCAAGGCGAATCCAAGGCTGTGCTGCCTGCTCCAAGAAGTGGGCCTCTGCGTGACTCGTCGGAACGGACCATTATCCTGCGGAGAATGCTGAGGGCGTCGGGCCTGGGAGAATCTGGCGAAAGCCGAAGAACCTGTGAAAGCGTGAGGCCATTTCAAAACGCGCCCATGGACCCCGTGCGCTTAACCATAACTTTTCGTCATGGGCCAGAGATCCTTGAGGGACCCTTTGAGCCTTCTGCAAATACAAATCGGTAAGTCGCTTTCGTAGGGCATCGAGTAATTGTTTGTGACCCGGGCGGCCACGGTGACTTCCCCAAAGACCTGGCGCAGCTCTTCCGGGTTTCCGCCCACCACAATCATGACCTCGCCGGTATAATCGCGCGGCCCCCAGAGAAAATAGCTATTGTGCCCGCAGATGGATTTCGGCAGGCCATACCGCTTGCCGAAAAGGTCGATGGACCCAGCGCGGCCGTAGTTTGTTGTGTAGATGGCGGCTTTCGCGCGCTCATCGGCGGGCAGGCTGTTGTAAACGCGCGCCACGTTGGCCACCAGGTTTTCCCATCCAAACATGTCAGCGTAGTGCTGCGGGAGCTTGCCGATTGTGTGGCGCTCGGCGGAAGGAACATCCAGGCCGATGAATCCGGCATAGCCTATGTAAGTCTCCACGGGTAACATCGGCACAAAGAGAGGAACGAGGATCCCCTCGCCCAGAGCTACTGCCGCAAGTACTACCGCCTTGGGCCACAGAAGTCGGCATCGATCGAGCAAAGTCGCAATCGCCACTCCACCCGCAGCCATCAGCAAGGGAAGGGCTGGGGCCGTGTAATAGGGTTTCGTTCTGGTGGCGATGAGCAGGCCGAACACGAAGAGCGACATCCAGCCGAGCACGCGGAACGTCCGCGCTTGACGCGCCAATAACAGATATCCAAGGCCCGCGAGCCAGATGGGCAGCGTGATCGGATTGGCGCTCAGGGTAACGAGTTTCAGAAAGCCAAATGGGGAAAGCGGGATGATCTTGCCCGAAGTGGCGTTGGCGATGAACTCGCGCGTGGGAAAACCGTTGCGGATTTCCCAGAGAACGTGTGGGAGGAAAATCGCCAGGGCCAGTGCCCCGCCCAGCCACAGCCATTTGCTCGTGAAGTGTTTCCATTGTGCCGCAAACACCAAGCCCACCACCAGACCCGCTCCCATGAAGCCCATGGAATACTTGGTCATCAGCCCGACGCCCGCAATGAGGCCGAACGCAAGCCACAGCTTTGGCCGGTCGTATTTCAGGATCAGGATTAGGACGACCGAGGCGAGAGCCCAGAAGAGGTAATCGAAAGCGTTCATGGACAGAACGTGGCCCATGAAAAGGAAAACCGGCGCCAGTGCCACGGCGAGCGCCGCCAGGGCCTGGGCGAAGCGGCTACCGCCAAGTTCTCGCGCCATCAGTCCCGTCAACACCACCAGGGCAGACTCCACCAGCGCCGGCAAAATCCGAATAGCCAACAGGGAGGTCCCCAGCGTCTTGCTGAGCAGAAACGCCACTAGCGCGATGAACGGCGGATGATCGACGTAGCCCCAATCAAGGTGCTCGCCGCACGCAAGGTAATAGAATTCGTCGCGGGAGTACCCGTACTGATTGATGAAGACGAGATGCAGAACCAGCGGCACAAGTGCGATGCCGAACAATACTGCCAGGTCGCTACGCAGGAATTCTCGGAAGAAGGACTTGGACGGCATATACCGGAATCTCCCTCTTGACTTCCCAGCCGACGCACAATGTACACCTAACCGCCTCCGCGTCCAATGCTTCAACGCGACCTTCCTCCGCAGAGGCACCGGGCAGCAGTCGCCCGTTGCGCTTCTTAGGCCACGGAGTTTGCCGCCAACGCTCATCAAGAGGCCTCTTGTCCCAAGCCCGCATGATTGACGGAAGGACGGCCTCTTGTATAGTATGGTGTGGCTGGGGAATCCCAAATCACAGACTTGGCTGAGCGGGGCCATCCGCCTCGAAGCAAGGAGCGACGCATGGCTGGCGATCTTCGGGACATGATCGAACAGTTGAAGTTGGAAAGAAGCATCCTCCGTGATGGCGGCTACGGGCGCTCCGTGCGCACCCCAGGGAAGGCGGAACAGTTGTTTCGTGACTCCGTCACCTGCCTCAATGTCGGTCAGACCGTGCGGCGACATCCGTGCAGCGATTGCTTGCTGTGGGAGTTCGTTCCCAACGCGCACCTGGAGGAAGACATCCCGTGCCATCATATCCCGCTCAATGCCGACCGCGAAACGATCGCAGCAATGGATGAAAGGGGCGACCGCGAAGCGGCTGAAAAAGCATTGCTCGAATGGCTCGACCGCACTATCCTGCAACTGGAAAACGAACTGGCACAACGAGTCCCACCTCCCTCCCGGTAACGGCACGCTGCGCGGCGTCCGGATCAGCATACAAAGCGCAAATGGCGTTATGTATCTTCAGGGTCGGTTCCTAAAACAATGTCCCTGGTCGGCGGTCCGACGACCTCAGTACGGGTCAGAAGTCATCAATATATGATACTAATGGTAGTGGTAATGTCTGGATATAACATCTGTAAGTGCGTGCCGCCCACTTACGCGCCATCCTCGCTTTTGCGACTTTTAGTACCAATCACCGCCACAGCCTCGCTCTTGAGGTGAGTGCTCGTCTTGAACTCCCAAATGGAAATAATCGGAACAGCTTTGGCGAAGAGCCTGTAAAGCAGTGCCATGCCTGCGAACCTCCCGGCCGTGATCGTAGGCGCAATCCGAAAGAGATATGTTACATGTCTGTCAGTTC
>Ga0209777_10005657_pt1 | contig 14316 bp, 11 predicted proteins | sample FrelakmetHBP12HB_FD_187147 | JGI IMG/M metagenome (GOLD analysis project Ga0209777, IMG submission 187147) | Freshwater lake sediment microbial communities from the University of Notre Dame, USA, for methane emissions studies -HBP12 HB (SPAdes)... | ecosystem: Environmental > Aquatic >...
GGCTGCCCGCACCAGCGCGGCCAAACGCAGCGCTGCCGCCTCATCGCCTACGAAGAGAGAACGTAGCGTTACCGCCAGCGCGGCCGCGTCCCCGCGCGGGAAGTGGCGCACGGTGCCGGCGCCGGTCTCGACGAGCGCGGGCGCGTCCGAGGCCACGCACGCCGCACCGCACGCCATCGCCTCCGCGAGCGGCAGGCCGAAGCCCTCCTCCTCCGACGCGACAATCACGGCCTCGGCGTGGCGCAGAAGAGAGCGCGCGTCATGCCGCTCGACGTAACCGGGAAGGTGAACTCGCCCCGGCTCGGGGTGCGCGGCGAGCGCACGCTCGACGAAGCCCCCGCCCCATCCCCGGCTGCCGGCAAGCACCAGATCCGGCGCCGGCCCGCCCGCGCGCACGAGCGCCGCGTGCGCCGCGATCAGCGTTGCGATCCCCTTGCGCGGCTCAAGCGTCCCGAGTTGGAGGATGAACCGGCGGCCAGACGCGAACCGATTGCGCACGTCCTGCGCGTCCTCGCCCGCGGGCGCCGGGGAGAAAAACGCATCCACCCCCGGCCGAATCACGCGCGCCCGGCGCGTTTGCTGCGGCAGCACAGTCGCAAGCGCCGCCCGGGTCGCGTCGGACAGGCAGACGATCTCGGTCGCGGTGGCGAGGGACTCCTCGAAGTAGGCGTTGAAGCAAAAGCGGTTTGCGAGCGTGTGCGAACGCGGGCGCAGCCGCGGCGTAAGGTCGTGCACCATCAGCACCGAGGGTATGCGCGTCCGCCGCGGCAGCACGCCGAGCGTGGCCACGATGGCGTCCGCGCCGGCGACCGCAGTTGCCGCCGTCGTGTGCAGCCACACCGTGCCCGGCAGCGGCAGGCTCGGTGCAACGACGACGGTGCGGGCGACGTTTTCGACGCCAAGCGGCGCTCGGCGAGGCAACAGCAGCAGGAACTCCCAGCTCGTCGTGGCTGCCAGCCCGCGCAGGAGGCCCTCGAGCCAGACGCCGACGCCGGTGCGCGCTCCCAGCAACGGCCGCGCGTCAAACGCGATACGCATCAGCAAAGCGCTCCGGCAGCCCGGCCACGCGGCGCAGCACAGCGACCGTGGCACGGGCGGCATCCTCCCAGCGGAAGCGCGCCGCACGTGCGCGGCCAGCAGCCGCGAGGGTGGCGTGCAGCCCGGGGTCGCTGGCGAGGGCCACGATGGCGTCGCCGATCTCCCAACTGTGCGCCGGATCCACGTAGAGCGCCGCCTCGCCCGCCACCTCGGGCAAGGACGACGTCTTCGACGCAATCACCGGCACGCCGCACGCCATCGCCTCCACGATCGGGAGGCCGAAACCCTCGAGCAGCGACGGGAATACGAGCGCTTCCGCATTCCGCAGCGTCGCCGCAAGCTCGTCGCGCTGGAGGTAGTCGAGGTGCACGATCCGCTCGCGCACGGGTGAAGCCGCGAGCGCGGCTTGGGCGGCCTCCGTGTGCCAGCCCCAGCGGCCGACGAGCACGAGGCCGCCTTCGTAGCCAAGCGCGACCGCGCGTGCGAAGCCCTCAAGCAGGCCGAGCACGTTCTTGCGCGGCTCGAGCGTGGAGACGAAGAGAACGTAGCGCGCGGGCAGTCCGTCCGGCGCCACGGCGGCACTGGACGTGATCCTCGGATCCACGCCCTCGTGGATCACGTGGACGCGTCGCGAGCGTACGGCGGCAAGGCGCGTGAGGTCCCCGGCCGTGGCGGCTGACACCGCGATGATGCGTTCGGCGGCGAACAAGGTCCCGGGCAGGTGACGGCGCAGGTTCTCCAGCGTCTCACGCTGTACCGTCTCCGGCAGGCACAGGAAGGCAAGGTCGTGCACGGTGGGGACGAGCCCGTGCACCGCTGCGGCGTGGCGGCGTGGCACAAAGAAGTTGGGCGCGAAATAGACATCGTTGCCATCGAGGAAGAGCAGCAGCGGTTCCACCACTGCGCGCAGCAGCGCGAGCGTGGGCCGCACCGGGAGCAGGAAGCCCGCCGGCATGTGGTGGTAGCGGAAGCGCACACGCGGCCTCAAGGGCAGTGGTGGCGGCGAGGGCTCCGTGGGTGCGGCGAAAGCGTGTGCGTACAGCCTGATCTCGATGCCGTCATCGAGCTCCGGGAGCACCGAGAGCAGGTTCCACTCGTACCAGCCGACGCCGGTCATGCGCTCGAAAAACGGGAAGACGTCGACGCCGACCGCGTAGACCTCGCGACCCAGCACGTGCCGCTGATAGCTGCGCCGCACCCTGGCGAAAAACGTCCCCACCAGATCGCGCAGGAGGTGCAGGAAGAAAGCGAAGGTGACCGCGAGCCGCCGGCCCATGCGGCGCCAAGGGTACACCAGGCGGCGCGCGCACCCCTGCCACCGGTGCTAGCATCCCGGCCATGGACTGCTTGAGCGTTTCGCAACACGGCGTGGTGACGGTCCTGACGCTCAACCGCCCCGACAACCGCAATGCGCTCAACATGGCCCTTGTCAAGGAGCTCCTTGCCGTTGTCGCGGACGCGGGGCGCGGCGCGACGCGGGCGTTCGTGCTTGCCGGCGCCGGCGCCCACTTTTGCGCCGGTGCCGACCTTGAGGAGCTCGCAGCCAGCACCGATGCCCCCGAGCAGGAGCGGCTGCGACAGGCGACCGTCCTGGGCGATCTCTTCTGCGCGCTATTGCGCTGCCCGCTCGTCACCGTCGCCGCCGTGCACGGCGCCGCGTTCGGCGGCGGCGCCGGCCTTGCCGCCGCGTGCGATCTCGTCATCGCCGCGCCGGATGCCCGCTTCCATTTCTCCGAGGTCCGCCTCGGTTTTGTGCCGGCGCTCGTGGCTGCGCTGCTGCCGCGCCGCGTGCCTCCGCCGCACCTGGCGCGCCTGCTGCTCGACCCGGCGCCGCTCGCCGCCGGTGCCGCGCAGCTCGCCGGGCTCGTGGACGAGCTTGATCCGGAGCCAGACGCGGCGGCGATCCGGCGCGCGACGGAAATCGCTCGCAAGGCCGCCCCGAGCGCCATCGCGGAGACCAAGCGGCTATTGCTTGACTTCACCCTGCCGCAGCTCGACCAGCACATCGCCACTGCGGCCCGCCTCAACGCCCGCCAGCGTGTCCACCCTGAGTGCCGTCGCGGCGTCGCGCACTTCCGTGCCCAGCGCACGTTTCCTGCCTGGACCGAAGCGGACGAAGCGCGTTGACACTCACGCTCGCCTGCGGCCCATGCGCGACAGCCGCACCGACTGGGGCAGCAAGAAGCTAGCGCCGGCCGTGTGAGGGCGGGCGCTTGGCGCCGGCCGCTTCCTCCAGCTCGTGCAAGCGCACCACCAACACCGGGCACTCCACCTGACGGACCACCTTGTCGGTGACCGAGCCGAGCAGGGCGTGCTGCAGGCCGCGCGTGCCGTGCGTGGCCATGACGACGAGGTCACACCCCTCCTCGGCGGCAAAGCGCACGATGGTGCGAGCTGGGTGGCCGCGCACGACGCAGATCTCGACCTCGTCGGCGGCGCCGACCTTCTTCACCAGGTCCTCGAGGCGCTTGTGCGCCTCGTCGCGCAGGTGGCGGTGGTAGTCGGCCCACGGGAGCTGAAACGAGAGGATGTCCGGGTTGGGGAAGGAGTCGTCGACCACCGAAAGCAGGATCACCTTGGCGGACTTGTGTTGCGCGAGCCCAAGCGCGAGCCTGAGCGGGCGCGCCGTGGTGTCGGAAAAGTCAACCGGCACGAGGATCTTGCGGAACATGCTGGAGCCTCCGTCTCGCCGCGGCTTGAGTGCTGGCGCTACTGGAAAATATACGCGCGGCTGCGGCTTGACACCAGCCCCGAGCGTCTCTAGCATGACCCTCCCCGGGGGAAACAGTATCTCCGCGGGAGGTTAGCTCAGCGGGAGAGCACCTGCCTTACACGCAGGGGGTCGCGGGTTCAAATCCCACACCTCCCACCACCCACTGAGTTGACCACTTGACGCAGGTAACGCGGGGTCGTAGTTCAGTTGGTTAGAACGCCGGCCTGTCACGCCGGAGGTCGCGAGTTCGAGTCTCGTCGGCCCCGCCAACCCACGCCATGCTCACGAAGCCGCCAAAAGGCGGCTTCGATTTCTTCCATCCCCATTCTCGGCATCATTGCGATAGGTGCCTGGTCCGGCAGAGGTGACAAACCGGACCACCGTTTCCTCCTCCGAACCCTCCATGACCCCGAGCCGGCTGCGGGCAGGGAACGCGCCAACGTTAGTGGGCGGCCTGTTAGACGACGAACATCGCGATCCCAGCCGCGAACATCGCTAGCGTCGTGAGGCCCACGACCACGCGCCCCAGCCACGAACTCGGCTGGCCACACATCAGCTTGCGATCCGACGCGGCGTGAAGAATGCCGACCATCAGGAAGGGCGCCAGAAGGCCATTGATCACCGCTGTCCAGTAGAGCGCCTTCACCGCGCTGACCCCCACGAAATCCATCGCGACGCCGATCGCGATCGAAACTCCGATGACGGCATAGAAGGCGCGTGCCCGCGTGAACCTCTCGTCTATTCCCTGCCGCCAGTTGAACGTCTCGGCGAACGCGTATGCGGCGGAACCGGCGAGCGTTGGAATGGCAAGCAGTCCGGTCCCTACGATGCCGATCGTGTAGAGCAGCATCGCGAAGCGGCCCACGAGCGGCCGGAGCGCGGCCGCCACGTCGGCCGACGTCGCGAGCTGTGTCTGGCCGTGCGCGTGCAGCGTGCTCGCCGTCGTCACGATGATGAAGAACATTGCGATGTTTGAAAAAAGCGTGCCGAGCCCGATGTCTATCTTCCGGTCGCCGATCTCCGTCGCCGTCGCTCCCTCCCGCGCCTTGATGGTGAGCTGGCCGGCTGCCTTTTCTTCCTCGATTTCCTGCGACGCCTGCCAGAAGAAGAGGTACGGACTGATCGTCGTCCCGAGAATCGCGACGAGCGTCGCCCACGCGGCACGACCGTGCGGCAGGTTCGGCACAACGGTCGCCCGCAGCACGGCTCCCCAGTCGGGATGGACATCAATGGCTGCGACCACGTAGACCGCGAGGATCAGCGCCAGCCACTTGAGCGTGTTGGCGATCGCCGCATATCTCAGCCGGATCGTCGCGATCGCGATCCCGATACCGCACGCGAGCACCCAGACGAACGATGGCACGCCGGTGAGCAAGTGTGCCGCGTCCGCCATCCCGCCCAGGTCGGCGCCGACATTGATGGTGTTGGCGATGAACAGCGCCCCGGCAGCGGTCGCGAGCAGCCACCGCGGGTACTTCTGCCGCAGCGCTCCGGCCAGCCCTCGGCCGGTGACCAGCCCGATTCTCGCGCACATCATTTGCACTGCCGCCATCAATGGCCAGAGCACCGGCGCGGTCCAGAGAAACTTCGTGCCGAATTGCGCGCCGGCGATGGAATATGTCGCGATCCCTGACGGATCGTCGTCGGCGGCGCCCGTGATGACGCCCGGTCCCAGCGCGGCTGCGATGCGGCGCAGCGCAGAGACTTTGAGCGGGCCTTTTGAGGGCCGGGACATCTCGCGTAGTTTAGTCTCGGCCGTCAACGACGCAGACTCCAGGTTCCCCGCCGCAATCGCCGGCCGTACCTTTGCCACGTCCGATCCCTCTCGCCGAGGCTGTCCCATGTGTGCTCGCCATTCGGCTCTCGTCCCCGCGCTCGCTGCGTTCGTCGCGAACGCACACGCCCAGTCAACGCGCCGCCTCGACTCCGCGCTGTAGGGCCTGCAGCTCTGTGTACGACCTCCCGCGGTCGGTTGACCGGCAGGCTCTCGTAGTTGACCCCGAGGCGGTAACGGTGCGCGTCGGCGTAGGAGAAGATCCGGAACTGCAGCATCTTGTCGGGGCTGTGACTGATGCCGGGGACGACATTGGCGGGCGAGAACGCCGACTGCTCGACCTCGGCAAAGTAGTTCTCAGGGTTGCGATTCAGCTTCATGACACCGATTTGACCTGCCCCCTGTGGCGGTACCAGATCCTATGTTCGTCCTCCCATAGCTGACCCGCCCCGGAAAACTGGGCCAGTTTCCGGGTTTTGGGTCACCTCGACCCTATTGCGCCAAGACTAGGCGACGTCAAATCGGTCAAGGTTCATCACCTTGTTCCATGCCGCCACAAAGTCCTGGACAAACTTCGCCTGCGCGTCCGAACTTCCATAGACCTCGGCCAAGGCCCGGAGCTGGGAGTTCGAACCGAAGATGAGATCGACACGCGTACCGGTCCACTTGACTTGGCCCGTCTTGCGATCGCGCCCTTCGAACACGTCCTTGGCGCCCGTGACCGCCTTCCACTCGGTGCCCATGTCGAGCAGGTTCACGAAGAAGTCGTTGGTCAGCGCCTCCGGCCGCCTGGTAAAGATGCCATGTTGGGACTGTCCGAAGTTGGTCTTCAATACGCGCATGCCGCCGACGAGAACCGTCATCTCGGGCGCGGTCAGCGTCAGCAATTGCGCCTTGTCGACCAGCAACTCCTCAGCCGACATCGAGTACTTGCCCTTGAGGTAGTTGCGGAAGCCATCCGCGATCGGTTCGAGCGCGGCGAAGGATTCCACATCGGTCTGCTCCGGCGAGGCGTCCATGCGTCCCGGCGTGAACGGGACCTTCACGTCGTGGCCGGCCTTCTTCGCGGCTTGCTCGACGCCCGCGCAACCCGCCAGGACGATCAGGTCGGCAAGCGAGATCTTCTTGTCGCCAAACTGCGCGCTGTTGAATTCGCTCCGGATACCCTCCAGAGTCTTCAGCACTTTCGCCAGTTGATCCGGCTGGTTGACTTCCCAGTCCTTCTGCGGCGCGAGGCGAATGCGCGCGCCGTTCGCACCGCCGCGCTTGTCGGAACCACGGAAGGTGGACGCCGACGCCCAGGCGGTTGAAACCAGTTGCGAGACAGACAGCCCTGAAGCGAGGATCTTGCCCTTGAGGGAGGCCATGTCGTTCTCATCGATCAACTTGTGATTGACCGCAGGGATGGGGTCTTGCCAGATGAGCTCTTCGGCAGGCACCTCCGGGCCGAGATAGCGGGCGCGAGGGCCCATGTCGCGGTGCGTCAGCTTGAACCACGCACGGGCGAACGCGTCCGCGAACTGATCCGGATTCTCGTAGAAGCGCCTCGAGATCTTCTCGTAGGCAGGGTCGAACCTCAAGGAAAGGTCCGTGGTCAGCATGGTCGGCGCGCGACGCTTCGACGGGTCGTGGGCATCCGGAATCGTGCCGGCACCTGCGCCACCCTTCGGTATCCACTGATGCGCACCGGCCGGACTTTTCGTCAGTTCCCATTCGTAGCCGAACAAGTTCCAGAAGAAGTTGTTGCTCCACCTCGTCGGCGTCGTGGTCCAAGTGACTTCCAGACCGCTGCCGATCGCGTCACCGCCTTTGCCTGTGCCAAAGGTGCTCTTCCAGCCGAGGCCTTGCTCCTCGATGCTGGCGGCTTCGGGCTCAGGCCCCACATGGGACGCAGGGCCGGCGCCGTGGGTCTTGCCGAAGGTGTGGCCGCCCGCAATCAGCGCGACGGTCTCTTCGTCATTCATCGCCATGCGAGCAAAAGTCTCGCGGATGTCCTTGGCCGCCGCGATCGGATCCGGGTTGCCGTTCGGGCCTTCCGGATTGACGTAGATCAGACCCATCTGCACGGCAGCGAGCGGAGTTTCGAGGTTTCGGTCGCCGGAGTAGCGTTTGTCATCCAGCCACTTGTTCTCAGAACCCCAGTAGACGTCTTCTTCCGGCTCCCAGACATCTTCACGACCGCCGGCGAAGCCGAAGGTCTTGAAGCCCATAGACTCCAGGGCGACGTTGCCGGCGAGGATCATCAGGTCGGCCCAGGATATTTTCCGGCCATACTTCTGCTTGATCGGCCACAGCAGCCTGCGCGCCTTATCGAGGTTGACGTTGTCGGGCCAACTGTTGAGGGGAGCGAAGCGCTGCTGGCCAGCTCCGGCGCCGCCGCGACCGTCACCGGTGCGATACGTGCCGGCGCTGTGCCATGCCATGCGCATGAACAAAGGCCCATAGTGCCCGAAGTCCGCCGGCCACCAGTCCTGCGAGTCGGTCATCAGTGTGCGAAGGCCCTTCTTCACGGCCTCCAGATCGAGGCTCTTGAACTCTTCAGCGTAGTTGAAGCTCTCACCCATTGGATTGGACAGGGCGGGGTGCTGATGGAGGATCCTGAGGTTCAGCTGGTTCGGCCACCAGTCACGACTCGACGCGGCGCCGCCAGCGGTGTGATTGAACGGGCCCTTTGCTTCGGTCTTGTTGTTACTCATGGTGTGGCTCCCTTCATTATCTGAGCAGAGGAGGAATCACTTGCCTTGCGCGGACAGGGCAAGAATCTCCACCAGCATCGCGGGACTTGGGCGTCTTGCCCAATAGACGGCGAGATTCTTCAGGCTCTTCATGACGGTCTCCTTTCGAAATCAAGCAAAAGATTTAGTTCAAGTTTAGATATCGTCTCGCCCCGAGGGAAAAAGAGACTCACACCCTCCTCCTTCGCCCACGCATGACCACCTGATACTCCCTGACAGAATAGTGCGGCAGATTCTTCGCCCCAGAGACGACGAGCGCGTCCCACGGCACGTCATGGATCTTCCCCGTCGCCTCGTCAATGAAGTGGTGGTGCTTCTGCACGCGCGCGTCGAATACCACCACCCCTTCCTTGATCACTTGGGGCCGTACAAGCCCGCGCTCCGAAAGCCGGGTGAGCGTGTTGTACACCGTTGCCCGCGACAGCGTCGGGCATTCCCGCCGGGCCTTTTCCAGCACCTCGTCGGCCGTCGGGTGAGAGGTTGTGGCCAAGACGTATCGTGCCACCGCAAGGCGCTGCGGGGTAGGTTGGAGGCCAGCCTGGCGCAGCAAGGCAATGAGGTCCTTCATCGCGTCAAGACTATATCTAAGCTTGGATCTCGTCAAGGTCGGTGACGTTTCGCGGCTGCGTTTCCCGCCTAGGCATGGAAACCGACGAGGGCAAGGGCAAAGGCCACTTGGCGGGCCGCTAAACCTAGCGCCGTCATTCCGGGAAGTCCAACGACAAAGAATTCGGGCGGGCGAACGATTGCAGCGTTTCGTCGAGCGCCATGAGCGCGTAACATGGTTCCGGGCCTTACGACCCGGACGCGCCGTGAACGATCCATCCCCCAGCGAGGTGCTCACGCACGCCGGTGCTGCCATGCAGCCCCCGGGGACAGCGCCTGTTCCCGGGGTGGACGCCGCGACGCCGAGCGCCGACGCCCAGCACCCCTGGCTCGTAGCCTTCTCCGTGCTGGCCGGCACGTTCATGGTCGTACTCGACACAACCGTCGTGAACGTCTCGCTGCCCCATATCGCCGGCTCGCTCTCGGCGTCCGTGGAGGAGTCCACGTGGGCGCTCACCTCGTACCTTGCGGCCAACGCCATCATCCTGCCGATGACCGCGTGGCTGGCGCGGCTGGTGGGCAGGAAGCGGCTCCTCATTCTCGCGGTGGCCGGCTTCACCGCCGCCTCGGCCCTCTGCGGCATGGCGCCCAATCTGCTGATGCTGATCGCATTTCGAGTGATCCAGGGGACGACCGGCGGGGTCATGCAGCCGCTCTCCCAGACGGTGATGCTGGAGGCGTTCCCCCCCCGGGACCGGGGCAAGGCGATGGGCCTGTGGAGCATCGGAATCATCGTGGCGCCGATTCTGGGGCCCGTCCTCGGTGGCTGGCTCACCGACAATCTGAGCTGGCGCTGGGTCTTCTACGTCAACGTCCCGGTCGGCCTCGTGGCCATCGCCATGATCCACTCCTTCATCACGGACCCGTCGCACCTCCGCCGCCCGGAGCGCATCGACGGCTACGGCCTCTTCCTGCTCGCCATCGGGATCGGTGCGCTGCAGATCGCCCTCGACAAGGGCGAGGAGGAGGACTGGCTCGCCTCCGGATGGATCGTCGCTCTCCTCGCCACCGCCGCGGTCTTCCTCGTGGCCCTCGTGATCAGGGAGCTGATGGCGCGCCATCCGGTGGTCGACCTCCGGGCCTTCAAGGAAAGGACGTACGCCGTCGGGGTCACGCTCATCACCGTGATGGCGTTCGCGCTTTACGGCAGCCTGGTCATGCTGCCGGTGTTCCTCCAAGTGCTGCTCGGCTACCCGGCGTTCCAGACGGGCATCATGCTCATGCCCCGCGGCTACGCGTCGCTGCTCGCAACGCCCTTCGTCGGCCTCATCGTCGGATACGTTGACCCACGCAAGCTATTGACCCTGGGCTTCCTCCTCGGGGCGGGCAGCCTCTTCTGGTTCTCGCACCTTAACCTCCAGGTCGGCTACTGGAACCTGTTCTGGCCCCAGTTCTTTCAGGGCCTCTCGTTCAGCCTGCTGATGGTGCCGCTCACCGTCGTGACGATGGACCGCATCGCGCCCCAGGCGATGGGAAACGCGGCGAGCCTCTTCAACCTCATGCGCAACCTGGGGGGATCCATCGGCATCGCGGCCACGCAGACGCTCCTCGACCGTTTCCGTCAGGGCCAGATCAACATCCTCGGCAGCCACGTGAGTACCTACAATCCGGCCACTCGCATGCAGCTCGAGAGCCTGCGCCGGCTGTTCGTGGCGCACGGCAGCCACGCGACGACCGCCACGCAGCAGGCGCACGCCGCGGTGTGGGGCATGGTCCAGCGGCAAGCGGCGATGATCGCCTACCTCGACGTCTTCCGCCTGATGACGGTCCTTTTCCTCCTCGCCATCCCACTCGTATTCCTGCTCAAGAAACCGGTGCACCAGATCAAGCGCGTGGGTCCGGCGGCGGAATAGCTGCCGGCCTCCAGCCCTCGAGCAGTTCGATCACCGCGACGACCGCCCCATGGCGGAATCGGTATGAAGCTGTTCGCGCTGCTGCGGGAGTGCACGGCCGACGAGCGCAAGGGCGCCGAGCGCTCAGGGTCTCACGCTCTCGTTGCCACCCACGAGATCCTGGCCTTCGGGCGGAACGAGCAGCCGATTCAGCGGGATCGGTCCGAGTGCGTCCGATCGTGCCGGCCCCATCCGAAGATCCGCGCACCAATCGCCCACGCGGTTCAAGACCTCAAGCCGGAACGGGTAGACACCCGCCTTCTCAAAGCGGAGGTGGAAGACTCTGCTTTTCAGGGTCGTTGTGCCGAACAACCGGCGGCCCCCGACCCAAAGAGACCCATCGTCGTCGGTTTGGTACGAGAAGCGGTAGTCCCCGGGAGACTCGATCCTTACCAGCGCTTCGATGCGTCTCAGCACGGGTTCGCTGTCGCGGAGGCCTGGATTGCAGGGAAAGCCCGGCGAGCGGACGATCGTGCGCGTCGGAGGGCTCCCCCGACGCGTTTCGAAGAGGAGCAGCCCATGTGATGCGTTGGGCACCTCCGGGACGGGATCGCGCAGAACCGCGAGAGGAAAGATCTGGTGGCTTCCCGGCGCGTATTCCAGCTCGCAGTTCGCGATGTCGAGGCCAGTCAAGGGTGGGTCGCGCGGGACGACAACGCTCATCTTCCTTTCCACGTTGGGCTGGAAGCACTCGACGTATCCGAACGGGGGGAACCGATCGTGGCCAAGGGCCCTATCGTCGTTGCTTTGGGTGACGGGCGATCGCGCCACGACAAAATCGTTGAGCCCGTGCATGTCGAGGATTGCAACCGTGGACAGCGCCCAGCCGACGTACCCGACCGCGTACTCGGCAGCGACCGGGATGTCGCGGCCGGAAGATGGGCACTTCTTGGACCAAACCTCCCTCGGCGGGGTTTGGCTCTGAAGGAAAGCCGTCAGCGCTTTGTGCATATGGTATCGGCGGCAGATCTTTCGGTCGACGAGCCACTCCTGGAGCTCGTCGAAGCGGGACACGTACCCCCGCAACAAGGCCGGGACCTCAGGTGCGATCGGGACAAACTCACGCTTGAAGAGCACGTACTTCTGCGACTGTATCCGGAAATGAAGGAGCGAGAGGGCGCTGCCGGCGACAATCGTGACGAGGAGTGCCACAGCGGCCCACCATGGTCTTCGCGGGAGCGTCGCGCGCGCAGACCAAAGGACGCCGAGGAGCACGAGGGGGACGAACGTCAAGAACGGCCGATACTCGAGGTAGTCGCCGCCCACGACAACTGTGTAGTACGCGGCGACGACGATGGGCGCCCCGAGCGCTGCCGCCGTCCTGAGCGTGCGCATGAGACGCGGGGCTGCGTGCCGTCGCTTCATCTCAACCACGCTGGCGATGATGCCGACTACGAGAAAAACGGCCGGGACGAAAAGCGCGTACTCCAAGACGAAGGACAGGAGATACCGAGCGCCCGCTTCCGGCCATGGGCGGACGACTTTCGCGTAGAAGGTGTTCGGAAGCCACAAGCCGTAGGTGTGGTGCCGCCAAAGCAGATGGCCAGGGATGGCCAGCAGCGGAAGAGTAGACCACCAGCGGACTGGTGCTTTTTCAAATCGCTGGATAAGCAGGACGATGCCGGTCGCGCCTGCGTACACGAGCCCCTCCGGACGGCAGAGCGCCGCCAGCGCCGCCAGGGTCGGGAGGATAAGAGTGCGTCTCGATGCGGAGGGAAGCGCCACGGCCTCCGAGAGCCAAGCCAGAGCGAGCGCGTTATAGAGGGCGGTGTCGAGCCCCGAGCTCGTGCTGAAGAGAAAGGTCCGGTTCGCCAGGACTCCCAATACAACGAGCCCCCCAAGGATCAGGGTCCAGCGCTCGAACCTGCCGCCACGACAGATTTTGGCCGCGAGCCGGTAGGAGACGATGAGGATGCAGGCGCCTGCGAGGAGCGTCAGGACGTTCGCGCTTTGAGGCGGCTCAAACCCCGTCAGGCGCCAGACAACATCCAGGACGACAACCCAGAGAAAGCTCGTGTATCCCTCGACGGGACGAAACGGAGGAGGGTTCCAGACATATCCCCATCCTGCGTGCGAGTTCGAAACGTAGCGAAAGAGGATATAGGCATCATCGGGATAGAAGTACAGCTTCCTCCAGAGGATGAAAAGCGCCGCTGCGCCGGCCGCGGCCACCACCACCAGCGCGACGCGCGAGCGGCTCACCGTAGGCCGGCCGCGGCAGCGGCCGTCTCTTTGGTCCGCAACATAGCCTCACCCCGCGCCGTCGAGAGGGCGGTGCCGTCGGCAACCGTTCGTCCCGCCTTCGGGAGGATCACCGCCGCGTCCGCGGGCTCACCTGGGGAGGTAGTACCGATCCGGGGGAACTTGAACGAAGTCGTCGGATGAACCCTTCGCCCACAAGAGGTCGGCGCAGTAGGGTCCAATGTTGTTCATTACCTCCAGCGTTAGGCGGTAGCCTCCCGCTCTCTTGAAGTCAACGGCTGCAAGGGCCGGATTAAGCGTGGTCGTCGTCATGAGCTTTGTTCCGGCAATCGTCAACGCTCCATCGTCGTCGGTCATGAGACGGAAGCGGTATTTCCCGGGCTCTTCGATCTTGAGGACGGTGTCCCAGCGACGCACAGTAGGGACCAAATCGGAGGGAGTGGCCGCGTAGCACGTCACCGCTATTGACTTGACTTCGCTCCGCTGCTCGGCCTGCCCCTCCGGCTTGGTCAGCACAGCTATGCCCTGACGGAGGCCAACGATCTCCACGGTGGAACCGAGGCTTACAAGAGGCGGCTCTGTCGGCGGAGGAGGAGGAGCCGGCGCCTTCTGAGCGGTTTCGGAGTGTCCACTTTCCGGCGGGGGGCCGCCAACCACAGACGTGTTTTCTTGCTGCTTGCCACAGGCCGACACGAAAACGAAGGCCGCCAGGAGCAGACAGCATCCGACAAGGGACCTTCGCGTCAGCATCTCGAGTGGCGCGGCGACAGGACTCGGCAAACGACAGTGCATGATTCCTCCAGATTGACTTCCCGCTTGATCCGCTCCGGTTCTTCCTCCCGGACTGGGCCCATCGCCTCCTCCTATCGGGAAGCCTGTCTCAAGGCTTGATGGGCGCGGGATGCTTGCACCCTGCGTATAGTCTGTCAAGCCAATCTTCAACAGTGATGCGCCTCACACTCAAGGGTGAGGGCTGAGCGGCAATTGGTTGCAAGCCATGGTCCTGGCCGTCGCGCGTACTGTGGGCCCCAACTCCGACCGGAGGTTGTCTCCACCTTGATTTAAAATCCTCGCACGCTCGTCCCGGACGATATTGATGCAGAGGCTGTTATTTTCTGGGTCGCCCACCGCTCCATCCGCCAGCACGGCGCTTGAGGCCCACGCGCCCCACGCTGGGTGCTGGCGATAGCGGCTTCTCGCTCGGCGCGCACTGGTGGACGCCGGACACTGTCTCTGGGCGCCGAGGCTACTCGGGGCTCCTGGCCCGACCGTGAGCTTGCAGCTCGGCAGCGCGGCCCGCTACGCGAACACGTGATCGGGGCGCAGCCGCGTGAAGCGCTCTGCTATTCTAAATTT
>Ga0209777_10005658_pt1 | contig 14313 bp, 18 predicted proteins | sample FrelakmetHBP12HB_FD_187147 | JGI IMG/M metagenome (GOLD analysis project Ga0209777, IMG submission 187147) | Freshwater lake sediment microbial communities from the University of Notre Dame, USA, for methane emissions studies -HBP12 HB (SPAdes)... | ecosystem: Environmental > Aquatic >...
ATATGCATACAGACCCGCCTTCTTGCCAGCTTATTTTATTTTTGTTAAGGCTGAACAGCTATACCAAATTAAATTATACTGCCGGTGATTATCTGATAGAGATTAACTACTCATAGATTGACTTTTATCCGCCTATGTTTTAATAAGCGCTGTATAGAATATTTTAGGGAGTAATCACCTAATGAAGAAGAATGATCTATTAAGTCAGAAAGTGGGGATGAGGGGGATCGAACTAATAGCATAACAAGTTTAAATCATTAAATATCTTTATTGCTTAATTCTCGACGTACCCCCAAAAATACCCCCATAAATATTGATACATGGTAGTAAGTTTAATCTAGAACTATTTTGGCAATTTGAGTTATTTTCTTGACCTGCTTAGGATGTTTGCTTTTAAGCAATTTCCATAATTCCAAAGATTCAGAAGGATTCTCTGATAATGATTTAGTTTCTTCATCGTCAAAATTAAATAATTCTGACGATCTTATTTTTAAAGCATTCGATATTTTTTCAATAGATTCTAATGAGGGCGCACGTTCACCTCTTTCTATACGGCTTATCTGGTCAATGCTGAGATTCGTTTTTTCTGCGAGTTTTGCCTGAGTCATCCCCGCTTTGTTGCGTAGTTGAAAAAGATGCGCACCAAATATTTTCTTGATAGTTGTCATAATCCCGCCCTTTGTAAATATAATACCCGAAGAAAAATCATCGTGGAAGGGACTGATAGTCAATGATGAATATATATTGACTAATAGTCTTAGTAGAGTAATATAAGAAATGTTTACGTATAGGTTTTAGCATCGGTAAAAAGTTGTTGATATGATATCAAAGCAGTGAGGGGAAGCTATTTGAAACGCCTTATTATAATATTAATTGCAGTGGCGGTAGGTGGTTATTTTGCTTATAACTACTATCAAGGTGAGGCTAAAAAGAAGTCAGAGCAAATTGCACGAAAAGCGGCACGACAAGAAAAGGCGGAATCTAAACGTGTTGAAGTTGCCCAGATGGTGCTTAAATACAATGCAGTCACTGATTGGGAAGATAAACTTTGTGAAGGAAGCGTTGGCAAGAAAAAGAATAAAGAAAAAATATTTACGGTGGAACTGGAGAAATTATGGTTGATCAATAGCCCCATTTTATTCAAAGGCAGAATCAAGGATGTCTCCACTCTTGATGCTAATAATTACTTACTTACACTCGATGGACTGCCGAAACCCGGTACACAATTAGCGCTTACCCTTAAGTCACCAAAAACCATGATCGATTATTTTCTGAGAATACATCCGAAGGCGGATTTTACTGTCGCACTTATTGCAAAGATAAGTAAAATTGATACTAAGTATCGCGTAACAGAAGAAGGTTATGGAGCGGATAAAAGCATAACAGAAGAAAAAATCATAACAGGTGTTGGTCAGTGTATGGATATCCTTTTGTATAGTGAATCTTTTTACGACGAAATGTTATTAGAGAAAAAGGGGCTGTAAAAATGAGAGAAAAATTATGAATAAGAAACAAAAAGCTATTTTCTTGATAGGCGCTGTCATTGTTATTATCATGGGGCTATTTCCACCCTGGCATTATCAAGTCGTTTCTTTTAATGAACACCATGCGGCATTTTTCGCACGCGGAACGAACGACTATGGTTTTATTTTTGATCCGCCCATAACAGAGATAGATGAGTTAAGGGATGATAATTTAAAAGATTATATTAGTGTTTATCCAGTGCCCTTTATTGATATCGCACGACTTTTTGTTCAATGGGTAATAGTGATAACTGCTTTTTCTGCCCTGATTTTCATTATGAAAGATACTAAAAACCCGCCGAATTAGTTAAAAAATACCTAGATAATTGGACTAACCATAAAAGGATTCTTAGGATTTGATACCAAAATTATGAGGGGGTTATATGAAAAAAAACATTGCGATTCTTTCATTTATTCTCATCTTCATTATTGGCGGGTGCACTTATAACGGATATCTTCAACAGGGATTTCACGAACCAAGCAAACCAATAAAAAGCAAAATCGAATTGTCTGCTGCATTGGTCAATACCCAAGAATTAAAAGATTATCGAGTTCAAGAATATACCGGCGGCCAAACTTTTACCTTTTATTTTAACCCCGCATTTAATGAGGAACTTGTGAAAGAATTAAGTGGCGTTTTCTCAAGTATCCAAATAATAGATACACCGCGAGAGTTAGACAAATATGACATTCAGATTATCCCGGCAATAAGTTATCGATACATTGAGGGTTCTGCATGGAACGGGCAATATAGATATAATTTTACAGTGGCACTGACCGTCAAAAATGCAAGATCAAATACTGTTATTGATGAATTTAAAGATACCAACGATATAATAATTTCAACGCCGATAAGTGTTAATGTTTTATCTTTTTTAACAGGTCTTTCTCTATTCATCCTTTCGCCAATAACAATACCACTTGCCACACAAGCTGGAGGAGCATCAGCAAGAAGCACGATCGAGGATGGTGTGAGCAGATCATTTAAAGTTTTATCATATCAAATTGCAAATAGCCCCAAAATTTACAATTATAGGCCAAGGCAAGGTATCGCTATACCTTAGCATGGGTTCATCAAGATATATTGGAAGAAAACAAAAGGTCGAATTAATAGATTTTTAGGACTCTATAAAAAGGCCTATAGTGAACTCGTGAAATCAAGCATTGGTCAGAACTTTTAATTACTAATTATCTTTTTTCTTTCTGCAACTTCTCATCATTGCGGCACATACTCTTATAAATATGGTTCATCTTTTTTTCGTATAATATTTAAACGCCCGTTTATAGTCTAACCATTTAAATTTTGAATCACCTCGCGCCATAAATTTATAAAGAGAATCATATTTATGGCTTTCATTACAGCTTTTATAAGTAAGCCTATGGCAAATCCGGCAAGCTATTTCCCCGCCTTTAATGTGAAGGGTTCTTATCTTTCGCCCACAAAAAGGGCATAGGAATAAATAACGTCGCCCGCCAAATCCGGGTGAATACCAACATAGATTAACTTCTATGTCTGGATGTTTTTTGTTTTCATAATTATAAGAAAATCTCATTGACGCATGGGAATTATCAACATTGGAATAAAATCCACACGAGCCTATTTCATCGCCGTCTATTGACCACGTTAAATTGCCAACTCTATAGCCCGGTTTCAAATATCCCCACTTTGCATACTTGTTTATATCAAGGGAAAGACAATCTTCCACAGTTGCCCGTCCGTCATGTCTGCCTGATCCGTAACCGCCCATAAATTATTTAACTAAATCATAAGGAATTTTTTTATGATCATGCTCTCCTTAATTTTGTATCCATCGGCTGTATTTTTGATGACTTCTTTATTCCCGATGTCGGCGGATGCAGTTATGCCTTCGGTTTGTGCAATCTTGGATTTTATTTCTTCGGTCTGTTTTGTGTTGATTGCTTTTTGTTCTTCAGTGGAAGATATGCCAACTTTGAGTTTGCCTTTTTTAGCAAATTCTGCGGCTTCAGCTTCTAATCTGCAGGTAAGCCAGTCTTGGAAGTGTTGGTCAAGTTGCGCTCGTTTATCGGGGGTAATAATCCCTTGCTTCTCAAGTGAGTCAAGAATTCTGGTTCCAAGATTTCCACTAATTTGTTCTCCGCTAGTTCTAAATGTTTCAATTGCTGCGGGGTCAATCCCTGTTTCTTCGAGCCGTCTTTCAAAGTATTCATGGGTTCTTAACCTCTCTGCTTCTCTGGTAAAGATGCGCCAGTTTTGATATTCTCGTTCGAGGACTTCGGGAAGATACCCTTTTTGTTCAAGTATGCTTCGAACTCTCCCGCCAAACGCTCGGCTGTGTTCTGCAATCTCTTCTGGAGTGAATCCGTCTGCTTCGAGTCGTCTTTTGTAGTATTCATTTCTTAATCTCGTTGTTTCAATGGTAGCACCTTTTTCTTCCGGCATCAAGAGTTCTTCTTGAACCTCATGCTCCACGTCTGCCAAAGACGGCACACCATATGGTATATTTAAAAACACTACGGGAAACCGGAAGGATAAAAATAAAAAATGGTTAATAGGTGTTAATTTCATTTTCCCTTTGCTGGTTCAAAGTTTAATTCTTATTGCGTTAAAAAATAATAGTTACGGATTTCCGATACCCTGAATTTCATCAATCCCCTCAATAGTTACGAGTTCCCGTAATTGACAGCTACGGTTTTCCGTAACTTTTTCTAATTTCTTCATTTTTCGGCTATGAACATCATTGCCTGGCCATAATGTTTTTTTCTTCTCCAATTTTTTGAACTTCGGAGTTCCATAATCGCGCCATCTTTCCGAAAGCGCGTAGCGGGAATAATCTTTGGCCAGTCCTCCGCCTTGATGCTCGATTTCAATGAAACCGACTTCAAATAATTTCTTTATGATTGTATGAAACTGACTCGTGCTTATTCCCAATTCAGCGGCCTCTGTATAAGTGAATGCAAGGCCGGAGTTATGGAAAATTCTTTTACTCTTTTTCCCTGACCATGTTCTTTTCTGGAGAAACCTCAATAATGCCTGTATAGCCTTTGCACTCAGAGTTTTAAAAGCTTCCGAATCCGGCATTTCCCATGCTAGATAAATATTTCGCTTAAGAAGGAATTTTTTCTTCTTATTTTCCATCAGCCTTAATCCCTTTGCCTTAGTCCGTAGCTGATCGTTCAAAATAGATGGCATTCTCCTTGCTCACGGCCTGTCTTTTTGACCTTAATGAAGCCATCTGCGCCGCAGTTTGTCCCTTGCCTGCACGTGCTGGATTTTTCCCAAACCGGAAATGGTGAATCAGGCAATCACTTGTTGAGCATTCTTTAACGGCTTCCTTACTGCCGCCCATGCATTCTAAACAAAATTTCCGCATGATCTTAACAGAAGGTCTTTTGTTGCCTATTCTGTATTCATAAAACGGACAAGGCTTTCCAGTGGTAAAAACAATATACCCGGTGCAGTTTTCCACTTCCGCATCTGATCTGCTTTGCACACAGTAATGACAATGCGCTCGGATTGTCCGAGAAGGCGATTTGTGCTTCTGCTTTTTTTCTAAATTCATCCTGTGCCCCCCTCATCTTTGCTTCCACTTCTATTGACGAGCGTGATAATTTCGCAGGCTTTCCAAACCGTCGTCCTTTCTCCCAGTTTGAAAGGTTTTGGAAAGCGTCCGGTTTTTACGCCAGCCCACCAAGACGAACGGCTTATAGGAATAAACCGAAGTATCTGGTTAACCCTTAATAGTCCGGTTTCTGGTAAATTTTTTAACTCTGGGATTTTTGAATCTTTTGACATGTGCTGCCCTCCTTTGTTATCTTTTGAAGCCAGCATACTTTTGTCACTTAAGTAACAGTCAAATAACAAAAAAGCCGGATATGTTCCGGCAAAAGTCTTTTATTATCAATTGATTGATTTATTATTATGGTTTGTTATGGTGCAGCGATGCCGTGACAATTTAGGGCTTTTTGCAATCCTGCACCAAAACTTTGCCTTTGTCGACAAGCCTCTTGCCGCGTTGCTTTAATGCGTCGTGCTGGTTCTCGTTAAGGCCTGCTCTAAGATTGAGTTTATCGGCAATTTGGTAAAAAGTTAATTTGTAATTTTCTTTAAGTTCAAAAGCAATTATTGCTTCCTCTACCTTTTCTACGCGGCGACGTTTAATAAATTCATCCTCTGTCTCTTGGTTTTCTGTTGAACGTAACTTTTCAATATCAGGAAAGGAAATCCGAACATCTCTCATATAGTAAACGCCGCCTTGAATTTCATCGACCTTTCTCATAGTATCCTTGGCTAAAAGGTGTAAATTTTTGAAATAAATTTTATCTCCTTCTATTTGAAATGGTCTTACTACCTTAGCCACGTCAGCTAGTTTCCCCTCATAATTAAGATTAAGACTTGACCACGGTGTCGGAAGATATATCGCCAAATGACCCTCTTTGAGATAGAACCTTATTATTTCGTCTGAAACTTCAAGTTGTCTTGCCGCCTCTTGCACCGAAACAAATGTAGGTTTTGGTAATGCCATAACTGTTTCTCCTTACGGTCTCCATATTAATCCGGGAAAGCAGAAAAGGGGTTCTCTCTGCTTATCGGGTGCGCTCCCTATTCCCAGTTGATCAATTCTTAGCCCTTGGCACTTTTAAACGGAATAACTTTTGCACCGGCCTTTAATCCGTCCAAATAGTCAGCCCACGTCTGCATCATCTTCCGTCTTTCGTTTAAATGCTGCGTCCGATTGTAACTGCGCCCTAGAGGGTCGCTGACACGGTGCGCCAATTGCGCTTCGATAAAATCCGGTCTGACTTGCAAGACTTCATCAAGGATTGTCCGTGCCATTGCCCGAAAACCATGTGGGGTCATTTCGTCTTTCGTGTATCCCATGCGTCGTAACGCCGCTAAAATGGCATTGTTTGACATTGGCCGGTCAAATGTTCTGCCGGAAGGAAAAGCATATTTGCTTTTCCCGGTAAGCTTTTTGACTTCTTCCAAAATCTTAATGGCTTGCTTTGATAGTGGCACAAGGTGCGGCTCTCTCATTTTCATCTTTTCCGGTGGAATACTCCAAAGAGCATTCTCAAAATTAACTTCTTCCAATTCCATATGACGCAATTCGCCCGGACGGACAAAGACAAGCGGCGATAGTTGCAAGGCCAATTTCACAACATAACTGCCGGAATAGCCGTCAATGGCTCGAAGCAGTTCTGCTACTTTCTTCGGTTCGGTAATAGCCGCCAAGTGTTTTTCTTTTGCCGGTGGTAATGAACCAATTAAATCTTGCGCCGGATTGCGTTCAGCGCGTCCGGTGGATACCGCATAACGAAAAATCATGCTGCAAATTCCTCTTATACGGTGCGCCCCTTCCAACACGCCCCTTGATTCGACGCGCCTTAAGACTGTCAGCAGTTCAGGTGCTTTAATATCTTTAATTGGCCGTGTACCAATCCAAGGGAAAACGTCAAGCTCCAAGCTGCGCATGATTTTTAGTGCGTGTCCTTCCGTCCATTTCGATTTAAACTTTCCGTGCCATTCTCTGGCTATGATTTCGACGGTTTCAGTTTCTTCAACTTTGGCTTGCTTTTGTGCTTTGCGAACAGCGCCCGGATCAACATTATTAGCCAGCAGTCTTCGAGCATCGTCACGCCTTTGACGCGCACCCAGAAGACTTATTTCCGGGTATGTGCCAAAAGCCAAAAGTTTTTGTTTGCCGTCATATCGGTATTTAAAACGCCATAGCTTTCCACCAGTAGGTGTAACCATAAGAAATAAACCGCCGCCGTCAAATAGAGTGACAGCTTTATCTTTTGATTTTGCTTTTTGAATCTTCATGTCAGACAAGGGAATAATTCGCTTTGGCATTGGCATTCTCCTTTTTTGGGTGTATCTGAAAATCTTTGGGTGTATTTTACCCCTTCGCGTATACCCAAAATGGGTGTATTTTGTAAAACCTTATAGCACGTCTTTGGACTAATAGCAATAAAAAACCCGCTATTTCTAACGGGTTTTGCACTTCTTTGGATTTTGTCGGATTGTCTCTTGGTGGAGATGAGGGGGATCGAACCCCTGGCCTCGGCGTTGCGAACGCCGCGCTCTCCCAGCTGAGCTACATCCCCAACCTTTCAGCATTTTCTAGGAAAACAACGATCGAGCATATATTATTGCTCGTCTTAGTGTCAAGAAATTGTTGATTTGATTCTGGACTTGACAAAATCATTGAGTTTTCTTTATACTCAAAAAAAGTTATTTATAATAGATTGCCCCTATTAATAATATCGCGGCCATTAAATTGTTGGATTCTTTTCCGGCAAAGAAAAAGGTAGAAAAATTGCTAATTATACCAGGGAGTAAAATACATGGCAAAAATTGATGCTTTTTTTCAGATGATGCATGATCAGGGCGCTTCCGACCTTCATCTTGTTTCCGGTCAACAACCTGCCATTAGAATCCGCGGTGAAATTGTACGAATAAAATACGAAACGCTCACTAATGAAACCTTAAAGGTTCTTCTTTACGAAATCACACCGGAACATAAAATTAAGCAGTTTGAAGAAACTGGTGACGTTGACTTTGCCTATGATGTTCCTTCAATCGCGCGCTATCGCGCCAATTATTTCCAGCAAAAATACGGTATGGGCGCCGTTTTTCGGGAAATTCCCAACAAAATAGCGACTTGTGTAGAACTTGGTCTTCCTTCAGTGATGGCAAAATTAGCCACTCTCCCGCGCGGCCTTGTTCTGATCACCGGCCCCACGGGTAGCGGTAAATCCACTACTCTGGCCGCGCTTATTGATGAAGCTAATCGTTTACGTAAAGACCATATTATTACGATTGAAGATCCGATTGAATTTGTTCATAAAAGCCAGGGTTGTATAATTAACCAACGTGAAGTAGGAATCCACACTAGAAGTTTCGCCGCGGCATTGCGCGGAGCACTGCGCGAAGATCCCGACATTATTCTGGTTGGTGAAATGCGTGATCTGGAAACAATTTCACTGGCTGTGGAAGCCGCCTCCACCGGCCATCTCGTTTTTTCCACAGTACACACCACCAGTGCGGCAAAAACGGTCGACAGAGTAATCGAAGTTTTCCCTGCTTCCGAACAATTGCAAATTCGCTCCACCCTGGCTGATGGTTTGCGCGCGGTCGTTTCGCAAATTTTGTTCAAAAGAATCGACACTAAAACCCGCTGTGTCGCTTTGGAAATTTTAATCGCCACCTCGGCAGTCCGCAATTTAATCCGTGAATCCAAAACCTATCAAATTCCTTCCATGATGCAAACAGGCAAGAAATATGGGATGCAGCTTATGGATGATGGGATTATGGATCTTTATGCCCGCGGCTGGATCAGCAGCGATGATGCTTACATGAAAGCTAACGATAAAGCTAGATTCCGTCCGTTGTTGAAATATCCGCCTACAGACTTTACCGAAGCATAAACCATTCTGCGAGGATAGCTTATGAGAAAACCGGAAATAGACCATATTCTGACAAGAATGCTGGAATCCAATGCTAACATTTCTGATGTTGTCTTGACCGTGGATAAACCTTTTCAAGTAGAAGCGGCAGGCCGATTGGTGGGTGTAGATTTAGAGCCTCCCTTTGAAAAACTGACCCCGTTTCAAACAGAAATTTTCGCTCTAAACTTGATTAATCAGGATCAGCGTTTGATCGAAATGCTGATTAAAGAAGGTTCCTGCGATTTATCTTATGAATTGCCGGGAATTGCCCGTTTCCGTGTAAATATATTTTCACAACTTGGCCACTACTCTATCGTTTTAAGAAAACTCGAAACAAAAATTCCTTCTTGTGCCGAGCTAGGATTACCCGACGCCTATTATCGCATTGCCGCTGAAAAAAACGGAATTGTTCTGATAACAGGCGCAACAGGTACCGGCAAAACAACGTCGCTTGCCGCCGTCATCAATGAAATCAACGAACATAATTCCGTGCATATAATCACATTGGAAGACCCGGTGGAATATACGCACTCGCAAAAAGAGGCCACTATTAACCAGCGTGAGCTGGGCAAAGATTTCGATTCCTTCGCCAATGGTTTACGCGCGGCTTTGCGCCAGGCACCGAAGGTAATTCTTGTCGGTGAAATGCGCGATCGTGAATCCGTGGAAATCGCCTTGAATGCTGCGGAAACCGGTCACCTTGTCTTGAGCACCTTGCATACAATTAATGCCGGTCAAACAGTCAACCGTATTCTGGGCATGTTCGCCATTGAAGAAGAAAATCAAATACGCACGCGTCTGGCCGATTCCCTCCGCTGGATTATTTGCCAGCGTTTGATGCCGAAAATAGGCGGTGGCCGTGTTGCCGCCTTTGAGGCGCTGGGCACCAGCTTGCGCGTCAAAGACATCATTCTGCACGGCGAATCAGAAGGTAAAACTTTTTTTGATATAATCCAGCAAGGAAAAGCCTTTGGCATGATCACTTTTGACAATTGCATTGTCGATCTCTATGAAAAGGATTTAATTACCGAAGATACGGCTAGAGCCTATGCCTCGAACAAATCCAACGTAGGTCGAGGAATTGATCTGATAAAAAGTGCCCGCGGCGAAAAAACAACCGATCTGGACAAGCTGGAAGTCGATCTCTCATACGGCAAGATAAAAACCGATTCGTGGAAAGCATAATAAGGAAAATTTAGCTGCGCCCGGAAGGATTACAACAAGGAGATTAAGATGAGTGAAGAAAAATCGACATTGGATACAACCGGATCAGGGGGGATTGATTATTCAGGAAGGCCTTTTGGTTACCTTGATCCGGATAGTGAAACAGCCATGATTTGCGAACAAGATACCAAGATCAGACATGAGATCAGCAAAGCACTTAAAACACTCCATATAGATGTAGTTGAACCGACGACATTTAAAGAAGCCCTGAGATATTTACGTTTTCATATCTTTAATGTAATTGTCGTTAACGAAAATTTTGACACCAGCGTTTGGGAAGTCAATTATGTTCTCAAATATATAGAAACCTTAATTATGCCTGTCCGCCGGCAGACTTTTGTAGTTCTAATCAGTGAAACTTATCCGACTATGGATAACATGCGCGCCTACAATAAAAGTGTTAACTTAATCATTAATAAAAAAGAAATTGCGGAAGCAGCCCTGATTCTGAAAAAAGACATTGCGGAAAATTCTGATTTTTATTACCTATTTAAGGAAAATATCAATAAGTTTGGGAAAATTTATTAACCTTACCGGACTTTTTTTATTTCGCGCATAATTTTGTCAGCCTGGTCTTCCAGACCCATCGCCCTATAAGCAGAAACCAAACCAACATAGTAAGGCTTGCTGTTTTCATATTTAATTGCTTTCTCAAAGGCCGCCGCCGCCTGCGGAAAATATTTTGTCTTCAGCAAAATATTGCCTAAACGATTGCAATATGCTCCCGCGCTGCCATGACCGCTATATTGTATAGCCTTTTCATAAGCCTTCAGGGCATCTTCAATTTGCCCTAAACCAATAAGACTGTCTCCTAACGAACAGTAATAGAGTGGATTTTCCGGACTTAAGGCAATACATTTATCAATTAATCTTATAGCTTCCTTATGATTTCCCGCCTGTTGGAATAAAACAGTTAACTTAAAGCAGTAATTGGCGTCCTCTTCCGGATCAATTTTGCCGGCGCGTACATAGGCTTCTTCACTTTCTGAAAATAAGCCTGCGGCAAATAAAGCTTCTCCCCAAAGGCAATAAAAAGCAGGATTGTCGTTTTCCATTTTGATGATTTTTTCATATATATCGCAGGCCTCTTTAGCTTTGCCTAGCTGAAGATAGGAGTTACCCAATTCCGCTAATAGTCCGACATCTTCCGGTTGAGCGGTAATTGCTTTTTCGCAAATCTCCACTAATTTGTCGAATTTTTTTTCCTGTTTATAAATACGCACAAGTTCATCAAAAGCAAAGCCCGTAAAAATTTTCCTCTGCAGTTCTCTTTCCAACAGCATATTTAAACATTCTATAGCTTTTTGGACAGCTCCGCTATCGTAATAGGCCCAGGATAACATCAATAAAACAGATTCTTCTTCCGGATGTGCCCTGTTAATTTCTTCGAATATTTTAATCGCTTCTTGATATTGGCCTTGCCGTAAAAGTTTTTGTGCCTTTTCAATTTTATTGAGCTTTTTATCTTTCTCGACCATAGTCTCCAAAAAATCACGGGTATGAACCCCAAAGCAAGCTTTGGAGTATTAATATTGCCCCGCTAAGATTCGCCCGTGGGATCAATTCAACTAACAGATATTACTGTGCTGTGCTTGTAATATCTGAGTTTCATTGATTCGACCTGCAAGCTTCAGCATGTGTGACCTTTAGGTTATGCACCATGTTTCTGAAACTTGGGTCTCATTACAACTTGCCAATTTCCCCACACTTCGTTATGAAAATTGGAGTTTCACGAATAAAAAAGGGGGAGAGAACTCTCCCCCTCAGCGCTAGCAACTGCAAGTCGAGCCGCAACCTCCGCCATCGGCCGGAGCAAGGCTGGAAGTTAATTTAAATCCGGATCCTTGCGGCGTACTCACAAAATCAACATTGATCGGTTTTGCCTGATTATAAACATCCTTATCAATAATATACTTTGTGCCTTTTTCTTCAAACACTTCATCTTCCTTTTTAGGCTCATCCAGAGCCATGCCCAGAGAGGGGCCGGATCAACCAAAAGATAAAGTTATTCGAACAGCGGAATCTGTATTCTTATCTTTGAGAAAATCTTTGATTACCTCCGCTGCCTTATCCGTTACTGTAAACATCACATATCCTCCTTCCGGTGATGGATATTTTTCCATCGATATTTTACGTAACTTAGCCATATTTGATGAGTTGTCAATTACATTTTTTCTAATCCTTTACAATACATCGTCTTTCCCTTCATTTGAACCATGAAATTTGTTTCCATTGAGATTAAATGTTGATCTCGCTTATTATCCCAAAACAGCAACCGATAATACAACCGAGGGAAACTTATATAAAGAAATTATTAAACACCATCTTTGTCTTTGCCCTCGTCGTGACTGTATCTCCATCTTTTGTGGGAAATCTTACAGTTAAAGGAGACATGGTCTCGACACTGCATTACGAATTGCAGCGTCAGATAATTGCCGGGAATGCCATGAAAATACTAACTTTAAGTCCGGTTGGTTCCGTCTATGGCACACGCTATAAAGGAGTTTTTCAAAGTGATTGGAGCGGCGCGCATTGAATTATGAATTTACTTGCCGGATAAAAGGATTTACCGTAAAATAAAGCGTTTTCTCCGAGAAACATATTACAGTACCAAGGTCAAAATAACCTCATGCCGCTTTTTGCTTTTCTATTAGTTATTCTGGCAGCCACTCTCCATGCTCTGTGGAATTTCGCTACGAAAAAAGTATCCGGTAACCTTAGCGTAATTTGGATTGGCTTAGTGCTCGCGACAATAGCTATTATTCCTTTTTTGTTTTTTCTTTCACCAGAACAAATATTCGTAACAAAAGCATGGCCGTTTATTCTGGCGACGGGACTAATTCACGCCGTTTATTTTTTCGCCGTAGCCAAAACTTACGAGCATGGAGATATTTCTGTCGTCTACCCGATTGCCAGAGGAAGCGGTATAGCCGGTACAGCCATAATAGCTTGTTTATTACTTCAAGAAAAAATATCATCTGTTGGAACAGTGGGCATTTTATTAATCAGCCTGGGCACACTTTTGCTTGGACTTACCAATATTCATCAAAAACGCGGCATATTCTTTTCTCTATTAGTTGCCGTAATGATCATCGGTTACTCGATTGTCGACAAACTGGGGGTCGGCATTATCCATCCCATAGGTTACATATTCGGACTGGTATTATTGACAACAGTTTTTTTGGCACCTTATATACTGATAAATAAACGGCAAGAATTATTATCGGCCATGAAGAACATGAAAAAATATTCCTTGATCATCGGACTGGGCTCCGGGGGAACTTATCTGATCATCCTTTTTGTCTTTCAAATGGCTCCGGTCAGTTACGTTGTAGCGGCCAGAGAACTGGCGGTAGCTATTGGCGCTTTATTAGGATTCATCTTTCTCAAAGAACAATTTTCAGCCCAAAAAGCACTGGGCATTATGGGAATTGTAATCGGCATGATCCTAATCAGAATGGCTTAATTTTTTTAATGGAAAAACTGGGATTATTATACGATATATATCTAACTGTCCCGTTCACCACCAGCTGTAAGATAAGGTAAATGGTAAAAAGTATTATCTTAGCCGATTATATACACGGGGGGCTAACCAAAAAGCGCCATAGAGCTTTTTTATGTTCATTTTTTGCGTAATTGATGCCGATTCTGGGAGTAGCTAAAATTAATTTTGCCGTAATTTTTTTATAATTTTCGATCCATAATTGACTGCCCAACGTCAAATCCCAACCATTTAAAGATTTGTCGATGTTTAATGCCTGACATATTTTTGCCGGTCCGTTGGTGAGCTTGGGGCCTTTTCTCTTCCGGCGATACTCCATTTCTTTTACTCCATTAACAGGCACTATAGCGCGCACAAGTACAGCGCAAGGATTGCCCTCAGCCTCAGTTACCAAATTGAGCATATAGTGCATTCCATAAGTGAAATAAACATAGGCATGACCGGGTTTACCAAACATAACTGCATTACGCGGTGTTTTACCGCGGTGGGCGTGACAGGCGCTGTCGGTTTCACCGCAGTAAGCTTCGGTTTCCACGATAATCCCGGAAAGCTCAAGACCATTCATTTGCCGCACCAGTTTAGTTCCTAAAAGCGCCTTTGCTACTTCCAGCGTACCGCGCTCATAAAATT
>Ga0209777_10005659_pt1 | contig 14313 bp, 28 predicted proteins | sample FrelakmetHBP12HB_FD_187147 | JGI IMG/M metagenome (GOLD analysis project Ga0209777, IMG submission 187147) | Freshwater lake sediment microbial communities from the University of Notre Dame, USA, for methane emissions studies -HBP12 HB (SPAdes)... | ecosystem: Environmental > Aquatic >...
ATATTCGTTGCGTGGACCTGTCTTGATGATGTAAATAAATCTATTCAATATGAAATTAATAAGGTTAAAAGTAAATTATTAACTGATACCTCATCTGGAAAGGCATTGAATAATTTAGACAAAAATATAAGAAAAGAACTTACTGAAAGATTTAATAAACTAATTGATGAAATGGATTTTTTATTAAGACCTTATGAAATTGAAGAAATTAGATTATGGAAAGGTAGAGAATTAGATAAATGGAGAGAGCATAGGTTTTTTGATGATGTTGAAACAATAAAGAAGTTTGAGATTATGAAGAAAATTTTAAAGAATAAATTAAGCGAGGAGGGTATTCCTCCCAAGCCTAAAGACTTGGGGTGAGGCAAGGATTATATTCGAGAAAGAAATAAAGGTTAAAAATACATTTTAACAACTTATATATTAAACATAAAGGTAAAAAAAACAAAATGGGAATAACTTTTAATTTAGGACAACTAACAGCATTGGAGAAGTTGAAAAAGGCAAGGATAAAAATACAACAAAAGAATACTTTCTTTGGTTATATGTCTTTATACTTAAAGTTTCAAGAGATAGATGATAACTTTATGGAGATGCCATGCGGTGTTGATGCAGAGGGTAATTTCTATTATAAAAAGAAGTTCATAGAGGATCTCAAAGACGAGCAAGTCGAGGGTTTAGAAATCCACGAGATAATGCATCTGGTGTTGATGCATCTCTCAAGAAGGCGTAATCGTCATCCGGAAGGTTGGAACATCGCAGCAGATATAGTTGTTAATTCTATTGCTATTAAAAATAATTATCAATTACCAGATGGAGGACTTGTTCCAACTGGATATGATGAAATTAAAGTTCTTGGTGTAACTGTAAAAGATATTAGCACTAAAACTGCTGAGATGATTTATGATGAGTTACCAATAAGAAAAGGTAGAGGTCCAGGACCGGGACCCGGACCGTATCCAGGACCAAAGGGTGGAAAAAAGAAAAATCCAGGAAGTGGAGATGGTGGTTGGGACCAACATATTGAAGCACCAAAAGGCGAAACTGAGAAGCAGAAAAAAGAAAGAGAAGAAAAATGGCTTCAACGAATTGAGGATGCAGTAGCAAAATCATTATCAAAAGGTGACATACCTGCAGGGATGACAAGTATGGTTAAGAAGCTTCATAAAAGTCAAGTCCATTGGAAAACTTTGTTACAAAGATATATTCAAAGTTATATTCCATTCGATTATACATTCCAGAAGCCAAATAAGAAAAGTGTAAGTTCGGGTTTTTATTTGCCTGGATATCTTAAAGAAAAGATTCAAGTTCTAGTAGGTGTTGATATGAGTGGCAGTATCGGTGAAAAAGAGGTCGCCGACTTTATGTCTGAAATCGTTGGGTTGGCTAGGGCATATCAAGATAGGGTCAAGATAATATTGTTGACTCATGATGTTGATGTCCATGATGAATATGTTGTTGAAAATGGAGTCGCCGAGAAACTGTTAAAGTTAAAGTTACACGGCGGTGGTGGAACATCTCATCAACCAATATTTGAGAAGATACAAAAAAAGTATGCTAAAGATACAAAGGTAGCAATATTTCTTACAGATGGTTGTTCTGATTTACAAAACATCAAAATAGATAAATATTCATTCGATAAGATATTTGTAATAAGCAAAGGTGGTATTAAAGATCTAAGCTTGAAAGGGAGGCACAAGATGATTTATCTTGATGACTAAAATGGATAATAAACATATGGTAGAAGAAGATTTTGCAAGGCAAAATACTTTAGATAAAGAATTAGTTTATCCTAGAAGTGCTTTTGCTAATAACAAAACTAAGAAAGGTTATTCTTGTTGTTTGGTTGTGATTCCTTTTGATGAAAAAGGTTTTGATAAAGAATCTCTTGAAGATGAACGCACTAGGTTGTTAGAATGCAGGGGTGTTCTTTTGAATGACCCTAATGTTCATCATGAAGCTGGTTTTGAATTTGATGAATTAATTATCGAAGAAGAAGATTATAAACAACTTATAGAAAAGTCTAATAAGTTAAAGATTGTATATGCTTTAGAAAATGCTCGTGCTCGTAATGGGAGGGTAAACTGATGCCACAAGTATTAAGTAATTTTAATGGTTTAGGGAACAAGGGCGGGAGGCCTGTTGGAACAGTAACGACAGCAACAAGTCAAGCAGTAACGCCGACTAAAATGGCAGAACCAATAATTCCAATTAACACAACAAAGACTCGTGGAACTTATTCTGAGATACTTGAAATTGGAAAGCAAAATGCGAAATGCGAAGTAGACCTCTCTCAAATAAAAATAGAAGGCAATCCCATTGGACCTCTCGTTAAAGGGGAATATAAGTTTGATAATTCTTTAGATAATGATACTCTTAAAATAGTTGAATTAAGTAATGCGTTCTCAGAGCAAATTAAAAATTTCAGGAAGCTTCTTAAGATGGATGATGAAGAGGATGATAACAATGATCAAAAGAAGGTTATGCCTTTAGAAGCAATAAGGGCTCAGATGACAGACCTTTCCAAAAACTTGAGAGCAATATCTTATGTTACTATATGTCAGATGTTTGACGGTATTCTTATTGATGAGAAGTTAAGTCTAAGGAAAGGTGAAGCGTATGAATACAAACATCAACATTATATTTATCTGAACGAGTTCTTCAATTTGATTATGAACAACAAATTAGAAGTTTATAAAAAACTTGGATTTGAAAAATCCGTTTTAGTCGAGGAACTTTTGAATAGGTTAATTGATTCCGGAGTTCTAAGAAAGAAAGAGAATGATGATGATGATAATGGTAGCAAAAAAGATATATGGGTTCTAGAAAGTTTTGGCTCTACTCGTTATAGTCGTTATGGTAATGATGATTTTATTCATGAATGGGAAAAAAAGAATACTGATTTAATAAAGGAGCTCACTAAACTTGGTTCAGTGAACATAAAACTGAAACAACCATTTAATCTTTTGAATATGAGGAACGGTTCTTATGAAAGGTTGAATGTTAATGGGATCCAAATCAAGCAATCACAAGGAGTAAATTTCTTAGGCAAGAATCTAGATTGGTCTCGGCAAGACGATTTGGTTTTAGAATTAGATTCGCGAGTTTATAATTATGTTTATAATTTACACGAAAAAGTAATCAAAGACGTTTTAAGTAAAGCAGAGTATGAAATGAAAAAAGCGTTAGCTGAGAGGCAGGCACATACTGACGCTATGGTTAAAAAATGTCAAAAGTTTTTGTTACTTGCTAAGATAATGAATATTGATGTAAATGAAACTGTAAAGAGGTATTAATAAATGAAACAACAAATGAAAAGTAAGGAAGGGCTAGACGGCGTAACTGGGAATAAAGTCAAGGTTCTTGAGAAGAAAATGAAAGAAATAGAGAAGGCATTGAAACTTCTTTATATGGTTACTGAAAAAATTATCCAAGAAGGCGGAGCCCGTGCGGAGCCTGAAATGAAGTTGGCACCATTGGACCCGAATGATTATAAGAGGTATATAGGATGAAAAGAATAACTACGGGGGAAGAAATGAAGAAGTTGATTACCGAGGGTAAACAAAGGAATTTTCTTTGGAAAAAGAAACAAGCTAAGAACTTAATTTCTGATTTTACAATTATAGATTCTTATAATGATAAAATTTTCAAATTCAAAGAGTATTGCGTTATCGAAGATTTTCCAATAAGGGAAGAAATTCAACAAGTCAGTTGGGATTCAATCTCATTCAAGGAATGGGAGGTTTATTTACTCGATGAAAATGAATCAAATTATTATACTAAAGAAATAATGGCGAGGAAGATATTGGAGGCTGGAAAGAAAAAATGATAACTAAAGAACCTGTAACAGTTTGTGATATTTGTAAGGACAGAGTGGTTTTAAAAAACTGTAGGTGTGAGTTTTGTAATAGAGACTTATGTGATGAATGTTCTAAGAAATCCGAAGTTGAATGGGGCGACCAATCCTCAACTATTTGTGAATTTACTGTTTGCGAGGAATGTGAAGAGTTGGGTTGGGATGGTAATCTTTTAAAGAGTAAAGATGAGTTAAAAGAAAAATTAAGGGAGATAATGGTTAAACACATTTTAGCTTCGAAGATTACTAAAGGCAGAAAAGAAAGGCAAAACTAAAATGAAAATAGGGAAATGTTCAGTTTGTGGAAGCCGAGATATTCTCGATGATGATAGATGTAACAAGTGTAAGAAAGGGGAAGATGGTTACCTAAATTTTGATAGAGCAAAACTTAATAAATTACAGAAGCTTTATAATAAAGCAGTTGCCGAGGGTAAAAACACATTTATGTTAGAAGGGCATGAAGTAGCTGTTGTTTATGCTAAATATATGATTGAATATTTAAATGAAAGATTTTATTATAAAGGATACCCTAATTAATATTCGTGGATTTGTCTTGAGACGCGGAGTTGTGTTTTGTTGAGTCATGACGGGTTGGGCAAGGTAAGGATTTTATTATGAAAAAAGAAAAACAAAAGAAACAAAAAGAAGAAGACGAGGATGAAAACGCCAACACAGATGAGTTAATGGAATGGATAATAATTAATCACGATGATGAATGATGGCGACAATTTTAAATTATGTGCTGGTGGGATTAATCTGGGCAATAGCCTTAGTTATATTTTTAATTAAATTAAACAAATGGAGAAAAGATGTCAGAATACGAAGAGCTAAAGAAGCAGAGGAAAGGAAGAAGGCAACCGGTGAAGACAGATCCTTATTATAATTTTGAAAGGATCCCTGAAGAGGTAATCCAGGAAAACATTCGTCGGTTTGAAAATGATGAACCATTGACTATGTCTTTAAGGTCTCTGAGTCGAAATGTTAATTTCAAAAAAAGAATATCTCAAAAAATGTTGGCTGATTCTAAAAAAATTAAAACTAAACAAGATGGAAGAACGAATGAAGGAGTTCATGAAACTTCAGAAGGAGAACGAAAAGTTGAGGGCGAAGATCAACAAGATACTATTCCGAGTGGATAAAGGGAAGTTTTGGGAATTGGTTAATACTCTAATTGAAAATGAACTTCAGCAAGAGGAGATGTGCGAATGATAGAAATATTTCCGGATCATATAGAGATAAGTCCAAGTAATCGTGCTACTTGTAAAAGGTGTCAAAAGTTTATAGGCAAAGGCGAACCGAGATTAAAAGAATCCTTTTTATACAGAGACCAAGCAGTTGCGACTTACTTCTGTTGGAGATGTGTTACTAAGAAGCTGAAAGCTTCTGAAAAGAAAGTTGCTTATATAAAAAGCGATCTTGAAAGGTTAAGAAAAGATTTCGAGGTAAATATGGCTCCAGATGAAATGAAAAAACTTATCATGGCTAATGAGATTTGTGGGTTACAAGATAAGAAGAAGAAAGGTATCTAGAAAGATTAAAGAAAGAATTAAGGATTTTAAATACATATTAACACCTTTTATTATATTATATTCAATAAATTAAGATAAGAAGAAGAAAAGCAAATGCCAAATACATTAACAAATACAGAACACAAAAGTAAGGTCAAGAAGCAACAAGAAAAGGAACTTGAAGAAAGGGGGAAGGAGAACCAAATAACTCCTGCAGATATAATCTCTAATTTTATTACATTAAAAGTTAAACCGAATGAAATAGATGACAAAACTCTTTTTGATTTCGCTGATTGGAATCTCAGATGTTATTCTTCAACAAAGAATAAGTTGATGCAATATGGTAACGAGAAATGTGTAATTGCTTGTGTTGTTAGTTCCTTAGGCGGAGCTTTTGTAATCAAAAGTGCAAGAGGGTATTTCGCATTTACAGTTATGAATAAGATACTTGGTAGACCTTATGATTATGCCGTGGTTGAAAGGGAATTAATTGAAGTTGTTAAATTCATGGATGGCAGTCCCGAAATTAAAGTATTAAATGAGTCTGAATATATTAAACTTAAAAAAACTATTTTGGTTAATTCTATTACTTCAAGATGATAACTAAATGCGAAAGCGAAACGCGAAACGCGAACTATGGTATTATATTTATGGTTCCAACAAAACATTTTGATGATGATAATTTTGATTATGATCATGACTATAACGATGAATGTGCTGAGTGCGGGGATATTATTGGTGATGTGTATAAGGCTAAGGCAATTTATCGAGAAGGTGATGAAAGCACTTTTTGTGAAAGTTGTTTCTATTCATGTTTAGACCGCGATGAGTTTGAAGAAGTATTTGATAGGAACCAAAAAAAGTGGATTAATATTACTCATTTAAAAGATAGTGGTTTTTTAAAAAGAATTAAAGACGGAGAATTAAAATGAAAAAAGGAGAAATAAAAATGACTAAAACAAATGCTCGTGAAAGAAAACGGATTTATGATATAAAATATAGGCTCTTAAAAAAAGAACATATAAAAAATTTCAAAAATCAATATTATTTAAAAAATAAAGAGAAAGTTCTAAAAAAGAACAGAGAGTGGAAAAACAAAAATTGGGAGAAGTGGAATGAATATAATAAAGAATGGCAGAAAGAATACAATAAGAAAAACAAACATAAACGAACAGCTATGGATTTAGCAAATTATTATTTTGATTTGCCAAATGAAATATGCCCTATATGTAATGAAAGAAAAGTTCAAGATAGACATCATGAAGATTACTCAAAACCTTTAGAAATCATTTTTGTATGTAAAAAATGTCATAAATTATTAGATGACCAAAAGAGAGCCAGAGATTATGATAATTTGAATGAAAGGAGGTTTCAAGGTAAGGCATAGCAAGAAGCGAAGCGACTTGAAAGATTAATTTGGAAATCAAGAATGTAACGTATTCAGTAACGATTAGGGGAATGAGCCCGTTGCTTATGAATAGACCTTCTGCATTAATGGTTGAAACAGACCCGCAGAAAGCTAAACAAAATAAAGGAACAGACTCTAAAGAACCAATCGAACAAGCTAAACAGAAGTTATACGATATTGAAGGTGTTTTATATCAACCTGATACCCATATTAGAGGTTGTTTAGTTGAAGCCGGTAAAGAGTTCTCTGTAAAGGGAAAAGGAAAATCGACTTATTCTAAAATCATAGGTTACTCTGTAGAGATTAATCCCATGGAGATACAACATAAGAAAACTAAGTGGGAAGTATATAGTGTTTTAGCGGTTAATCCAAACACTCGTGGGAGAAGCATTGTTCATAGACCAATGTTTCGAGAATGGGAATTGGATTTTAACATAACTTTCGACCCATCCAGAATTCCTGAAGGCGTTCTAAGAGAAATTTTAGAAACTGCTGGGCAAATCGTAGGTATAGGCGATTGGAGACCGGCTAAGAAAGGGAGGTTTGGTAAGTTTGAAGTAACTAAATGGGAACCTGCAAAAGAAGTTAAAGCAAAAGCTAGAAAGTAAAAGCTTAGTATTTTTTGGGACTTCGTGTCCCAAATTTTTTTATTTTTATTTTTTTTGATTAATATTTTTTGGAGAAGCAATGTTGAGTAAGGCGGAGAATTGCTGATTTGAGTTAAGTGGTGTTTTGTGTCGTTAGGTAAGGCAAGTTTAAGGGTATAGAACTATGTCGTTAGGTAAGGCAAGTTTAAGGGTATAGAACTATAGAAATATAGAAAGATATTTAAACCTTAATTTGATAGAGAGTTTATAGTTTATAGTTTGAGTAGGGGAGTTTAAAATGGAACATAAAATAATGGAACATAAAATAATAATAGATGAACGAAGGATTATACATTTAGATATTTCAGACAAGATGAATATCATCGAATTTGATAGCTTCGTAGAGAGTTGTAAAAAATTACAAAAGACTCTTGAAAAAAGTGCACATAAAGATTTAATTAAAATTCCTACTTCTGAAACCGAAATTGATAGCGATGGCGATGGCGAATTTATTCCTACTTCTGAAATCGAAATCGAGGAAATCGAACAAACAAAAATTAAAGATTTTCTTGAACAAACAAAACGCGTAACAAGTAATCCAACTAATGATAATGATAATGTTGATACTTCAGATTTATTACCAAGAAATATTATGCTTGAATTATTAAGAGCATACTATTCATATCCTGCTGAAAATGTTGAAAGGAGGTTATCAGAAGTTATTAGTAAATACAAGTTGCAAAATGTCAAGTCCAAGGCGGACATTCAAAAGATGATATTCAAAGCAATTAGTAGATACCGAATTACTCCGGATGAGGTAGGTCTCAAAAGATTTCCTGCACCCGGGGATAATAACCTGAAAGATTTAATCAAATGGTAAATGAATCATTAGAAATGGATGAGATAAGACGTAGGGTTAAAAAAGAGTTCAATACTCCTTCAAGGCTAGGTCTTAGCAATGGGGTTAGCAGAAAAACTTTGTTCCAAAATATAATGGACAAAAATCCTGAGAGTTTATCTCACTTTGAACAAAAGTTCCACTGGGATAGAATTAAAAAAGCTATTACAATGGTTAACCATGAAATCCATATTGTGAAGATGGCTGGAAAGATATTTGTTTGTAGGACTGAAGAAGAGTCTAGACATTACAGATCCTTTTTGGATAAAACTATCGACAACTGTAAAGTTGCGGATAAAAGATCACAAGAATGGGTAAGGGAAGAAAGATGGAGAAAGCTAGGGAAACTTTAAGACTAAATTAAATTTTTTATTTTTATTTTTAATGTTTAGAGTTTTTTAGTTTAGTTATTTAAAAAATAAGAGGTGCGTAGGAGAAAAAAAATGATAATAATATTAAGAGATAATTTGAAGTATGAATATCTTCCACCAGAGTTAATCGCGAATCCGGAAGAGTTAAAGGCATTTCTAAATGAAGTTGGTAACATGTCAAGGTTCTTGGAAATGTTTAATAAAGATAATGGAGATAACTCCTCTAAATTGATTCCTTCATTAAGAGATTCTGATGATGAGGATCGTCCTAGAAGGAGATACACAAAAGGTTTCAAACAATTAACTAGAGAATTAACTAGAGAACAAGTTATTATTATTTTAAGAGCTCATTATTCTGGGACACAAAAAGAGAAAGATGAAATTGCAGAATCTATTGGTAGAGATTGGGATTCTATTGTTAAAAGGTTAGGGGACATCAAAAAGATATATCCACTTAATCCAGAAGATGTGGGTATTAAAGAATGGCCTAGGAAAGGACAGAAGGTCAATCCTTATTCATATCCTTACTCAAGAGATGAAAATGGAGAAGAATATGAAGATGAAGAAGAAGATAAAGAAACCTTTGTTCCTCATCAATCTCATCCAACTGCAGGTTCTCAATCACCAACAATTCCACTTGAAAAGAATATATACAGTTTTTCACAATTAGGCATGATGGGTTGGGATAAATTAGAACCCGTCTGTAATGCGTGGGGACTCACTGAGTTATTCTTGAAATCAAAAGCTAGAAATAAGAAAGATGATCTTATCAGTGACTTGAGAACGTTGATGCGAATTGAAGAAGATAAATTAGAGGAGGAAAAAAATGAGGAACTATAAAATTATATTTTCAAAAGAGTATGATATCGAAGCTGTCGATGAAGCAGAAGCTCTTGAAAAAGTTTATCCTATGTTCTATTTTGATGTGACTGAAGAAGTTGCTGAAACTAATAATTGGAATACTAAAGTTATAGAAATAGAGGTGGGATAGGCATGGCACAAGATAATAGATACATAAAAAAAACATTCAAAGTTGAAATAGAATACTTTGACAATTTTGATTATGATGAAAATTCTATTTCCGATTGTTTGGATGACTTACAAGTTTATACTCTAAGAGTAAGTGAAATCAAGGGGAAAAAGAAAAAAATGAAAGACAAAATGATTGTTACAAAAGTGAAAATCCATAAAGAAGGTTGGATAAATGTATGGTTTGAGAAACGAGGAAAGAAAGCTGAATTTGATTATGATTTTGAGGGAGATGAACCAGGTATTGGTAATTGTAACTATCAAGAAGATGATAAATATAAACGGATTGTCTGTCTTAAGTGTGGCAATTCGTGAGGTAGGAATATCGATATCGTAAGAAATAAAAATGGTTCATATTGAAAAGATTTATTGTGACCGGTGTAAGAAAGAGTCTGATTGGTCGGTGGTTATAACCAGTATGATTATTGGTCAATCTTATGAACAAGTCGAGATATGTAACAACTGTGTTAATGAGTTAAAGATTTTTTTAAGACAATAAATTTATAAACCAAATGTTACTGCATGTTACTACAATGTTAAATGATAAATTAAATACAAGGGAGGACAACAAAATGACAGGACAACAAGAACAAGAAAACGATGAGTTTGAGCAAGTCGATTTTTCAGAAACTTTTGCATTGAAACGTGATATGCGAAATGTTGATTGGATGGGCAGAGATGCTTCGCCATTCAAACAGGATGGTTACGAAGAAGAATTTGAGGACTGAAAAACTGGCAAGATGAAATTTGGTAAATTTGATTTATTTTTATAAATTTCATTTTTCATATTTTGAGATGATTGGTGGTTGAATTGCTTGGCGATGAGACGAGCGGTCATGTAGAGTTCGGTCAGGTTAGGCAAGGCATGGCGAGGATTTAAATTCATATTTAGCTTAAGGATTAAATTCAAATGGAAAACAAATGGACTTGGATAAAGTTACAATATTAGGAATCTATGGAGATAGAAATTCTGGGAAATCCAATCTAGCAGTGCATATTCTAAGACAGTATAAAGGTAAGAGGAAAATTTATATCCTTGGTTATCCAAAGCCAATTGATAAATTCGAGACAATGACTAATAGGACTAAGATAATCCAAGTCAAGAATTCTATAATTTTTATTGATGAGTTCACTTCAGTATTCCCTGTGAGTGGACACACTAACAAAGCGTTTAATGAAATTGCAAGGAAGTTGAGGCATTACAATAATACTCTAATTTTTACAACTCAACAGACTCAAGATCTAACCAAGAGTATGGAAGGTTTTGTTGATGGGTTTTGTATAACGCGAATTTCTAATCTTAAAAGTTTAAAGAACGGATCAAAGATAAAAGATATTCTGGATGATATGGTAGACTTCAGGAAAACTCCGTTCAATTTTAATCTAGAGCCAGGACAATATTATGAATTTGCGGATTGTCATATCGCTGGCGAAGATAAGGTCTCTGAGTTTCCATTTCAAAACATTGGTAAAGACTGGGCAAATATTTCTGAAAAACACTTTGCGTCACACTTTGCGTCTGACTTTGCGTCTGACTTTGCGCCTGAGTTTGCTTCTGAGCTTGCGCATAAAACTGATGTTGATGTCGTTAAACCGAATGTAGATTTTGTTGATGTCGTTAAGCCGAAAGTAATCCGTAAGGTGACACTTCAAGAAATTGATAAAGAATTAAATAAGAAGGAGGAAAAAGGAAATGCAAAAGAACGTAGAAATATGTGATGACTGTAATAAAGAACTAGCGACTAGAACTTGTTGTTTCTGTGGTAAATCTTTATGCAACATGTGTTCTAAGAGGTTTCATTTAAAAGCCAGATTCTATGATAATTCGGGTTTTGGTTCGGGTTTTGGTTTGGGTTTAACCTCTCCATATTCATATAATCCAGATTTAAAACCAGATAAAGGTAAATTAGAAAAAGAGATAAATCTTTCTGATGAAACTACATGCACTGATTGTAAGAACAAATTCAAAGGTACTTTTTTCTCAAATGAATCAAGGACAATAATGTTGGATACTTTCAAGAAACTGCTTTTGGCAGAGAAGGTGGGTAAATGAAAAGCTTAAGAGTAGGGATCTTTGATTCTGTGAAAGACAAGCGTAACTTGTTGATGTATTACTATGGGGCTGTAGCATACATTAAACAAGGTGTTGGTGTAGTCCTTATTGGTTTAAGTGTTATTATAGGATTGTTTGCAGGATTCTCTTGGAACTGGATCGCTGGATTGATTGCTTTCTTATTGGCCTGCGGTTTATTCTTTTATATTACTGGGAAAGCACAAAGATTTGATTATCAAAAGCAAAGTGGAATGATCATTCACCAGGGAGATGGCAACTGGTCTGGAGGCAAGAAATGATAAAGAAACCTCTCCATAACGCATCACGCGCGTCCTCCTGCAGCAGTATAGTTCTATGGGAATCCGAAAAATATATTAATCTTAGTTGTTCCAATAATGTTGATGGGCGTTGTTCCAATAATGTTGATGGGCGATTTAGGATTTGTAAAAGTGGTGAACATTCTGTATATAGTCAAAGATGTAGCAGAGGAGGATATTCCTGATATGGTAACAAGATTAAGTAAACTAAATTATTATTGGATGGACAAAGTTGTCAAGCTTAAAATGGAAACTCCTAACAAAAGGAAAGCCCGTCGAGAATATCTTGGTTTGATTAATGTGTTCGATCTCGACCACGCAAACCACACTAAACCTAAACTAAAAAATAATTGGCGAGGAATTAAAGTGACTTGTAAAGTTCATAGAGGTTGGCTTGAATGGGAACGTGTTAAGCACCCTAAAGGCGGTGTTGATTCACAGAGCCCTGTATTGAAACATATTCTTAGTGAGAGAAGTAAAGGTCCATTTGGCAAATATCAATATTATTTCAAATCTAAACAGGGGACTATTTCAATGGTCAAGTTAAACAATTATAGCTTATACGGTGACAAAGATGTCTGGGAAATCTTCGCGTATGATGACCCTAAACTGTTTATGGATGTTCAAAGATTTTCTAGCAAACGGCAAGCAGAAAAAAAGGTTAGAGAATACTTAAAGCCGAGGAGGAAAAGAAAATGAAATTAACTTTACAAAATTTATATTATATGTGTTTGGTTAGTCAAGTATTGACATTAATGATATCGATAATTATATCTACTCAACTTAGATGGATAGCGTTTAACCTTCTGTTCTTAGTGATAGGTATTACTGCATTATCTGTGAGATATTGGAGGTTTAACAAATGGATAAAAAAGCGTTAAAAAAAATAAGTAACTTAGAACTTCCAATTTCAGAGAATATGGAGGACCTCCATGTAGCATTGAAGGTATTAACTCGGAAACCCGACGTCCTTAGAAGGCTCACTTCAAACTATGAACATTTGAAAGATGCTAAAATTGCAAAGCTCGTTAAGAAACGTAGGGAGCTTTTTAGAAAAATGCTTTCCGAAAAAAACATGGGTAAATTTGAACCTATATTTAAAGAACTCAATATCATCAATAGGAAATTAAGAAACAGATTATATGAAGATGGAGATGAAGATAAAAATAATATTCAATGAGGAGCAAGGTTAAGTGGCGTGGAGTTCTGCAAGGTTAGGCATTGTAATGTTCGGAATTGGCAAGGCAAGGATTTTATATTCATACTGATGTATAGACTACAAATGAACTGTAAAGTCAAGCGAAGTGCTTTATTGTAAGGGAAAGGCAAGGCAAGGATTTTATATTCAATGGTAACAAACAAAAGTCCGTACAAAAGTCCGTTTAGAGATTTTGAAGAACATATAAAAAGCAAGATTAAACATAGCAAAGATTGGAATCAAAAAACTAGATTGAAATATGCTCTCGAAGAAATGAATCAGTGGGATAAGCGCGATGAATTCCCTAAACTATCAAAGTATACTTTAGATGAAATCGAAATTTATTTAAGGGGTAAACCATTATGGGTTAAGATGCTTAGGAAGGCAAGCAGTTAATATTCAGTCTAGTGAAGTTCAGTAAAGCGGAGTTATGTATTGCAAAGGACTGTAAAGGTGAGGCAAGGATTTATATTCATTACAGTGACGCGATGTGGAGTGTTGAAAAGTTTAGCACGGTGACGCGCTGTGGCGTAGGGTATTGTTGCTGTAAGGTGAGGCAAGGATTTAAAATAAATGCGAAAAGCGAAATGCGAAATGGAGAAATAAACTATGAGAAGATGTATGCAAGATAAATGTGGATTTAATCAAAATGGTTTAGGTTGCCGGCGATGCGCGGTCTGTAACACTAGTCCGTTATTTGTTAAAGATGGGTGCCAGCGTTGCGACGCTTGTGAAAATATCGAGAATAGCCTCAGATGGGATGATGTTGATGTAGCTAAAGATCTTGATAAAGAATTAGATAAAGTCATTGAAAAATTACAAGGAGTTCTTAACAATTTAGAGAAAGAAAAAGATAGAAGGACAGAGATATTAGAAACTCTGCAAGAAGCATAATATTCAAGGAGAAGTAAAGTGGCGTTGAGTCAAGTGGAGTAATGTCCGGTCCAGAACTGCAAGGTAAATGTAAGGATTCATATTCAAAGTATAGAAATGGTATGGACATGAACGGTGTGGTGGTGTCCGGTGATGCAAGGTAAGGATTCATATTCATTGTTGAGTCATGAACGGTCAAGTGGGGCAGAGGGGTG
>Ga0209777_10005660_pt1 | contig 14313 bp, 13 predicted proteins | sample FrelakmetHBP12HB_FD_187147 | JGI IMG/M metagenome (GOLD analysis project Ga0209777, IMG submission 187147) | Freshwater lake sediment microbial communities from the University of Notre Dame, USA, for methane emissions studies -HBP12 HB (SPAdes)... | ecosystem: Environmental > Aquatic >...
TGGAAGTACCAGACCCCGTCGGCAGTGGCCGTCTCGCTGGCCTCTGCCGCCGACGTCGTGTTGCGCAGCATGCTGACGCTGTTGTCGCTGTAGTTGGCCACTGCCAGGTCAGCCTTGCCGTCTGAGTTGAAGTCGCCCACGGCGACTGAGAGCGGGTTGGCACCAGTGGCATAGTCGGTCTTGGCGCCGAAGCCGCCGGTGCCGTTACCCAGCAGCACGCTGACGGTGTTCGAGCTGGCATTGGCCACCGCGAGGTCGGGCACGCCGTCGCCGTTGAAGTCGCCCACGGCGACCGAGTAGGGCGTGGTGCCGGTCGCATAGTCGGTCTTGGCGCCGAAGCCGCCCGTGCCGTCGTCGAGCAGTACGCTGACGGTGTCGGCAGAGGAGTCAGCCACCGCCAGGTCAGGCACGCCGTCCTTGTTGAAGTCGCCCACGGCGACCGAGAAGGGGCGGCTGCCGGTGGAATAGTCGGTCCTGCCGGCAAAGCCCAAGATGGCGTTGACGAGCAGCACGCTGACGGTGTCGCTGCCACGATTGGCCACCGCCAGGTCGGGCACGCCGTCACTGTTGAAGTCGCCCACGGCGACCGAGCAGGGCTCGGTGCCGGTCGCATAGGAGTCGATCAGGCCGCCAAAGCCGCCGGTGCCGTTACCGAGCAGAGGGCTAACGAAGTTGCTGCCGTGGGCGGCAACCGCCAGGTCAGCCTTACCGTCCTTGTTGAAGTCGCCCACGGCGACCGAGGAGGGCTCGATGCCGGTCGCGTAGTCGGTCTTGGCGCCGAAGCCGCCGGTGCCGTTGCCGAGCAGCACGCTGACAGTGTTGTCACTCCAGTTGGCCGTGACGAGGTCGAGCACGCCGTCCTTGTTGAAGTCGCCCACGGCGACCGAGGAGGGCTCGATGCCGGTCGCGAAGTCGGTCTTGGCGCCGAAGCCGCCGGTGCCGTTGCCGAGCAGCGCGCTGACGGTGTTGCTGCCGTAGTCGGCCACCGCCAGGTCAAGCTTGCCGTCGCTGTTGAGGTCGCCCACGGCGACCCCGTGGGGACCTGCGCCGGTCGCGTGATCGGTCTTGGCAGCGAAGCTCACGGCCGCCAGGTCGATGGTCGTGTCCGGCACCGTCGCCGGGTTCTGGTCGAGCACATAGGAGTAGCCGGCCACGCCGACTGCTGGCGTCCAGGCGAAGGTAGCCTGGCGGTCGGCATACCAGTGCGTCGGGTCAGGGTGGCTGGGTGAGTGCAGGCCGCTGATCGCCGGCAGGGCGGGTGTGGCTACGATTGTGGCACTGGCAGCGACACCACAGAAGAGCAGGACGAGAGCGATGACGCCACCAGAGACGATGAGCTTCTTCATGGTTCCCCCCCCTTGAAGCGACCCTCCCGGCACGCGTCGGCGGTCGGGGAGCTGCGCACGATGAGACGCGCGGAGTCTAGCACGCGCTCCTCCTCTGTACATGCGCAGTGTCGTGGGACCCGCGGGCTTGCGCCGGCCGTGGTGCCACAGGCGTGGGGGACAAGTACTCGATCACGCCCACGGCAAGCGCCCCTGGCATAGGCATCGCCGGGTTCGTCCTTTCCCTCGTCGGTGTCAGCCTACTCGGTCTCATCCTCTCTTGGGTGGGTTACGCGCAGGCCAAGGAGCAGCAGACTCCTTTGTACACCACCTTGACGGACGTGGCCCGCAGCGCACTGATATAGTACGCGCCGAAGACTCATACGGAGGACCGCGCAGGGGTCGCCGTCCGACTCTGAGTCTGCAGGGGGGCAATATGGAGCGCCAACACAGCTGGGTTCCCCGTCGGTGGCCATTCTTCGGGCCACCGTCCCGCCGGCAGAGTCCTACCCGCCGCTTCTGCGCTGCTCGACGAGCCAGCCGCTACCAACGATCCGCTCAAGGAGGAAAACATGGCCTCATGCGCCTCATGCGGACGCGACCTGCCTGAACAGGCCACGTTCTGTCCGCAGTGCGGAGCACCCGCGCGGCCGACCGCCCAGGTGCTGAGCAGCACACCGGCGCCACCTGCCGTCCCATCCTGGCCCCAGCCGCCGTCAGCCGGCCCGCTAGCACCTCCGCCGACAGGCCCGGACCAGACAGCCATGCAGGGGGGCGGCGCAGGAGCCCCGCCAAAGCCTCCCAACTCGTTTGTCGACTTTCTCGCCTTCCGCCGGATGCTGACGCCGGTGATCATCCAGATCGTCTTCTGGCTCGCCGAGATCCTCAACGTGGTCTTCTGGATCAGCTTCATCGGCCGCACCGGGCGCACGGTAAGCTACTTCGGTGAGAGCAGCCTCAACGGCACCGTGGTGCTTCTCGGCATCGTCCTCATGCTGATCTCGGCCTTAGCCATACGCATCTACCTGGAGCTGCTCGTGGTCATCTTCAGGATCAACGAAAACGTGTTCAGCATCCGCCGGCGGCTCGAGACTCGCTGATGCCGGCCCAGTGGCTCGACCAAAGGAGGAGCCATGACTGAGTGCCGATCGTGCGGGGCGCAACTCAAGGCGGGTGCCAAGTTCTGCCCGTCCTGCGGGGCGGAGGTCCCCCCGCCAGCCCGTTTCTGCGCCGCCTGCGGTCACGAGATCGAAGCGGGCACGAGCTTCTGTGCCGACTGTGGCGCGGCCGTCTCCGAGGCGTCGGCGGGCGCCGCCACGACGGAGGTGCACCCCGCCCCAGAGACGATACCGACAGTCGAGCAGACGGCAAGCCAGGTCACGACGCCGATGGCACCGCTGGCAAGCGATGTTGCTCCGCCACCACCGCCGCTCGCACCGCCCGCCGCCACACAGCCGAGCGATCGGAGCGGCCGCTTCTCAGCGCGCCTGCTTTGGCTGGCCGTCGCCGTGGTGGTCATCGCCATCATCGCCGCGGCCTTGGTCTTCGCACTGCACGGCAGCAGCCATCACAACCAGAAGACGAACTCCAACTTCGACGGCTCCTCGCAGGTGATCGTCACGCCGCTGGTGCCTGTGGTCACCAGCGTCGCCTCGGGCCTGCCGGTCTCGCTCGCCCGCTGCACTTGGTCGACCAGTCTCAGCCGCGCCACCAGCGCGGCGCAGCAGCTGCAGACCACCCTCGCCGGCTCACAGAGCGCTTGTGCGGCGCTCACCACTGACAACGCCACCCAGGTCTCAGCCAAGCAGGCGCTCACGGCGGCGCTGACCGCGCTCGGCACCTACGCGCAGGCCGTGTCGGTGCTGCCCGCACAGCTCTCCGCTGTGACGTCGAAGCAGGCGCAGGCCCTGCACCAGGCCGCTACGGCGGCGCAGGCGGCCTGTCAGAGCCTGCACACCGCCGCTCCGGCGCTGCCGGCGCTCACTGTGGGCAGCTGCGCGGTCATCCCGGCCGGGGCGCAGAAGGCCGCCCGTGACGCTGCCCTGCGCTTGTTCCTCATCAAGGTCCAGAACGACATCCTCGACCAGTCCAAGAACGGCCGCAGCGACATCGTGCAGGCCGTCAACGGCGTCAACGACATGACCATGAATCCCGACGATGCGGCCACCATGATCTCCAGCGTGCAGTCGAACCGCCAGAGCCTGCTCGACGAGCTCAGTGCCATGAGCGTGCCCGACGACAGCCGGGCCTCGCGCATCTTCAGCCTGCTGCAGCAGTCGCTGCAGCACTCGATCGAGGCCGACCGCTACTACGCCGCCTGGATGAACCAGGTCTACCAGTACTACTACCAGGTGCCGCAGGGCTACATGGGCCAGGTGCCCCACAACGCCAACTACCAGAGTGCCCTAGCGCAGGACCTCCTGGCAGGGCAGTCCAAGCACCGCTTCTGCCACGTCTACGACCCCATCGCTCGCAACCTGGGTCTGCGCGCCAACTGGCAGGCGAGCCAGATCTGAATGTGCACCTGTAGGACTGACGCCGACGGGTCGACGAGTCGCAGGGCTGTGGCCTGATGCTGACCCCTGAGGAGATCAAAGCCCGGCGCGCCCGCGAGCGCGCCCGCCGCCAGCGGCTGCGCCGCCAGCGCATAGTAGCCTCGCTGGCGACCCTGGCCGTGGCGGCTCTGGTGCTCATCGTGTTCGTATTCCTGCCGGGCACACATCACCGGGCAGGCAAGAAGCCGAAGGCGGCCGCGTCACACACCGTCGCTTCTACCTCACCGCACGCCAGCAGCAAGCCCACACCCTCCCCCAGCAGGCGCTCGTCTTCCCCGACGCCCTCACCGCTCAAGCCCACGACCACCACCTACACGATCGGCGGCCCGGCGCCGCGTCCGCCGATCGTCAACGACTACATCGCCTTCGGCGCCAAGCGCCGCGCCGAGATGGCGACCTACGCCTTACGCCACTACGGCACCAGCGACATCACCCTGCAGCCCAAGCTCATCGTCCTGCACTACACGGCCAGCTCGAACTATGCCAGCGTGCACGCCCTCTTCGAGCAGGACGTGCCCAACATGGGCGTGCTGCCTGGGGTCGTCGCCCACTTCGTGGTCGACAAGGACGGCACCATCTACCAGCAGCTGCCGCTCGACCTCATGGGCCGCCACGCCGTCGGCCTCAACTACTGCGCCATCGGCATCGAGAACGTGCAGGAGGGACGCGCCACCGACGCCGAGGCGGTGGCGCAGATCATGGCGCGCGCCCCGCAGCAGCGGGCGCTCATCGCCCTCGTGCGCTGGCTCATGTATCGCTACGACATCCCTCTGCAGAACGTCATCGGCCACGGCATGGCCAACCAGAGCCCCTACTTCAAGGACCTGCTCGGCTGGACCAACGATCACACCGACTGGCAGCGGCCTGAGGTGATGCGCTTTCGCGCGGCGCTGAAGTAGCAGTGACCAGACGCCATGCCCGTCATCACCATTGAAGCGTCCGCACTTTCGCACGAAGTGAAGGAGAAGCTGGCCAAAGAGGTCACCGACGCTGCCAGCGAGATCACGAACATCCCCAAAGATGCTTTCGTCGTCATCCTCAAGGAGAACGCCTTCGAGAACATGGCCCAAGGCGGCGTGCTACTCTCGGAGAGGCTGAAGAACCACTGATGCGTTGATGGGCCGCCCGGGCGAGCTGCGACGCAGGTGAGAGACGACCTGCCCCATGATCCCGCCGGCAGCTCCGCTTCGTTGCCGGCACAACGCTCCCTCATAGGAAGGAGAACGATGCAGTATCGAAGTTTCGGCGCAATCGACTTCCGGCCGTCGGTGCTGGGGTTCGGGGCGATGCGGCTGCCACAACTGGCAGATGAGCCTGAGGCGACGGGCCCCTACGGCCGCGTCGACGTCGAGACGGCGAACGCCATGCTGCGCCGCGCCGTCGAGGCCGGCGTCAACTACGTCGATACGGCTTACCCCTACCACGACGGCGCCAGCGAACGCTGGCTTGGCCAGGCGCTGCGCGTGGTGGCCCGGGACCTGTTCGGACCGGGCGAGGCCGGCTTCGCCGAACTGCGCGGCCGGCTCAAGGTGGCCACCAAGCTGCCGATGTTCAAGGTCCAGTCGCATGAGGACTGCGAGCGCTACTTCAGCGAACAGCTCGAGCGTCTGCAGCTCGACTCGGTCGACTTCTACCTACTGCACGGCCTGCGCGCCGGGAGTGCCGCCAAGCTGCGCGAGTACGACGTGCTGGGCTGGGCCGAGGAGGCGCTGGCCGCCGGCCGCATCGCCCACCTGGGATTCTCGTTCCACGACCAGTACCCGGTCTTCGAGGAGGTGGTCGACGCCACCGACCTCTGGGAGTTCTGCCAGATCCAGTACAACTTCATGGACGAGGAGTTCCAGGCCGGCACGCGCGGGCTCAAGTACGCCGCCGGCAAGGGGTTAGGCGTGATCGCCATGGAGCCGCTGCGCGGCGGCCGGCTGTCGCGGCGCCCGCCAGAGGCGGTCGCGGCGCTGTGGGCCGCCGCTAATGCACGGCGCGAGGCCGCCGGCGAGGCGCCGCGCACGCCGGTCGACTGGGCGCTGCGCTGGGTCTGGGATCACCCCGACGTGTCCTTCCTGCTCTCGGGCATGAGCAGCCTGGAGCAGCTCGAGGAGAACCTCACCTGTGCCGAGGGCGCCGCCGCAGGCGCGCTCGGCGACGACGAGCTCGCCGTGTATCGCGATGTGCGCGACGCGTATCTGGCTTGCAGCCCGATCGACTGCACCAACTGCCGTTACTGCCTGCCGTGCCCCAGCGGCGTCGCTATCCCCGAGGTGCTCGGGCTCTACAACGAGGCGATCATCTACAGCGGTGGGCCGGCGGCGGCGCGCTTCGCCTACGGCTGGATCCCGGAGCCCGCGCGCGCTGAGTCGTGCACCCAGTGTCACGACTGTGAGCAACTCTGTCCCCAGCAGATCGCGATCCCCGACTGGCTCGACAAGATCCGGCAGTTCGTGGCATCCGGCGAGTAGGACTGGCGAGGAGTGGACCGTCGAGCCCTCGACCGCTGAAGGCGGACCTTAGTGGACAACTCTCGAACCTGCACGACGAGCTGCAACAGCTTCTGGAATCTCAGCAAACAGCTAGCGGCAAGTGTAGCTCCGCCTCAGGCCAGTCCCATGCTTCGCAGCTGCCGCTCCGTGTAGCCGAAGTAGTGAGCCGTCTCGTGCAGCACCGTTACGCGGATGCGCTCGGCCAGCGCAGCGCGCGTCGCGCAGACACGCTCCAGGTTGGCGCGAAAGAGGTGGATCGTGTCGGCGTACGGCGCGCCGAAGCTGACCGAGCGCCTGCTCATCGGCACGCCGTGGTACAGGCCGAGGACGCGGGGGTCGATGCCGCCGGCCACCATCTCCTCCGAGGGACGGTCGGCGACGAGGATAGCCACGCTGCGCAGCTGGTCGAGCAGCTCCTGCGGGAGTTCGGCCAGAGCCGCTTCAGCAACGGACACGAACTCGTCCGCAGGCATGAGCGGCTGCGGCGGTGTGGCGGCGGCGTCCAGACGCAGGACCAAGTCCCACTCGCGGGTCATGCCGAGGCGATCGCCGCAGACGCCGAGGGCGCGACCCAACAGGTAGCGCGCGTCCGCCTCACGGCCGGGCGGGAGGCCGCCTCGGGCGGCGATGTCGCGCAGACGCTCGGCCGCGGCGGTCGCGTCACCCGCGGCAAGCAGCCGCCCGGCCTCCCCCAGCTCGCTCTCGAGTCGACGCCGGTCCGCGGCTCCACCACTCGCGCTCGTCGACCCCGCGCGCTTCTCGGCTCCCTGGGACATACCGACATCATAGACCGGACCGTACGCTGACCCGCACCACCGTGATGCGTAGTGTCGAGCAATCTCGTCAGCAAGATGTCAGCATCTCGGCCCTTTTCGGGGCGATCAGACGCGAAGACGAGACTCAGCAAGTGCCCAAATGCAGGCAAGAAGTGGTGCCCCCGGCAGGAATCGAACCTGCGACACCAGGTTTAGGAAACCTCAGAAGGCTGTGTCGAGCGATGCTGACTTGTGTGCAAAGGTGCTGCACAGTCGCACTTTCTGCAGAGTCTCGGTGGCGGGCTGTCGTCAGCGGTGATGGGCTGTGACGAGGCGTCTTGTCGGCAATCTGTCGGCAGTCGCGAGCTTACTGACTGCGTACTCCCATCTTCTCGTCGTCTAGGCCACCGGTCGCCATGGGTCTAACATAGAAGGTGAACCGATGCATGGGTTCCGGCCAGCGAGGGCACGGAGTGAACCTGAGAGCGGATGTCCACGCGGAGTGAGGAGGTACGACCATGCGCAGGGCGCAAGTGGTTCAGCTGGTCGTCGGTGTGTGCCTGATCGCGGCACTAGCTCTCGTGTGCCTGGTGCTGACCGAAAGGCCCGGGCCCGCCAAGGCAAGCGCGGCGTTCGTCGATACGGTGCCGTCGACGCTGCCGCCCCAAGGCGTTCGCATTCTCCCCGTTAACAACATCCTGCTGATGCCCGCTGCCGTCGATCCCGCGACGCTCCCGATCGCGACACCGCAAGCGGCCATCGCCGCGGCGCCGCCGATGGCGACCACCGGAACGGCGCAGGCGGTGTTGGCCAACGTGACCGTAGGGTCAGAGCCCCGCTTCAACAATTCCCTGCTGTGGGTCGTCACTCAGCAGTTGGACCAACCCGTCCAAGGGCTTGACCTCGGAGGCATGCCAGTAAGGGCGGACCAGAACTGGGTGGTCGGTAGTCTGTATTTTATCGATCCGCAGACTGGCGCAGTGGTTGACGGTCACGTACTCTACAAGGAGACCCCGGAACGCCAGGCGCTCGAAAACGAGATACTCAACGGGCAGACACCGCAGCCCCAGTCGACCTCCCCAGAGCCTTCGCCAAGCCCGTCTTGAGAACGCAGGCGACAAAGCCATGGCGATGCCGGCTACCGGGCAACGGCTGCTGGCCTTCTGCTCGGTAACCGGCATTACCGCGGGCTGAATTCAGGATCAGGGGCAATAGAGTTCACCCTTCGGGGCGGACGGAGTATCTCAGACCGAAGCTGCAATGGGGTCAGGAGTGGTATGCGGGTGGCCGGTTCCTCTTACTCCTTGTTGCGAACGAAGAGCAACGCGAGTGAAGATACATGGACAACTCTCGAACCTCCGTGAGGAGGTTCAGCGACTAGTCGGCCGAGTTCCGGGTCCTTGATTAGCCACCTAGGTGGACGGCTCCAGACCTTCGTGGTGCTGTTCTCCGCCTAACCGAGGAACTCGCCAATCTGCGTTGACGGCCGGTCTGCTCGAACTGCGTGTTGGCCGGGTCGACGTCGGTCACTAGGCCCAAGCCCTGCTCAAGGATCCATGAGGCAGTAGCCCAGAAGGAACTTGCCGCTCCGAGCGTCGATGATGCTGACCTGGCCATGCGCGTAGTGAGCCACGCTCTGTTGTTGGCCCATCGGCGTTGCGATCCACCCTATCTCTTGACTCTTCTGCCAGTCGTAGGTCACGACCCAGGCGAGGCGATGCTTGAGGGGACCGCCGCTGAGCTCGGTCACGCTGGCAAAGAGGGCTCTCGCGGTCTTGGGGATGTCGTTCTGCGGTGCGGCGGCGATCGCCGCCGCGGCTGAGCTGACCTTCAGCGTCGTCGGATCGACGGTCGATGGCATCAGCAGGATGTCTGCCGGCCCGAGCCTGACGCCCTGGGGAGGCAGCGTCGTCGGCGGGCTGGCCAGCAGGAGGGGGGACTGGCTCGGTGTCGCGCTTGTGGAGGCCGTTGGGGATGGCGCAGAGCCGCCACACGACGAGAAGGTCAGCGCCACCAAGACGAAGAGCAACGCGACCAGAAGGGACCGCGAAGACCGAGGCATGTCAGCAACCCTCCTCTCGGCGTTGCAGTGAACAGAGTGCGGGTCGCGGCTGGGATTCCGGCTGCGCTCACTGACTTCGTCCAACGTCGGGCGTTTGAGCTGCGAGAGCCCACGCCACGGTCTTGGGCAGACCTTCTGCGAGTCAGCTCGAACGCCTTGTTGGACGGCTGACGCGCATCCGGCATCCCCGCTTCCCGTCGAGTGCCGCACTCGAATGTCATTGTCACTTGCCCTGCATGACGAGATCCAGGGTGACGTACTTGCCCGGCTCCACGGTCACGATTTCGGGATGGGTGGGCCACCAGACGACGGTGTAGGTGCCCGGTGGCAGGTCGATGGCAAAAGCACCCGAGGAATCGGTCCTGCCTTTGGCGACGATCGCGTCTTTGGCAGTGCCGGCGTAGACGGTGATGGTGTTGTCGGGCTGGGGCTCCACGCCACTCATGAGCTCCACCTTCGCCGTACCGCGCACACCCGAACTCAGGGACGGACTCGGTGACGGCGAGGGCGGGGCGGAACCGCATGCGACAGGCAGAAGCGCCAGTGACGCAGCCAACAACGTGAGAGTCACGCCGTAAAGCAGCCGAACCAGCGACATCTTCCCCCGATTCTCACAGACGACAGAGCCAGACTCCGTCCAACGTGGTGCACATGAGCAGGCGGCATCGCGGCCGGTGGAGCTCATGTTACGCCTGCGGGGCCGGTCTGCTGATGCCCTTGTTGGACGCCCAGTCACAGAACTCCGCGCAATTCCGCCTCGATGAGAGCGCGCGCCTCCGCACGCTGAGCCGCCACAAATGCGACATGGTCGTCGCGAGTCGGGTCAAATGCTACGATGGGCCCCACCGTGTGAGCCGCGACAAAGTTCACGGCCGCCACGTTGCTCAGGGCTTCACCGTGGCTCACAAAGTCGCGAGTGAACTTGAGCCGCTCTTGCGACGTGCCAAGGTCAGCAGGCCCCGGGCGCCCACGCATGTCTTCCCAGATGAGGTAGTAGAGGTAGACGGCCACGGAGTCCGCCGCCGAACTGCGCGCCAGATTGGACAGATGAAGGCGAACGGCCAGCCGCGTCGGGGCACCAGCCAGCGCAGCCTCCGATGGGAAGACGATCGGTGCCACGATTGCAGCGCCGCCCGAGATTGACGCGAAGCCAGTAGTGACGTCTTCAGCTGAACCCAAGTTCTCAGCCCGCTGAGTTGCGACTTGCGCCGGGAGCCCGTAGACGAACTCAATCGCTTCGAAAAGCACTCGAGTGTCGCGCTCCGAGGTGCGCACAACTTCTGCCGGGTCGACAGACGCCACTTCGAGCTGATGACGCAAGCCGATCAGGTTGCCCGCAGCGTCATAGTCAAACTCGACGCCGAGTGACGGGTAGCCCGCAAGAGCGCTGGACACGAACAGCGGATTCACAAACTCGTAGGTGACACACCAACTCACAGCTATCCCCCCAAGCGGCGACGGATGCCTTGGGTGCGCCTAACAATGAGTATGCGGTCTGTGTAAGACGGTGGTGAGACCCTACACCCTGCCGTGTAAGACGTCAGTGCAGACACGACGTGACGGCATATGCAGTCTGCGTTTTGACATCGCCCTCATCACCCGCCAATCACTGCTCGTAGACAGTCACGTGACTGTCGGTTGTCTTCCACGCCGGGTGCGGCGGCGCTGTGGAAGCCAGATTGCGGCGCCCGCAAGGACGACCACGACGGCGGTGGCCGCGGCCCTGCGGTGGCCGCTGGCGATGGTCGTGCCCCTGCCCCCGCCGCCGGAGACGGTGGTGACCGGCCGCAGGTTGAGGTAGGAGTCAAGGTTGCCGGTTGTCATGAAGGCCGGCCCATGCCCGTGGAACATCTGCGTCCAACCGGTCCAGCGCGAGGTGTTGTAAGCCTCCAGGTACTGCGGGTAGACGAGTACCACCCAGGGTGTCTGCTGGTACATGATCTGCTGCATCTTGAAGATGAGGTTCCTGCGCGTGGTGCGGTCGAGCGCCGCGTCCTGCTCGACGTTCAGCTTGTCGTAGGCGGCGTCTGACCAGAAGGGTTCGTTGCTGGACCCCAGCTGCCACGTCGTCTCGGCCGCGAGTGTCTCGCCGGGGTCGGCGTAGCCGGCCCAGTCGTCCACGTACATGTCGAAGTCAGGGGCGAGGTTGTAGCCGCCCATGGGAGTGGTCTTGATGTTGAAGACGCGCGCCTCGAGGGTGCTGCGAGAGATCACTGAGAGGTCGATCTTGAGACCGAGCAGCTTCAGCCAGCCGGCGATGAGCTTGGCCTCGGCCTGTCCCTGCGGGAAGTCGGTCGTACTCCACAGACGCAGCGTGACCGGCTTGCCCTGCTTGTTGACGCGCACACCGTTGTCGAGCGGGTAACCGGCCGCGGTGAGCAGGCGGCCGGCCTTGGCCAAGTCGAAGCCGTAGAGCTCGCTCGCTGGCGGCTGCCAGTGGTAGTCAGGTTTGAACCAGGTGGTGGGCGGCAGGATCGTCGTCGCCGGTACCGCCCGGCCCTGGTAGGCGAGGTCCACGAGCCGCAGTTTGTCGATGGCGTAGTTCAAGGCGTTGCGGAAGTGCCAGTCGCGCAGCACGGGGTTGCCCATTGAGGTGGGCGCTCTGTAGCAGTTGAAGTCGAGGTAGTCCCAGTCGTAGTAGTTGTAGCTCACGGTGTGGATGCCGGGCTGCGCCGAGAGCGGCTGGAACTGCGCCTCGGGGATGCCCCAGGCGGCGTCCAGCGCCCCTGACTTCAGATCTGAGACCATCGCGTCGGCGTCCGGGTAGGTCTCGAAGTAGATCTTGTCGATGGTCGGCTGCTGGCCCCAATAGTAGGGGTTGCGCACCATCTCGAGGTAGGCGCCCTTCTTGAAGACCGTCGTGTAGAAGGGGCCGCTGCCGACGATCGGCGGTTTGTTCACGTAGGTCGCCGCGGCCTCCCTGGGTGAGACGTGCGCCCAGATGTGCTCGGGCAGGATCGGCAGGAAGATGCGCTCCATGTCGGCCTTGGGCTGCGCGCAGATGATCTGCAGGGTAGTCCGGTTGATTCTTCTGGCCTCCTTGATGCCCACGGTCGCCAGGGTCAGCTTCGCTATCTGGTTCTTGACCACGTAGTTGTAAGTGAAAGCGACGTCGGCCGCCGTCAGCGGCGCCCCGTCCGACCACTTCAGGTTGGGCTTCAGATGGATGGTCCAGATCTTGCCGTCGGCCGAGATGCCGCCGTTGGCCTTGGTGGGAAAGCGCGCGGCGAGGTCGAGTTTCGGCTGACCGTCAAGACCGCGGCTGAACAAGCAGTCGTAGTTGAGCGTCCAGATCTCGTGGTCGCTGTTCACCCAGCCGATGAACGGGTTGAGGTTGTCGGGCCCCTGTGTCCAGCCGATCTTGAGCACGATCTGGCCGGACGTCGGCGATGGCGAAGAGTTCGCCGCGAGGGCCTCAGCGAGGCCCCAGACCAGGCCCGCGGCAAGCAGCACCGCGACGAGAAGCAGGAGCCGGCGGGTTTGCGAATCACGCTGCATAACGTCCCCCTTGGCCAAGGCGGCCGGTCCGCGCTGCTCTCAGAGCAACCCGTGACCCCAGCCCTCGGTCCGCCTTCCATGCTACACCCTGACCCCCAGGAGATTCGGGCTCTGCGACGTCGTTAGGGTGTGACCAGGGGCATGCACAGGTTCCCGTGTGGTGTCCGGCAAGCAAAACAGCGCGCTGTGCTGGGCTTCTCATCTCTCGGCCGACGAGAAGCCGCCGCGACACGCTCGGGGTATCGCCGCATTCCGGGCGTCCGCACGCGGATTCCTCCGCCGTCACTCGTTCGCCCGCGCGCCCGGGCAGCGATGACCAAGCCAACCGCGCGCGGAGATGCCGCGACTCGGAGAGTCAGGCCGCGGGCAGCAAACGCCTCGCGGTCGCTGCGCCCTTCAGCTTGCCGTACCTCACCACGGCACCAGTGTGCGGGGCATGGATCACGCGGCCGTGGCCGATGTAGATGGCGACGTGATAGTAGTAGCGGTGCGAGCCCCAGAAGACGAGGTCGCCGGGGCGCAGGTGGCCGAGGCGCTCGCGCCTGCCGTACCTGGCCTGAGCGTTGGTGCTGTGCGGCAGCTTGACGCCGAGCTTGCCGAACACGTACTTGACCAGTCCCGGGGCATCGAAACCCTGACGACTCTCGCCGCCCCAGACATAGCGGATCCCGAGCTGGCGTTTCGCGATCACCACCGCGTGACGTCCGGTCTTGTGCTGGCAGCGCAGCGACGCCTGGGCGGCGGGCGAGGCGGCAAGCGTGGCCACCAGCAGGACCGTGCAGGTGGTGAGAGTTGTGAGCAGACGAGTGGAGTGCATGCTGCCCTCCTTTGCGTAGCGGCCGGGGCCGGCTGCGATTATAGCATCAACTCAGTAGGGTCAAGACACACAGGCCACCGGCTGCGGATCGACGGCAGGGTGGCTACGCTGCCGGAGCACGCCGGTGCCACAAGAGAGCCGCCCTCCCGCGCCCGACGCCTTCAGGGTCAGCAACCAGTGGCCTGTCGCTCAGCAACGGCGCGGCGAGTCACCGCCACGGCGTCCAAAACAGGCTCGCGAGCAAGGGCACTCACGGGCATATGCCTGCTACACTCTGCTAATGAAAGGATCGCATGCAGGGCTCCTCGCGTTTGCCGTGGTGCTGGCACTGGCCACTGCCACCTGTGGTGGGCACCGGGCGGTCGTCCTAGACAGCGGCGGGTTTCGCCTTCCCGCCGGCTGGGTCAAGGCGGTGAGTTCCAGCGGCCGCACAGGTCCTGGCTGGGCGTGCAGCTCCTACTTCCACACAGACGGCGGCAAGGTGCGCGTGGCGGGTACCCTTGTACAGGCCAAGGCCCTCGCCACACCTTCGTTTCCCTGGCATGTGGTGGTCTTTCCGCGAACCCCGCTAGTCCCTGGTGAGCGGAGCGCCGTCAAGATGAACAACATCAGCGGCAACCCGCTCCCGACTTTGGCGGGTGGGGCCGTGGCCTTCGAAGGGGTCGCAACACGCCTCGCCGCTGGCGACTACCGCGTCGCCATCAAGGGACTGCCGGCCACCTACAGCTTCACCGCGTACGTCCGCGAATAGCGCAGGTCATTTTACGACCCCACCTCCAACTCCAGCAGGCGACCGGAGAGGCGGCTCGGGCAGCGCAAGGGCC